>ERZ772964.485-NODE-485-length-17854-cov-14.5799_pt1 | contig 17854 bp, 8 predicted proteins | sample MGYA00580675_ERZ772964 | MGnify/ENA primary metagenome ERZ772964 (study PRJEB29015, sample SAMEA2737941) | human oral metagenome | biome: human oral; feature: human-associated habitat; material: dental | place: China | collected 2139 ... | reverse complement strand
CGCCGGGCCGGGCGCACGAGTTCGCGAGGGGACCGGTGCACGGGCTCGCGCGCGGTGCGTGGGCCGCGCCGCCGCGACGTCGCCGACAATGCCGTGCGCGGCGCCTCATGAGATGCGGTGATGTGAAGATGCGGTGATGCAGGGATGCTACTGTGTTCTCGTGCGAACGACGCTGGATATCGATGACAGTGTTCTCGCCGTCGCCAGGGAGAAGGCGCGGCGTGAGGGCCTCTCCCTCGGCCGGGTCGTGTCGGACTACGCGCTGCGTGGGATTCACGGTGGCGGACCGGACGCCGGTTCTCGCGGGGTCCCCGTCTTCACACCTCCGCAGGGGGACCCGTCCCATACGGTGACTCTGGACCTCGTCGAGAGGCACCGCGATGGCGACGAGTGAGCGGCCGCTGCGCCTGCTCGACGTCAACGTGATGCTTGCGCTCTCTCTGGCCAATCACGCTCATCACAGGGCCGCCACCAGCTGGTTCGAGGATGTCGGCGCGTGGGCCACGTGCCCGATCACCGAGTCGGCGTACTGCCGGCTTCTGCTCAACCCGCGTGTCACGGGGTTCGAGCTCGGCGTCTCGGAGGTCTTCGACGCCTTGAGGACGTTCTGCTCGGTCAGCGGGCACGAGTTCATCGAGGACTCGGCGTCATTGACCGCTCCTGCCATCGATGTCAGCGGGCTCGTCGGATACCGTCAGATCACGGACTTCCACCTCGTGGACCTCGCGGCGCGTTCCGGGGCCCTGCTGGCGACGCTGGACGCGCGGATCCCTCCGGCTCTGGCGGACGAGGATCGCCGCTTCGTCGAGGTCATCCCCGTCGCCTGAGGGGCGGGCCGGCGATGTCGCGGTCGCCCCGGGGCCCGCGGGGTCCCGGGCCGGGCCCGCACGGGTGCGGCGGCCGATTCGGGAGCTGCGGCGCGGACCGCGGGGTTGAGCGGCTGCACGAGGAGGAGCGACGGCGGGATCGACCGATCTGTTCGATCTCGCCCTGTTCATCCACGAGGTCGAGGAGCTCACCGGTTTCCCGACGGATGCGATCTCCGATGCGGAGGTGCCCGCCGCTCTCGCCGACGCGGTGCGCGAGGCGGTCCCGCTGTGAGCGAAGAAGGTGACGCGGCGCGTTTCGCGCCCCGGGCCCGCCGTCCGGCTACGCGTCCGCACGACCGGGCGAATCTCGACGCCGAGCTCGGGTTGATTCGGGCCAGGATCGGCGCCGTCATCGCTCGCGGACGCGAGGGCTTCCATGACGGGGAGGAGACCCATGACGTCGCCTGCATGGTGATCATTCGGTTCGCCGCCCTGCTCGAACGGCCCGAGTTCGCGCCCCACCTGGCGGCGGTCACCCGGGAGGAGCGTCTCGCCATCCGCACGACGCGCAATATCGCGGCTCACGCCAGATACCGGCCCATGGACGACGACTTGTTCTGGCTCGCCGTCACGCGGCGCGTGCCCGCCATACTGGATCGCCCCCGCAGGCGGTGACGGGCGAACCCGCCTCGCACCGGGTCCGATGACGATCGCCTCGGTGCTGCGGACGAGTCGTGGTGACCTGCCGCCTCGGCCGAGCGCGCGGGTGCCTTCGGGGGCCGGATGACGGCTGATGCCGAGGCGTTCCTCCCCCGAGGGCGCCCGTTCCGACCGCTCGGTGTCCGAATCTGCCACAAAGGTCGTTTTTGTACACTCGAAGGAGTGGTCGATCCGCGTGATTCCAGCGATCTGCAGCGCGCCGCATGGTACAAAGCGAGGCCTTTGTGGCAGATTTGGACACGTACTGCCCGGGCATGGTCCCACGTGCCTCACGCGCCCCATCGGCCGCGCCTCGGCCTCTCGGTCCCGTGAGCGATGGCGGCGAAGGGCTTGTTCCGCGCGGGCCGGGGTCCACCTACGGGCCATGCGGGTGGCGGGCGTGGCGCGGAGTCGGTTCCGCGCGAGCCGGGGTCCACCGCGAAGAGTGTCTTCGTCTCGCCGTATGGTCGGGTCGATTCCGTGCCAACCGGAGCCCGCTGGTGCCGTCGCGTCCCGCGATTCGTGTCGGAGGCCCCGCCATACTGGGCGCATGATCGCCGAACCGACCGCAGCCCCGGGGCTCCCGGATGCCTTCGCCCCCGCGACCCGGGCCTGGTTCGGCTCCGTCTTCCCGGACGGCCCGACGCCGGTTCAGGAGCGCGCCTGGGCGGCCATCGGCCGTGGCGAGAACGCGCTGGTCATCGCGCCCACCGGTTCGGGCAAGACGCTGGCCGCTTTCCTGTCCGCCATCGACCGGCTCCTCCGGGACCCACCGCCCGGCCGCGGCGCGACCCGGGACGGGAGCCCGCCCGGCCACGGCCGCCGCGGCGTGCGGGTGCTGTACATATCCCCGCTCAAGGCCTTGGGCGCCGACGTCGAGCGCAACCTGCGACATCCGCTGGCCGGGATCACCGAGACCGCCGCGGAGCTCGGAGCACCGGCCGTTCCGGTGGGTGTGGGCGTGCGCTCGGGCGATACGCCCGCCGCCGAGCGCCGTCGTCTGCGCACCCGCCCGCCGGACATCCTCATCACGACGCCGGAATCCCTCTACCTCATGCTCACCTCCGCCGTGCGGCAGACGCTGCGCACCGTCGAGACCGTCATCGTCGATGAGATCCACTCCTTCGCCGCCACCAAGCGCGGCACGCACCTGGCGCTGTCCCTGGAGCGCCTCGACGACCTCCTCGAACGGCCGGCCCAGCGCATCGGCCTGTCCGCCACCGTCGCCCCGCGCGAGGAGAACGCCCGATTCCTCGGCGGAACCCGCGCCGTCACCATCGTCGCCGACGATGGGCGCACGGCACCGGAGGTGACTGTGACCGTGCCCGTCATCGACATGGCCCGGGTGCCGGCCACCGCGGACAGGCGCGCCCGCATGGACCGGGCTCTCGCCGGGCCCACCGACGCCATCCGTCGGGAGCGTCGCGGGCGCCCGGGCAGGGGAGACGACGTGCGGGCGTGGCGCTCGGACCGCGCCCTGCGGCAGGCCCTCGCCCGGGGACTGGATGGTGCCAACGGGGTTGAGGATGCTGGCGGCCCGCGCGGCGCGGGCGGCACCGATGCGGACGGCCTCGCCCCGACGGACCCGGTGGGCGGCGAGTCCACGGATCGGGCGGGTCGTGGGCGCGCCTCCCAGACGACGGCCTCCATCTGGCCGCACATCGAGGAGGCGATCCTCGACCAGGTACTCGCTCACCGTACCACCCTCGTCTTCGTCAACTCCCGCGGAGCCTGCGAGCGGCTGACCGCCCACCTCAACGAGGCCCACGCCATGCGCGTCGCTGCCGGGGGCGGCACTGGGCCCGGGTCGGACTCCGGTGCCGGGGCCGACTCGAGTGCCCGACCCGGTGGGGCGACGGGCGATCCGCGGATGACCAGCGCCGTGGATGCCCATGGGACGAGCCCCGCGTTGGCAGGGCCCGCCGAGCCCGCGCCGGAGTCCGCTGGGCCCGCACCGGGGCGAGCCCGCCTTGCACCCAAGCCCGCCGAGCCCGCGCCCGCCCGCCACCACGAGTCCTGGGAGATGGGCGAGACCAAGCGCGCTCAGCCCCTGCCGGCCGACACCCCCGTCATCGCCAGGGCCCACCACGGGTCCGTCTCCAAGGAGCAGCGCCTCGCCGTCGAGCGCGAGCTGAAGTCCGGGCGGCTGCGCTGCGTGGTCGCCACCGCCTCCCTCGAACTGGGCATCGACATGGGTGCCATCGACCTGGTCCTCCAGGTCGCGCCCCCGCCCTCGATCGCCTCCGGTCTGCAGCGCGTGGGCCGCGCCGACCACCGCGTCGGCGGGCGGCCGCACGGCACCATCTACCCGATCGAGCGCACCCAGCTCATCGACGCCGCCGTCGCCGCCGAGGGCATGCGCGCGGGCGCCATCGAGCGCTCCGCGCTGGTCGCCAACGCCCTGGACGTCCTCGCCCAGCAGACCGTCGCGGCGGCGAGCGTCGAGGACCTGGACGCCGACGACTGGTACGCCACCGTCCGCCGAGCCGCCCCCTACCGGGAGCTGCCGCGCGTCTCCTACGACTCCGTCCTGGAACTGCTCGCCGGCGGCTACGCCTCCGCGGACCTCGCCGGCTTCGCCCCGCGCCTCGTGCGGGACCGGGACACCGGTGCGCTCACCGCCCGCCCCGGCGCTCAGCGCCTGGCCGTCACCGCCTCCGGGACCATCCCCGACCGCGGCATGTTCCCCGTCGTCCTGCCCGAGGGCGCTCAGGACGGCGGACGGCGCCGCGTGGGCGAGCTCGACGAGGAGATGGTCAACGAGACCGCCGTCGGCGACATCATCACCCTGGGGACCACGAGCTGGCGGGTGCGTGAGATCGGTGCCGACCGCGTCGTCGTCGACCCCGCCCCCGGCCGCAGCTCCCGCCTGCCCTTCTGGAGGGGCGACGGGCCCGGGCGCCCCGCCGCCACAGGCGCCGCCCGGGGCGCCTTCCTGCGCGAGGCCTCCGCGGGACTGAGCGACGTCCCGGCGGCTGGCCCCGATGCGACCTCCTCCCCGTCCGCCCCGGTACCCGCTCCCGAGCTCGCCGCCGGGCCTGGCGCGACGCCCGACCTCCTGGACCGCCTGGCCGCCGCCGGACTGGACGCGAACGCCCGGGCCAATCTCATCGCCCTGCTGCGCGAGCAGCGGGCCGCCACCGGCGTCGTCCCCAGTGACACCACCCTCGTGCTGGAGCAGTACGAGGACGAGAGCGGCGGCCTGCGGATCATTCTCCACAGCCCCTACGGGAGGCGCGTCCACGAGCCGTGGGCCATGGCGATCCGCGAGCGCGTGCAGCAGCTGCTCGACCTCGCCCCGCAGATCGTCGTCGCCGACGACGGGATCGTCCTCCAGGTGCCGGCCCTCCAGAGCCGCGGGCCGGGCGGCGGGCGGGCCGGCGCGCGGGATCGTCTGCTCGGAGGCGAGCTCGTCGTCTTCGACGCCGAGGAGCTGACCCGCCTCGTGCGCTCGCGGATCGACGGCACGGCCCTGTTCGCCGCCCGCTTCCGCGAGTGCGCCGCTCGCGCCCTGCTCATGCCGGTGGCGAGTCCCGGACGGCGCACACCCCTGTGGCTCCAGCGCATCACGTCCGGTCGGCTCCTCGAGGCCGCCGGCCAGTTCCGCGACTTCCCCGTCCTGGTGGAGGCGGCGCGCGAGTGCCTCCAGGACGTCTACGACCTGCCCGCCCTGGCCGATCTCATGAAGCGGATCGCCGCGGGGACGGTGCGCCTCGTCGATGCTGCGACCCCGACGCCCTCGCCCTTCGCCCGCCCGCTCCTCTTCGGCTACACGGCCGCCCTGCTCTACCAGGAGGACCTGCCGCGCGCCGAGCGCCGCGCCCACCTGCTGTCCTTGGATCCCGACGCCCTCGCCGCGCTGGTCGGCGACGACGCGGCCGATCTGCTGGACGAGGAGGTCCTGGCGAGGGTCGAGGCCGAGCTGCAGCGGCTCGCTCCAGGGCGGCGGGCGCGGCCCGACGCCGAAGGGGTCGCCGATCTGCTGCGCGAGCTCGGTCCGCTGACGATCGACGAGCTGGTCGCCCGGTGCCGGGGCGGGGAGGAGCACGGTGAGGCGGCCGGGGATGGTGATGCGCATGCGGACCGAGTCGACGGTGCGAGCGGGACCGGTTCCGTGGACCGAGCCGACGGTGCGGGCGGGGAGGAGGACGGCGGTGCGGAGGCCCAGGATCCGCGCCGCACTGAGCCGCTCGTCGCCGAGCCCGCCGTCCGCGGTGCGCTCGCCGAGCTGGAGCGCGCTCGTCGGGCCCTGCCCGTGCTGATCGGCGGGCGTCCTCACTGGACGCGTGCCGAGGACGCCGCGGTGCTGCACGCCGCCCTGGGCGTCGACATCCCCGTCTGGGCCGGGAATCAGGGTGACATCGTCCGACGCACTGCCGGCCGCGGCCCGCTGGACGACCTCGTCCTGAGGCACGCGCGCACCCGTGCGCGTGTCACCGTTCGGGGCGTCGCCGACGCCTTCGGCCTCGGGACGGCCGTGGCCGGGGAGTCCCTCGCGCGGCTGGCCGGGGAGAACGCCCTGGTGCGACTCGACGGGACTCGTGGGCACTCCCCCGAGAGCGCTCGCGGTGTCCTCGGGGACGACACCGGCGGTGCTCGGGGACCCCGCGAGGATGCCGGGGGCGGCGCTGGTGAGAATGCAGCCGGCGAGTGGTGGATGGCGCCCGCCGTCCTGAGGCGCGTGCGCAACCTGTCCCTGGCCCGGGCGCGGGAGGCCATCCGACCCGTGAGTCCGCATGCCCTCCAGCGACTCGTGCTGACCCGCGCCGGACTGGTCGAGCCGCGCGCGGGCATCGACGCGCTCGCCGACGCCGTCGCCGCCCTGGAGGGAGTGTGGTTGCCGGCCGCCGCCTGGGAGACGACGGTCCTGCCGACGCGCGTGAGCGACTACCGGCCCGCCATGCTCGACGAGCTCATAGCCTCCGGCGACGTCATCTGGCGGGCGAGGGGCGGGGCCGTGTCGGCGGACGGGACCGCGGGGGGCACCGGGAGAGGCGGTTCTGAGAGCGCCGCCGGAAGGGGAGAGGCCCCCGGCTCACCGGCCGAGATCGCCTTCTACCCCTCCGACTCGCCGTTGGCCCCCGAGATCGGCGAGCCCGTCGACGCCCAGCACGCCGACGAGGTCTGGGCTCTGGCCGTCCGCGGCCTGGCCACCGCGGCCTCCTTCGAGCCGGTGCGCCGCGGTCTGAGCCCGGGCCCGGTCGCAGCGCCGCGCAGGCGGGTGCGCAGCCGTCGTGGTCGCCGACGCTACGCGGATCTCCTCGGTCCACGGGCCCCGGCGGCACGGGCCGCCGCCTCGGCCGATGGCGCCTGGCCGGCCGATGGGGCGAGCCCGGAGGATCGGGGCGGGGCGGCCGAGGCCGTCGGGGCCCTCACCGCCGCGGGCGGGGCCGGTGCGGGCAGTGGGAACGCGAGCGGCTCCGCCGCCGCGTCCCTCGTGGCGACAGCGACCTGGCGCCGGCTGCGGGATCCACGAGTCGACGACGTCGAGACCGCCCTGGCCGGCGTCGAGTCCGTCCTGGACCGTTACGGCGTCCTCACACCGGATATCGCGCTCGCGGCGGGACTGCCCGGCGGACTCGGACCGCTCATGCCTCTGCTGCGCCGGATGGAGGACACCGGGGCGCTGCTGCGCGGGCGGTTCGTCGAGGGGCTCGGCCCGGTCCAGTTCGCCGAGCGGGAGACCGTCGAGGTGCTGCGCTCCCTCGCCGAGCGGGACGGCGATGCGGGCCGGGGCACGGACGGTGCACGCACCCGGCGCGCATGCGCTGGCGGCGACGGGGCCGCGGGCCGGGCGAGCGCGTCCGGTCCTCCCGTCGTCGTCGACATCAAGGACCCCGCCTGCCTCGTGGGCCGCGGTGTGCCCTGGCCCGACCCGGCGCTGCCGCCGGAGCAGATGGGATCGCCCGGCGCGTCCGGGGCCGGGGAGGGGACCGCCGTCGAGCGGCCCACGAGGCGCGGGGATGCGAAGGTCGTCCTCGTCGACGGCCGACCCGTCCTGCACGCGACCGGGGGCTGGCGGTCGCTGACGTCCTTCACGACGGAGGAGAGCGAGTTCGACGCTGCTCTGGCCGCGCTCGTCGTCGCCGGGCGGGCCGAGGTCCGGGCCGCCGTCATGAAGGGGGAGGGGCGGGCGTCACGCCGTATCGTCGAGCGCGTCAACGGGCGTCCCGCGTCGGGGCGGGAGATGAGCGCCCTGCTCGGCCGGGCCGGGCTGGTGCGCGATCCCAAGGGCATGCGACTGGTCGTCGATCCCTACGGTCGTCGCTGAGCGGGCTCGGCGCCGATCGCCGTGCGGGGTGGTGGGGCCAGCGCGCATTCCGAGGCGCCCAGCGGAGCGTCCGCGGAGCGCAGGGCGGGCCCCGCCGGTCGTCGCCTTGGCAGGGACGCCAACGAGGGGCGTTCGCGGCGCGCAGGGCGAGCCCCGCCCGACCGCGGATATCCCGGGGCGAGCATCGGAGCGCTCGCGGCGCGCGGAGCGGGCCCCGCGGTCGGTGCGCGTTCGCGGGCCCATCACGCCCTCGGGAGTCCCCCATCGGTAGCCCCCGCTCCGGCGCGCGCTCGCCCGGAGGACGATCCGTCCCACTTTCGGTCCGACGCGCGGGCCCCGCGTCCGGTCGAAAGAAGGATGCCGCTGCTCCCCCTCGCAGGAGTCCCCGACCGGGCCCCTCTCGCGATGCTTCTTCCTGTCATCAGGAGAACGTGAGGACGGCGACCCGCCGGTCCCGCCTCATCGACAGGAGAGGCCATGATCGAGACCGCACAGCAGCGCTACCGCCTGCGCCGGGACACGATGTTCAGCGAGTCCCCGCAGGGGATCTACTTCTCGAACTCCACCTCGGGCTTCGAGATCTGCGGGGCCAACGCCTACAGGGCCTTTCGCGCCGTCTACCCCCTCCTGGAGGGCGAGCACACCGAGGATGAGCTGCGGGAGGCCCTCGGGGAGGAGGCGTGGGAGCGGCTCCAGGTCTTCATCGTCCCGCTGCGCGAGCACGGCTACCTCCGACTGGTCGACCCCTGCGAGGACGTCGTTCTCGACGGCGCCACCGAGATGCGCTTCGACGATCAGCTCAACTTCCTGTCCCACTACACCGATGAGCCCCGCCGCGCCTTCTCCCGCTTCCGCAGCGCCCCCCTGGTCGTCGTCGGCGACGGCGAGTGCGCTCGCGCCCTCGTGCGCGCCCTGATCGACAACGGCGCCGGCGACGTGCGCCTCGTCCTGCCGACCGCCGACGCCGAGGCCCTTGTCGATGCGCCCCCGGAGGCGAGGGTCGTGCGCGGCGACCCGCGCACCGACCACGAGATCCTGCGCGGGGCGCAGGTCCTGGTCCTGACCCCCTGCGCCGCCTCCAGCGACCTCCTTCTGCACGGTGTGGACGAGGAGCCCGACCGGCTGGTCCTGCCGGTGTGGGCCTTCGGGGACGAGCTCATCGCCGGACCCGTCAACTGGGGCGGCGCGGGCTCCCGCGGCCCTCGCTGGGCCGACGCCGTCCAGTCGCTGACCACCCATGACACCGGCTCCGCGGGCGCCCTCTTCTGGTCGCGGGCCTGGGCCGGCATGCCCACCGGGTGCGAGGCGACCTGGGTCCCCGCCGTCGAACGGATGATCGCGGTCATCGCGGCCTTCGAGGTGTTCAAGGCCGTCACCGGCGCGATGGAGCCCGAGACCGGGGAGTCCATCCTCGTCCTGGACTGCCGGACGGGGGAGACCCGGCGCCATCGGGTCCTGCCGAACAGGCTGCTGCGGACCGCTCCCCGGAACTCCGCGCGCCTGGCCGAGATGGCCCGGGCCGCCGCCGAGTCCCTCGCCGGGCCCCCGGCCCCGACGGCACGGATCCTCACGGAGGACCTCGACGCCTACAAGGACCTCGTAGGTGCCCGGACCCGTCCCGTCAGCGAGTTCCTCGACGAGGACCTCGAGCAGCTGCCCCTCAAGATCAGCGCTGCGCGGCTCGTGGACGGACCGCCGCGACCCGTGGACGTGGGCGGCGCCGACCTGTGGAACGTGGCCGGAGCCCGGCTCGACGCGGTCAGGCGGGCCCTGGCCCTCCACCTGGAGCACTGGGCTCCGGCGCGCGAGGCGGAGTCCCCGTCCCCGCGCCCCGTCATCGACTCCCTCGGCTCCCGCCTGCGCCATGACCTGGAGCCGACCGGGCCGACCGTCCCCGCGGTCGACGTCTCCACCGGCGGCGCCCTGGCCGTGCGGGCCGCGGCCACCGCCACCCTGTCCCCGGCCGACAGCGCCAGCGCCTATGTCCGCTCCTGCGGCGGGACCGGGGTCGGCCACGACGTCCGGGAGGCCGTCGAGGACGCCCTGGCCTCGGCCGCCGTCGAGCTGGCGCTGCGCGCCGCCACGACGAACGGCGCCGGAGCGCCCCTCACCGACTGGGACACCGACGAGCAGACCGCCTTCCTGCACTCCTGCGCCCGGGACATGACGGTCGTCCCGGAGCTCATCGATCTCGGCACCTGGCTGGGACGGCACGTCGTCGCCGCCCGGGCGGACTCTCCCTCCGGACCGCTGTGGGAGGCCGCCGCGGGGAATAGCCGCCGCAGCGCCGTCGCCGCGGCCCTGACCGGGCTCATCGGCGCCCTCCAGCGCGGCGACGGGACCGGGACCTGGACCTCCCTGTCCCATCCCGGCCTCACCGGCGCGTCCATCGCCGTCACCGAGGACGGGGCGCCCGCGGCGCACGAACCCCGGATCCTCATCTGCGACATCACCAGTCCCGAGCTCGACGCCGTCGGCCTCGTCGCCTGCAAGGTCCTCACCGAGGACGCCGGTGAGGAGACCGCCTGATGAGTCCCACCGCCCCGTCCGCCCGGCCGCTCTCCGTGCTCCCCCTGCAGGAGTTCGAGTCCCTCCTGCCCGCCCCCGGCCCGGGGGACCGCCGGGACGACGATCGCCTCGCACCGCCCCTCCTCGTGACCGACGAGGACTCGGCCGTTCTCGTGGACGGATCCGACCCCAGGCTGTGCCCGGGCTGCCTGCTCGACGGGATCCAGCGGTCCCGCCACCAGCGGCACCGCGGCCCCGGAACCCGGTGCGCGGGCGCCGTCGACGGGTGGGGCCCGGTCATCGGCCTCGCCGAGCAGCTCCTGGCGCTGCCGCTGGGGGCCGAGAGCCCCTTTCCCCGTGCGCGGGTCCTCTCCCGGGGCGCCCTGGCGACGACGATCGTCCCCGTCAGCCCCTCCGAGCGCTGCGCCTGCAGGCGCCGGATCCCCGCGAGCGGGCTCCCCGAGCGCATCGCCGAGGACCTGGCCCGTCCCGACGGGCCGGACTACCGGGCCGTGTCCCTCGACGAGGTGGCCCGCGACATCGCCGGCCTGGCCAACCCCTTCTGCTCCGGCCTCGGCGCGCACGCCGTGCGGGACCTCTCCATCGAGACCACGGCGAAGGTCTCGGGGGCCTACGTCAGCCGTTCCGCGGACGGCGCCTGGACCTGCCCCTGGGGCGGTCACACGAGCCGCTACACGCGCTCGCACGCCATCGGCCTCCTGGAGGGTCTGGAGCGGATCGCCGGCGCCCGCCCGCCGGTCGGCGCCCCCGCCTGGTACGGCACCGCCGCCGACGCGCCCCTCCCGGCCTACCCGCCCTCGGCCTTCGGCCTGCCCGATGAGGCCGATCCGCTCCCGACGCGCTGGGTCGCCGCGACGAGGCTCTCCGACGGCGCCGAGGTGGCCGTGCCCCGCGATGTCGCCTACTACCTCCCCGAGGACGCCGGGGAGCACGAGGAGCGCGGGGAGCTCGTGCCCTCCGGGAGCGCCGAGACCGGGTCCCCCGGGGATCTCGGGGCCCTCGAGACCGGGACCCCCGAAGGCGCCGGGCGCTCCGGGCAGCTCGTCCGGGACTCCTCCAACGGCTGCGCGTGCGGCGGCGGTCTCGCCGAGGCGATCCTGTACGGGCTGCTGGAGGCCGTCGAGCGCGACGCCTTCCTCATCGGCTGGTACGGCGCCCTGGCGCTGGACGAGATCGACCCCGCCTCGATCCGCGACCGGTCCAGCCGCGAGCTGCTGGCCCGCATGAGGCTGCTGGGGCAGCGGGTCCGCTTCTTCGACTCCACGACGGGCACCCGCGTGCCCACCGTGACCGCGGTGGCCGAGTCCCCCCTCACCGGCTCGCTGTGCTTCGGGGCCGGGGCCCACCCCGACGCCGAGCGGGCCCTGGCCTCGGCCCTGAGTGAGGTCGCCTCCGACTACAGGGTGGTCCAGATCCGGCTCGAGCGGGGACGACGGCGCATCGAGTCCATGCTCGCCGACTTCTCCCTCGTGCGGGTCATGGAGGACCATGCCGACCTCTTCTCCCACCCGGGCGCCCGACCCCTGGCCTCCTTCCTCCTCGACTCCCCGCGGGACTCGCTGCGCGACCTGGGCTCCCTGACCGTCCCGGGGGCGGGAGCCGGCGTCCGCTCCGACCTGCGCCTGTGCCTGGATCTGCTCGACCCCGGGCTCGACGTCCTCGTCGTCGAGCAGACCTCACCGGCCCAGCGGACCCTGGGGATGCACGGCGTCAAGGTCCTCGTGCCCGGCCTGGTCCCCATCGACTTCGGCTGGCACCACCAGCGCGCCCTGCGCATGCCCCGAACCCGGGAACGAGCCGCGCACTACCGATCCCGGCACCTCCTCGCCGCCCCCCGTCGGACGCCCGCCCCCGTGCCGCACCCGTTTCCGTGAAGGAGCCCCGACCATGACCAGACAAGCAGTCGCCCTGTGGGACGCCATGCCCGTCGAACGGGCCGCGGCCGGCTACGCCGACCTCATCATCAACCGCGTGGAGCGTCGCATGCCCACCGACTCCTGGAGCATCGACTGGGAGGACGCCCCGACCGACCAGAAGGTCTACCCGTCCGCTCAGCGCCTCGTCCTGCCCGCCTCCGCCCCCGGCCGCGGCCTGCTGGACGACGCCGCGGACGGCCTGAGGGGGCCGGCGCGGGCGGACGTCCTGTCCGATCTGCTCCACCTGTCCTACGGCCTGCTCTCGCAGCGCTCCAGGGTCAACTGCAACGACCACCCGGAGGTCCTGGCGGAGGCCAGCCACTACCGGTGGGGCAGGGGCGCGGCCTCCGGCGGCGGCCGCTACACCGTCTCGGTCTACCGCGTCGTGGGCCGCCGGGCCGACCTCGCTCCCGGGATCTACCACTACTCGCCCCTCCACCATGCCTGGGACGTGCTCGCCCTGGGCGACCATACGGCGGCGGTGGCCGCCGCCCAGGGCTACCCGCGGACCGGCGACGACTACCTGCTGCTGACCGTCGACTACTGGCAGTCCGGCTTCAAGTACAACGACTTCGCCTACCAGGCCACCTCGATGGACATCGGCACCCTGCTCGGCACCTGGCGCTACCTCCTGGGCGAGCGGCGGGACCAGGTCCGCCCCGACATGTGGGTCGATGAGGAGGCCCTCGCCGACCTGCTGGGCATCGACCGCCGGCAGGAGGGCGTCTACGCCGTTCTCGATATCGGCGGGACCCACGAGGCGCGCAGGCGGGGCGGGCGCGTCGAGCTCGTCGGCCACCAGCGCTCCCGCCGCGTCCGGACCTTCCCCACGACTCGCGCGCTGCAGCGGGCCATGGCCGGGACCCCCGCCCGGCGCGTCCCCGCCCGCGGCCGCCCCCGGCCGCTGCCCGGGCCGACCGCGACCCCGCTGCCCGACCGGGCCCCGGTGACGGTGGAGGACAGGGTCCGCGCCGTCGTCGGCCGGGAGACCTCCTTCGGCCGTTTCGACGGCGCTCCCATCTCGCGCGACGACCTGCTCACGATGATCGTCGCCGCGGCCGGGGCCGGCGAGCTCGTCGCCGCGGATCTCGGAGCGATCGCCACGGACTGCGTGCGCCAGTACGTCTTCGTCGAGGACGTCACCGGCCTGGAGCCGGGGCTCTACGAGGCGGACCCGCGCGAGGGCGGGCTCAGGCTCGTCGATGCGGGGAACCACGCGGAGCTGCTGGCCTCGTCCTACTTCCTGCACAACTACGACGGGCGGAGAGCCGCCGCGACGATCATCCTCGCCGGCGACGTCCTGGGACTGTCCGAGGAGCTCGGGGTGCGGGGCTACCGGATCATCAACGCCGCCGCCGGCGCCGTCTGCCAGGTCCTCAGCCTGGAGGCCTCGCGCCTGGGCGTCGGCCTCGGGGCGGCCCTGGGCTTCGACGCCGCCCGGCACGTGACGGGCATCGGCCTGGCCGACGTCCCCCAGAAGCCCATGCTCATGCTCCTGGCGGGCCACGACACCGGGACCTCCGGCGCCTGGTGCGGCCGCCTCAACACCCTGGAGAGGAACTGATGACTGTCACCGTTGACGAGATCGTCCAGCTGCGGGTCGGCGGGCTCCCCGTCGAGACCGCACGGGACCTCGCGTCCCCCGAGGCCCTGGAGTGGGCCGAGCGGGTCCTCCGCACCCGGGCGCGGGTCGCGGAGCTGCGCGAAGGAGCCTCGGACCAGCTGGCCGGGCACGTGAGGGGCGCGCCCGACGGCCTGCGCAAGGAGCTCGTCCAGATCCGTCGCGCCGTCTTCAACGGCCGGCGCGCGGACCGGGCGATCGCCGCACTTCCCACCGGGCTCGACGAGGTCGTGTCCGCCCTCGTCGAGCCGGTGCGGCGCGCCGAGGCGGAGCTGGCCGAGCTGGAGGCCGCGGGCCGGACGAGCTTCCCCGACTGGCTCGTCGATGAGCGCCGTCGCCTCGCCTCGCTGCTGGAGGACGAGGACTTCTTCGACGGGCTCGCGGTCGCCGTCCCCGGCGCCGGGCGCTCACTGCGCGTCTACCCCCGCAAGGGCGTGGTGGCCGTGCCGAACAAGCAGATGCGCAAGTGCGAGCGCTCCCTCATGTCCTACGCCATGCGGGCGGCCGCCAAGGCCTCGCCGTTCTCGACCTTCACGCCGACGGCGCTGACGAGCTTCACGGCCGGCGCACCCGGCTGGGAGCACCTGCCGTCCCGTCCCCGGCGCCACTCGCGGTGGAGCATCTACCCCGTGGCCCGCGCGCTGGGCGGGCTGCGCGAGGACCGTCGTCGGCTCCGGGGCCTGCCCCTGCGCCTGTCCCGGACGGTCCAGCCCCGCTCGGACGGCGGGCTCGACGTCGTGCGGTCGGTCTACGAGTACAAGGACAGCCACCGGGGGGAGGACTACGCCACCTGCGAGCAGTCCGTCGTCAGGCTCCGGCAGTCCGAGGTCTGCCGGATCGTGACCGATCTGCTCAAGGAGGGGACGCTCGTCTTCGAGACGGTCGTCGCCGGACTCGCCGAGCGGGCCGGCCTGACGCACGGGCGGGCCGGCGAGGCGCTCGCCCGATTCGTCGGGCTCGGTCTCGTCGAGGTCGATGGACTGGATCTCCACCCCCACACCGCGCACCGGGCGGGCACCGCCCGCCGGACCCTGTGCGCCGCAGGCGACGACGCCGCCGGGCTGGCCCGGGCGCTGGACCGCTACGAGGAGTCCGCCTCGGCGGTCGGCGGCACGACCGGCGCCGAGCGGGAGCGGGCGGTGGCCCGGGTGCGCGACGTGGTGGAGGATCTCTACGAGATCGCCGGGCTGGAGGCTCGGCCGCCGCGCACCGTCGTGTACGAGGACTGCGCCCTGGGGCGCGGGATCTACCGGGGGCCGGCGCTGCGGTGGAGCGAGGAGGAGTGCCGCGCCCTCGGGGTGCTCGCGACCCTGCTGGATCCCGCGCAGACGGACCGCGCCCTCATGAGGGGCTACTTCGTCCAGTCCGTGGGGGAGGGCGGCCGCTGCGCCGACGTGCCGGGCTTCCTCCGGTCCTTCGACGCCGACCTCTACGACTCGCACAAGACGCGGACGCTGGACCCGCGGGCCGTGACGAGCGAGGACCCCTGGCTCAGGTGGGGGGAGGCCTGGCGGTGGGAGGAGGCCCGCAGGGCGCTGACGTCGCTCATCGAGGCCGGGGAGGGCGAGCTCGACCTGCTGCCGGTGCTCACCGGCGACTCGGAGCTCCTGCGGGGCCTGGACCTGCCCCGGTACCGCTACCGGCATCTCTTCCTCTTCGCCCAGGTGCTGCCCGAGGGCTCCGCGGGATCACTGGTCGTCAACCGGATCTTCGGGCACGCCGGCTTCGGGCTGTCGCGGTTCGCCTACATGCACGGCCCGGAGGGGGACCGAGTCGCCCGCGACCAGGAGGAGCGCGCCCGGCTCTCGGGCGTCCGCCTCGCCGAGGTCTCGGGGGGCGCCGCCTTCACGAACCTCAACCTGCACGGCCCGCTGCTCGGCACCGAGATCATCCAGCCGGGCGACCCCGGCGGGTCGAGCGCGCCGACGCGGATGGACCTCGACGGCCTCGTCCTGGAGGACCGCCCCGGGGAGAGTCGGCTCGCCCTGGTGACCCCCGACGGCGAGGAGGTGCAGCCCGCCTATCTCGGCTACCTCGTCCTGTCGGCCACGCCCCTGCCCACCCAGCTGCTCGCGCTGCTGGCGCCGGCCTCCAACGTCACGGCCTCCTTCGTGCCCGACCTCCCGGAGGGGTCCGGTCCCCGGACCCTGTCGCGGGTGCGCATCGGTTCGCTCATCGTGCGCCGCCGCACGGTGCAGGTCCCCACCGAGCTGCTGCCCGAGCCCGATCCCGCGACGCCGGAGGGCTACCTGGAGTGGGTGCGGTGGTGGCGGGACGCAGGCCTTCCCGAGCGCTGCTACGTCTCCCTGGCCGGTCGGGACGGCAGGCCCCCCGGCAAGCCCCGCTACCTCGACGTCTCCGGCCTGGTCAATCTCGCCGCCTCCAGCCACGAGTGGCGCGGCCAGGACGGCTGGCTCAACGTCGCCGAGGCGCTGCCCGACCTCTCCGAGACCGTCATCAACCGCGAGGACGACCACCGGATTCACGAGATGGTCCTCGGATTCGACCTCACGAACCCCGTCACCGAAGGAGCGGTCTCATGACCACCAACCCGGATATCCGCGCCGCCGCCGCCGACCGGCGCTGGATGGCCTACCACGTGTTCTACGGCGGCAACCCGGAGGTCCTGCTCCAGGAGTGCCTCCTGCCCCTGGCGGCGCAGCTGGAGGAGGAGGGCCTGGTACGCCTGTCCTTCTACATCAACTACTGGCTCGAGGGAGGGCACGTGCGCCTGCGCCTGCTCCCCGCGGACGAGACCGCCCGGGACGAGATCCACGGACGGGTGATGCCCGTCATCGGCCGGTACCTGGAGCGTCGCCCCTCCATGCACCCCATGGCCCGGATCGAGTCCCGCTCCTACTACGACGACCTCTTCGCCCTGGAGTACGGCGACGAGCTGCGCCCCCGCTACTTCGACGCCGAGGGCCGGCCCCTGCTGAGGCCGAACAACACCGTGGAGCCTCGGGACTACGAGCCCGAGCTGGAGCGCTACGGGGGCCGCGTCGGCATGGTCATCTCGGAGGACTTCTTCGCCGACTCCACCCGGCTCGCGCGTGAGGTCATCGACCTGGGCAACACCGGCACGCGCACGATCCTGCTCGGGATCGGAGCCGAGGTCATGGCGGTCACGGCGGCCGCGCTCCTGGAGGACCGCGACGTCGTCATGTCCTTCCTGCGCGCCTACCACTCGCGGTGGGCCGGGAGCTACGGCGTCGAGTCGACCTACGCCGAGGACGCCGACCAGCCGCGGTACCGGCGGATCGTCGACTCCCTCCGGGAGGCGGTGGTCCCCGTGATCGAGTCCGTGCTGGCGGGCACCGGCGACCGGCTCCCCGGGTTCCTCGGCGACTGGGCCCGAGCCTGCGCCGGCTATCGCAGGCGCATCGAGGACGCCGTGGCCGAGCGGGCCATCGTCTTCCTCGACGAGAACGGCGACGAGACCCGGCCCGACCACCCCTCCAACGCCGCGTGGCGACTCGGCATGTCCTTCATCCACATGACCAACAACCGGCTCATGGTGTCCATCGAGGACGAGGCCTATCTCGCCTTCGAGATCCTCCAGGCCATGGAGGCCGGGACGACGGAGGCGGCAGCATGAGCACCGCAGCGCCGATCGTGCACTCCGTCGCCGCGCCCGACCTGCGCATCGGACCGGCGGGCTGGGACGGCAGGGCCCTCGTGGCCGAGGCCGCGGCCGGGGAGAACGGGAGCATCTACTGCCTGGGCCCCCTGGAGACCCTCGTCCTCGACGCGCTGCGCCGGCCGGGAACCGCCGAGCAGGTCCAGGACCGCGTCCAGGATGGATCCGGCGTGCGCGTCCCCCTGGCGACCGTGGGCGGACTCATCGACGCCTTCACCCTTCGCGGGCTCGTCGAGAGCCCGCTCCAGGAGACCTCCCCGCGACCGCGCGCGGATGAGCGGGGGGCGACGTGGGGAATACGCGATTCGGTCGGGATCGCCCCGAGACCACGCGCGGACGAGCGGGCGGGCGACCCGGCGCGGCGTCGCA
>ERZ772964.482-NODE-482-length-17932-cov-42.679_pt1 | contig 17932 bp, 17 predicted proteins | sample MGYA00580675_ERZ772964 | MGnify/ENA primary metagenome ERZ772964 (study PRJEB29015, sample SAMEA2737941) | human oral metagenome | biome: human oral; feature: human-associated habitat; material: dental | place: China | collected 2139 ... | reverse complement strand
CACCATGTATATTTCAGTATTGGAGCGAACCAGCCAAATTGGGTTGATGAAGGCGCTGGGAATGAGCGGCCGCGATATTGGTAAATTGTTCCGCTACGAGGCAGCGTGGGTTGGTTTGTTAGGCGGCTTGATTGGCGTTGGACTGGCAAGCTTGGTGACGTTGCTGAACCCAGTGATTGCCAGCTTCTTAAAATTAGGTGCCGGGACTAATTTGCTAGTAATTGATCCGCTGCAAATCGGACTGTTGGTAATCGGACTAGTGGTGATGGCGGTAATTTCTGGCTGGCTGCCGAGCCGCAAAGCAACAAAATTAGACCCAATTGAGGCGTTGAGGACGGAATAGGAGAGAGATCATGATTGAACTAAAGAATGTGACGAAAATTTATGGCAAAAAGAAAAACCAATTTACGGCGCTAAAAAATATCAGCTTGACCATTCCGACAGGAGCCAGCGTGGCTATCTTAGGTAAATCTGGCTCAGGAAAATCGACGCTGATGCATGCTATCTCGGGTTTGGATAGGCCGCAAAAAGGCCAAGTTATCATTGACGGACAAGATATTTTGCAGCTGAAGCCAAAGCGTGTCGATGAGTTTCGCGCTAAGAAAATCGGCTTCATTTTCCAGAGCTTCTTCGTCCAGGGCAATGAGAGTGTGATTGATAATGTCAGTTTGCCGCTGGAAATTGCTCGGCTATCGCGCAAAAAGCGGGCGCACAAGATCAATGCGGCGCTTAAAGCGGTGGACCTGTATGACAAGCGCAAAAACCGCGCTAAGGACCTATCGGGCGGGCAAAAGCAGCGCTTGGCGATTGCTCGGGCGATTGTCGGCGATCCGCAAATCATCTTTGCCGACGAGCCGACCGGCAACTTGGACAGCGAAACTGGCGCCAAGGTGGAAGAATTGCTATTTGGCTATAATAAGCAAAAGGGTGTCACGCTGATTGTAGTGACACACGATGCCGACCTAGCGAAAAAATGCGATTATCAGATTATAATTAAAGACGGGCGGGTTGAGAAATCGACCGTGCCAGAGGAGAAAAAGCATGGACGTTAGTGCTTACGCTGAAAGCTTGGCGATTCAGCTACGCAAAGGTTTTTTGGTCTACTGTGTGCTGCTGGTTTGTGCCAAGCAACCGCAATATACCGGCGACATTGTGAAGCAATTGAGCGAGTCGGAGCTGATGGTGGTTGAAGGAACGATTTACCCGCTGCTCAGCCGCTTGCAAAAATACGGCTATTTGCAGCACGAATGGCAGGAAAGCGAGCAAGGTCCGCCGCGCAAATATTATTCGCTAACTGACAATGGCAAGCAATTGGTGGATGAATTGAAAGATCGGATAAAACTGTTAAATAATTCGCTGAAAAATCTCGAGAAAGGAGCAAAGCGATGAAAGAAATAACCAGAATCCATTTGGCGAAAACGCCGTTTAGCGCGGAGATTGATGCCAAAAAATCATTGGAGAAATATCTTAATTTAATTCAGAAAAACATGCATGCCGAGCCGGAAGCCATGCAAGAAATTGAAGCGCGAATGGTGGAGCTTTTGGCGGAGCGCGGCGTGTCAAAAGATGGCGTCATTAGTCATGATGATGTTGTGGCGGTACAAAAACAAATGGGCGAGCCGCGTGATTTTTCGGACGATAGCGACAATGCGGAGATTGATGCTGACGTAGATGATGAGGCAGGTAATTCGTCTAAGCAACTCATGCGCGACACCGAGCACGGTCTGATCGGCGGCGTGTGCGCTGGCGTAGCGGCATATTTTGGCGTTAATCCGTTGTGGATACGCTTGATTGCTATCTTTTCGCCGTTTATAACGTTCGGCACGGCGGTGCTGATTTACATCGTCATGTGGTTGTCGATTCCTGAAGCGCGGACGGCTTCGGACAAGCTGCGGATGCGCGGCGAGCCGGTAACACTGGACGCGCTCAAACGCTTGTCAGTTGACGATAATACTAAAAAGCAGGCAGCAAGCACCGCCGCCAAGATTTTCCGCTTTTTGCTGGGAATTATATTGGCGATGATAGCGTTTGGACTGCTGGTGGCACTGCTAGTCGGCGGCGTGTTTGGCTTTGGCGCAGTGGCAGCGTTGAACGGATTTACCGCGCAAAGCTGGGCGTGGGGATTGCTATGCTGCTTGGTTTTGGGCGGCGCAGTTTTGTTCACCTTGACGTTGCTGGCTACCTGGAGTGTCTTCACCTGGAAGCTGAAGCGTCCGGCGATTATAGCGATGTTGGGTCTGTTGATGGCTGGTGCGGTTTGTTTGTCGGGTGTGGCAATTTTCAGCGCTAATACTTATTCGAATCTAACTTACGATTACGAGAAAACTCTAAAAGTTAAAACTGTTGACGCCTCAGAAGTTGCTGCCGGCGCTAAAAGTATAGTAGTTGATGGCAACGGTGAATATGTTGCGATGGAATACGGCGGCTATGCCGAAAAGACTCGGTTGGAAGTAAAATATCACGACACGCAATATTCCAAAGTGCCGGAAGTAAAATTGCGCCGCGACGGCGACAAACTCGTGGTTAATGTAAAAAGCCAGGTAGACGAGACGTGCAGTCATCGCGGTTTTACGGAGTCTATGCGCTGCCGCTACATGTACGGCCCGGTTTCTGTTAGAGTTTACGGCCCGGTGGATTTGCTGGCGCCTGGCCGCGGCCGCGACGGCATGCTTGATTAGCGCTTATCAATTTGAGGTGTTATACTTGTAGGATGAAAGGTAATCGGTAGCATGGCTTGGTGGCAGGCAGTTGTCCTTGGTATTGTTGAAGGAATTACGGAGTTTTTGCCGATTTCTTCGACGGGTCATTTGACAATTGCCGAGAAGCTGCTAGGCATGAAAATTGACGATCCGAGCGTGGTGGCGTTTACGGCGGTGATTCAAATTGGGGCAATTCTGGCGGCGGTAATTTACTTCTGGAGCGATATTTGGCGGATTCTGCAAGCCTGGTGGCGCGGGCTGTGGTGGAAGCGAGCGCGCCGGAAGTTTGATTATAAATACGGCTGGGCGATTATTATCGGCTCAATTCCTATCGCTGTCGTCGGTTTGCTGTTCAAGCATGAAGTTGAGACGGTGCTGAGGAGCTTGTGGTTTGTGGCGATCGGGTTGATCGGCTGGAGCGTGGTGATGTGGCTGGCAGATAATCGGGCGGCAAAAAATAAGCGCAATGAAGTTGAGACGAACTGGAAGGATACGCTGGCGATTGGCATGGGACAATGTCTGTCGCTGATTCCTGGGGTCAGCCGTTCTGGCGCGACAATTTCTGTTGGTTTGTTCCGCGGTTTTGACCGCGTATCGGTCACGAAACTGAGCTTTTTCTTGGGCATTCCAGCGCTGGTAGCGGCAGGACTATTGGAGATCGTTACCAAATATAAGCACATTTCTGGCGGCGTCGGTTGGACATCAACTATTATTGCTACTGCGGTTTCGTTTGTCGTGGGTTATATGGCAGTGTCCTGGCTGTTGAAATTTATCCAAAGCAATAATTTTCGTTCGTTTATTATTTATCGATTTGTGCTGGGGTTGGTGATAATAGGGCTGCTGGGTGCTGGGATAGTAGCTGCAGTATAAAGAGGAAGCTTTATGAAGGTCAGAGTTTTACTATCTAAGGACACAGCGTTCTTTTATTGGCTGCAAGTAATATCTGGCTGGGATAAAACTGTTGCTGTAGATAAAGCCACCTATGACTATTATTCTTCTTTCATAGATGACAATATTAAATCTGTTCTACCAAAAATACGGCGAATAATAAATTCACACGATAATCCAAGGAATTTTTTGCAGCTTTTATACTCTGGCGATATTTCTGATAATAGAGAGGCTAGGGAGCTGATTGAAATTTCCAATGATTTACGGCGTTATTTTGATGTATTATGGTCAGATTGTTTTTCATCTCTTGAAGCTTGGTTGTATGCGCTGGAAAAGTATGACTTTGATCGTTTTGATGATGACATAAGCAGGATAACGCGATTTATGGAGTCGTCCTTTGATTATGAATGTGGACAAAATGTTTATCTTTTGCCTAATATTCCATCAAAAGGCACGATCGGGCATAAGATAAAAGGAAGTGATTTTGTATTATTACGACCGCCATTGCAATATGGCGACGACAAGCTTAATCGAGTGGTATGTGTCATCGTTCATGAGCTATTACACGAGGTAGAATTTTTATCAAATATTACACGTGTTTACATGAAACAGTCTTACGAAGATTATATTCAACCATCTTGCTTATTAGCTCCTGCAGGTTATACTTGGAAGGAGATGTTTGTCGAGGCTCTTGTGTATTGTTTCGCAAACAATATAACTGGCGGCTATTTAAGACCCGAAATATTCGGGAAAAGTAGACCTAGCTTAGGAAAGTTTGAAAATAAGTTTTCTTTGTTTTTTAAGAAGCAGGGTATGAAGACGGGATATGTAATAGCCTGGGCTGCATTGTGTGCCTTACCTTGTATAGAAGAGCGTATTAATCAAGGTCTGACTATAAATAAAGACGTTTTTGATATTGTATCAAAAGAATTTTGTAAGAAATACTTGACAAAAAAAAACGTTCAAATGTTAATATGATTTATGTCAACGGTGCTGTGATCATGCCGCTGGCGGGTTTGTATTCCCCCTTGAATACGATTCCCGACAAGGAGGTGAATCCTATCATGTCGGACGGAGACTGGGACTCCACTACCGCTGCCGAGCAGGGCAACTACGGTGGTGACGAGGGCGGTTTCGACAACGACGCTGGAAACGGCGACTGACGTTGTCCACAAGGGTGGTGCGCACATCTTAATGACGTGCGCACCACCCTATCTAACTTTGGCTATTATGATTTCTCGATGTATTCTAGTAGACAGGACTTCTTACGTTTAAGCAGAAGTTGTTATATAATTAAGACATGTTAGATATCAAATTTATTCGAGAAAATGCTGATTTGGTGCAAAAATCGGCAAACGACAAGGGCTACGCGGTCGATATTGCAACAATGTTGCAATTGGATGACGAGCGCCGCGATCTGCAAAAACAAGTTGAGGCGCTGCGTGAAAAGCGAAATGCAATCTCAGCCAGGATGAAAGGCGGTCGCCCAGACCAGGAGCTGATCGACCAAGGAAAACAGCTGAAAATTGAGCTGGCAGAGCGTGAAGGATACTTAAAATCCACCGAGGAAAAAGTAGTGGCAATCCTGAAAAACGTGCCGAACATCACCTTTGACGACGTGCCGCTTGGCGGCGAGGAAGATTCGGTTGAGGTAAAGGTGCACGGCGAGCGTAAAACGGGCGCGAAAGATCATTTGGATTATGCCGTCAGTCGCGGCTGGGTGGACTTTGAGCGCGGCGCGAAAGTGGCTGGTGCGAAGTTTTACTATCTTAAAGACGACTTGGCGCTGCTGGAAAATGCCGTGACGCAATTTGCGCTGGATTATGTCATGAAACAAGGCTTTACGTTCATGACTGTGCCGCACATGGTGAATATGCGCACGGCTGAGGGCGCTGGCTTTACGCCGAAGGGCGAGGGCAGCAATGAGTATGTGGTCGAGGGCGAGGATTTGACGCTGATTGGGACGGCGGAAATGCCGCTGACTGGCTACCACGCTGATGAAATTTTGGACGAGAAAGATTTGCCACTGTTATATACAGGATATAGCCCGTGCTACCGCAAAGAGGCGGGAACGTACGGCAAGCACACCCGTGGACTATTCCGAGTGCACCAATTTAATAAATTGGAAATGTACGCGTTTTGTTTGCCAGAACAGTCTAAGGAAATTCATGAAAAAATCCTCAGTGTCGAGGAAGCGTTGTGGCAGCAAATCGGCATTTCGTACCATGTGGTGAATATCGCGGCGGGTGACTTGGGCGCGCCAGCTGCTAAAAAGTACGATATTGAATATTGGTCGCCGGTTGATCAGACCTACCGCGAGCTGACGAGCTGCTCGAATTGTACGGACTATCAAGCGCGCGGTTTGAATATTCGGGTACGGCGAGCGGATGGCGGCATTGAGTCGGTCCACACCTTAAACGGTACGGCGGTTTCGTTGGCGCGGTCATTGGTGGTGATTTTAGAGAATTTCCAGAACGAGGACGGCAGTTTGACGGTGCCGGAAGTACTTCGTCCGTACATGAATGGCCGCGAGGTGATATAATGGGTATTAGGAGGGTATATGGCGCTAACCAATGACGACAAGCAATGGATCAAGGGCGCGATCGCCGATGGCGTGGTCGAGGCCTTGGAAACTGTTGTTTTGCCGCGATTTGACGAGCATGATAGGCGGTTTGATAGGGTTGAGGCGAGGCTTGGTTCGGTCGAAGAGGACGTCTCTGGACTAAAAGAGGACGTCTCTGGACTAAAAGAGGACGTCTCTGGACTAAAAGAGGACGTCTCTGGACTAAAAGAGGACGTCTCTGGACTAAAAGAGGACACTTCTAGCCTGAAAAGCGAGATGTACGAGGTTAAAAGCCAGCTTAATGGGGTTGAACATGAGCTATACGGAGTCAAAGAACGACTTGGTCGTGTCGAGGGCGAACTGCAGGCGCTGACGAACGACATCAAAGAAATATACGATGTCATTTACGGCAAGCCAAATAAATCCTTTATGAGTGCTAGTTTTGCCAAAATGTCGTCAAAGGAAAAGCTGCTTCTCATTAATGAAGAATTATTAAAAATAGCGAAAGACGCTGGCGTTGTGCTGCCGCGTTAGGGAATGATAAATTAGGAGGAAAGATGATAAAAAATATTACTATCACCGGTGTCAAATACGAATTGACAGACACAACGAAAAAATATGTTGAGCGAAAAATCGGCGCGCTGGGCAAGTACTTGCCGCGGCATGCTCGTAAGAGTGCGGCCGCTGACGTAAAGATCAAGCAGATTGATAATCCTGGCGGTAACAAGTACGAGGTTGAAGTTATTATCAACGTGCCAGATAAGAAAATTACCGCCAAAGATTCGACAATGAACGTGCTGGCGGCGGTGGATATCGTTGAGGCGAAGTTAAACGGGCAGGTGAGAAAGTATAAGGATGACATTTTAACGCACGTCGGCAGCAGCCGCGGGGTTTTGGCTAGGTTGAAGCGGGGCTTTCGCCGCGGATAGTAGGTGTCGCTACCCAACTGGACAACGAATGCCATTTCTTTCGTTCGCATAATCAATCTCTTCCTGACCGACAACTATTACACTATGGGATTTGTCAAAGGTAACGAATAAAACACGGTTGGCGTTTGGGTTTGGCTGCCAGCATAGTGAATTGTGATAATTATCTGTCGGATTTTTGCCAGCTAGTATGGTAGTAAATTTATCAGTTAGCCCTTCGGCTAGTGTTTGGTGCTCTATAGGGGGAGCTTGCTCTTGACTCCATCGGTAGGATACGGAGATATGATCTGGTTGCTCTTTGCCAGAGAGGAGACGAAGTGTCCACTTTACATTTGGGTAACTCTCATCTTGGTAAGTTGGTAAGGTATTCAGCCTCGGAGTTGTTGTTGAAGTTGGCGCTTGATCCGAGTTACGCCAAATATTATTACGTAGCCACCTACTCATAATATTTATACGTAGTCCATATTCGCTGTTATCGACTCGTAGTGGATTATTTGGTATAGTTTCATCGTTGACTATTTTTTGACCAATAGCCAGCCAGTTTTCCATGCCAAGACCGTGAGGTGCCAAGACAACATGCGGCACGACACCCTCCTCTTGTCTCATACTCTCAAATTGCTCGGCTAAGTACTGAAAATTGACTCCTGTGGATATCATTTGTTCCGATGTTGGTGCCGAAAGATCAAGGTAGTCAACCAAGCGCTCAGATAATTTGAAAGCCTCCTCAAAAGCCAATCTTGTTTCTGGATTTGCTATACACTCTAATCCGAAACCAGTTTCATCTTTTTTCTTAGCTTCTTCTACGGCAGTATTGAGCGTATCTAAGAATGAAGCAGTTCCAAGCGACCGATGAGCGGAATGCTGTGTTTTTCCTTTATCTTGAGCTCGCTGCCAGGCGTTCTTCGCTTCGGCTAGAGTTTCTGGTGGGAGTAGATCGAAATTAGTCATATGTAGCCTCTTTCTTTATGCTTGAATAGTTGTTTCTACAAACGATTGTAGTATATTTGGCAAATCTTTAGGGTCGTCGATAAATCTGGCGTTCGGGGCGTATAGTTGTTCGGCTGCGGTTGAGCCGATTGACACGCCGTATATCACTGTGTTCTGGTCGCGGCGCAACTGATTGATGGCTGCATATGCGGCGTTACGGTCGCTGCTCCCGCCGTCGGTTACGACGACGATGATTCTCTGGCGATCGTGGTCGCGGGGCAGTCCGGCAATTTCCTGGAGAGCTAAATAATCCGCGGTGCCACCCGCATCAGCTGCAGATACGGCTGCGTAGGTATCAAGTCGCTGCTTGTCATTCAGACTACTGCCGAGCGGTTTATGGCAGACTGAACTACTGCCAAACGTATACAACGCGGTGCGGACTGATAGGTCGGATAGATCGATATTTTGTTCTTTTTCCAACTTTCGAATATCGCGTTCCATGCTGGCAAGTCCTTCCAACATGATGACGGCGCAGCTGGCGGCGGATTGCGCTGACTTACCGGCCATTGAGCCAGAACAGTCAAACACAAAGAAATAGTCGGTTTTGCAGCTAAGCTCTGTTCGTCCGCGGATGGCTTCATATCGCTGGAATGCTTCTGGCGCGACGCCGCTTCTAATATCGGCGACAGTTTGCGCTAAGCGGTTGGGGTCGAGGACATCGCCATCCTGGTGGGCGCGCCGGCTGAGACCGCGGCGAGTAGCGACAACTTCATCCAAGATTGATCGAAAAACTTGGCGCATCTGGTTAATTTGTTTACGAAAGCGCCGAACCTCGCTGTTATATTTTTCCTTTTCGCGCAGAGAATGCCCGGTCTGTTCGCGGTAGCGGCGATTGGCTTCTCTTTGGCGTCTATATTCTCTCTGTTCGGGTGTTATATTTTCGCGGCGTTTGTCTTGATTAGCCTTTTTTATAGTTTTATGGATTTTTTCATGCTCTTCGGGACTGAGCGGCTCAGGATGTTTGTTGTCGAAATAGTCAGCGTATGCATCTGTAAACGGATTGTCGTTTTGCTTGCTGTTGCTACTCTGTGATGAGTTGGAATTCTGCCGCTTGTTTGTATCGCTGTCAGTCTGTTGGCTGCCGTTTTGTTGCTGGGAGTTTTGCGCTTCCTGTTTATCGAGCTCTATGAGGCTTTCATACTTTGGCCAAATCTGCGTCATCCAATACTCAAAGCGGTCGTTGCCGGACATTTCTTTGCCATCAGAACCCTTGGCGCTAGGATCGGTCAGGAATGATATGAGGTCAACCTGTCCACCTTGAAAGTTGCGTAGCTGGTCTATGGTTTCATCAACCTCTTGGCGAACGGGCGTTTCGCCACCTGGTATCATCTCCTGGCGGATGATTTTATAGAGAAATTGCAGATGCATCGGCTCTTTGGTATAGTCAACTGGCTCGCTGTCACGCTCTGTTGGAAACAGGCGATTGTCATAAAGATCCGCGCCGACCTCGCGCATGGCAGGTAGCATATTCATGATCTGTTTATTGCCGTGGATGTCGGTGAGGATATTGTTAAAAATTTGGCGCGCTTGCTGCTCCTGGGGGTCTTTGCTGCCCATGATGAACGCGCGTTGCCGCGCTGCGAACACGGGATCGTGCTTGACGTCGCGTACATGCGCCATCAGCTCATGCAGGGTGGCAAAAACACAGAGTGGTCAGCCGAATAGCCTTTTTCAATGAAGAATGACGGATTGATGGTGAACGAGCCAGTTTCCAGGTCGGTAGCCCAGCCTTTGCCAACTGCCACATTCACGTCCATGCCAGTCAATTGGCAGAGTGCTGGTATTTGATCGCGTAAAAAACTCGCCGCTTTATCAAGTGCAGACTGACACTCTTCCAGCAGCGCCTCTTGTTCGGGTGTTGGCGCTGATGGTTCCGGGTTATTTGTTGATATATGCAATACTTCAACCATTTTCTTTACAAAACCTATATTTATAGTATATAATAAAAACTATGCAATTAAAATACCAATATATCTATGAAGATAACTGAGCCGCAGATTATCACTGCTGAATTGCGGCTTGAGCGTCGCGTGTCAGAGAGTTATTATACTCCAGATATGGCTGATAGAACAGTGGACGGTGTCGTGGAGCTAATGGCTGGTTTACAGGAAAGTATGCAGGCGGTCAGGGCTGATTGGCGGGCGATGGTAGCGAGTGACCGACAAAGTTTAGAAGAGTTGGCGGCGCCGCACATTGCGTGCATCAACGAATCCAGGCGCCAGACGAACTTGGAGGAATTGCAGCGCTGGGAAACTTTCAAGGATGAACATCCGGATGTGGCAGATAACCTAGAAGATTGGTATATGTGTCATGCGAAACTACACGAACTGCGTAAAGATGCCGGGCTGATGGAGCGGTTTGACGAGGAATATCGCGGCGAGCAAATGGCAGCGACTCGCGCGGCAGCTGAGTTTTTGCGCGCCCAAAGCAGAAAACAGGATATTAGCGAGCAGATGGCAAAATTACGCTCTCAGGCAGCGAAAACAGGTCGCCTTTTGACAATGGGAGAACGGCGAAGGATGGCTGCGTTACAAAAGCAATTGTCCGAAGTTGATGAGAATATCGAGATTCCGCCAAACAGCAGCAAGGAGCAATTCTTGAAAGAGGTTACTCGTTTGCAAGTCCGCGAGTGGAAACGGCAACTAGATAGCGGCCTATTGATGACTGAGCAAATGCAAACAATTATTGACGAAACGCTGCCAGCCATGATGCGCGGCGAACCAACGCTATTTATTGGTGAAACGGGCGGCGCGAAAACCGCTTTGGCGGAGTATATGGCGCGGAGATACTGCGGTGTTGAGCCGGAATTTGTTAGTGCGTATGGAGATGTTAATAGTTATCAGCTGATCGGTAAGCAAGAACTGCGCGAAAAAAACGGGGCGAGCATCAGCGAGTTTGTGCCAGGGCCGATTATTCGCGCCATGGAGCAGGGCAAGCCGCTCATTCTTGATTGAAATCAATGCTATGCCGTCAGAACTCCTGAAACGATTGAATAAAATCATGCAGCTGCGTCCAGGCGATAAGTTTACGGTGCAGGAGGATTCTGGGCGGATTGTGGAAGTTCATCCGGGTTTTTGTATCATTGCCACGGCTAATGAGAAATCCAAACGCTACAAGGGTGTTGATGATTTGAGCGTTGAGTTCCAGAATCGGTTTGGGGCGAATACTAACCGCGTGCGTTACCCTGACCACGATAAGAGCTACGGCGAATATCCGCGTGAGAATGCTCAGCTGGCTATGGCGGCTGTAGCTACGGAACGGGGCGAATTACCGCCAGAAATTGATGAGCGGGATTTTGAAGATTTCGTAAGAGCAGCGCGTTTGAGCCAACAGATATTTAGCGGTACCAATGGCGAAGGATATAATAAGTTTATTGATACAGAGAAGTTGGTGGATGATCGTCCTGGCTTGGAGGAAACAGTGCTGGCGCCGCGTACCATGGTGGATATTTTACGAAAAGTTGCCGGCAGTTACGGCGTGGTATCGCTGAAGCGGGCTTGTCAGACGTTTCTGGATGGTATCAAGAACCAGAATGATCGCAAGGTGATGCATCATATCCTTAAGTACCATGAGTTGCTGCCGGAGGAAATGCTAAGAAATACATCGGAAGAGGCGGGAGATAACGAGGAGACAGTTGAAAGCTTATAGGCTTTTAGGGTAAGTATATGAGTATGACTGAAATTCTTCCACCGGAAATTCTCACTGCTGCCGGGAGCGCTTGTGATAAAACCCATGAGAGGCAAGAAACTGCCAGTCAAGGTTTTGGTTCTGCGGCGCTCTTTGGCGCGCTTGATGGCGCTGTTAGCGAAGCTAGGGAGAAGGACGGAGTTGGTTTTGGACTGGGGGACGTAGTAAACCCAAAAATTAGAGAACAGTTCAAGCAATACCTTAAGAGTTATGAAAAGATTTTTGCTGGGGCGGATATTAAAATGCCGACGTCAGATGAGTTGGCGCGGGGTGGTATTGATTTTGGGTATTTGGCGGAATTGAAAGAAGAACTGCCAGGTTATGACTTGGTAGTGGCACCATTAACGCTGTCTCTGGACACATTATGTCAACTCGTGTCAACAGTTCAACGGGACGAAACCATTGACAAAAACCCACTTGAAGTAAGTTATAGTATGTTTGGGAAGCGCAGAGAAGGATTGCGTATAAGCGACTCGGCCACTGATGATTGGGACCAAGCTATGGCAAGCACCACAGAAAGTTGGCTGCTGCCAACTGCTAAAGATGAATATGAATGGACAGCTTTTTTGTTACCAAACAATGAAGATACACTAGAATATAGCCCTGATTATGTCAAAGTAGCGAAAGAAGATAGACTGACGATACCAGTTTCTAGTTATATTGCCTACCAGTTATGCCGGATTCATCTGGGAATCTTACCGTTAGAATCTAAACGACCTTCAGCTTATTCACTATCACTGGCATCATCCGGTGAATTTACTGACTCGACTATCTATCGTAATACTTGTGTTTTAATTGCTGGTTGGGATAGCGACTCTGGTGAAATATATGTCGATACAATATCTAAGAAAACTATCTGTATTAATGTAAGGATGTGCGTTCCTATTGGGTAAACGTGTTGTATAGGCAACTTATCACAATCAATGAATGGCAGATCTTGCGTGCTCAGTACTCTTTAATTTTAGGATAAAAAAGGTTACAATATATACAGTTTTGAAAATGCCTGAAAGTGAGGGAGTTTTGAGTTTATGGCAATGACACAACAAAAGGCGCTGAGTAAGGTTTTTGGCGATCCGCAGAAGAAGATTTTGAAGCGGCTACAGAAGCAGGTTGACGTGATTAACGGTCTATCTGGAAAGTATGAAAAAATGTCAGACAAGGAACTGCGGGCGCAGACGGAGACGCTGAAAAAGCGTTTGGCAAAGAAAAACGTAACGCTGGATACGATTTTGCCGGATGCCTTTGCGGTGGTGCGCGAGGCAGCCAAGCGCGTCATCGGTGAGCGCCCGTATGACGTCCAGCTAATCGGCGGCATGGTCCTTCATGAGGGTAATGTTGCTGAGATGAAGACCGGTGAAGGTAAAACCTTGGTGGCGACGCTGCCGACCTATCTCAATGCACTGGAGGAAAAGGGCGTTCACGTGGTGACTGTCAACGATTACTTGGCGCAGCGTGACGCCGGTTGGATGGGTCAGGTGTATGATTTTTTGGGCTTGACGACTGGTGTGATCATCAACGAAGCATCATTTGTCTATGATAAAGACTATGATAATAAGCATCACGACGATCCGCGTATGCGCAAGCTCCGTCCGGTCACTCGTAAGGAAGCTTACGCGGCGGACATTACCTATGGCACCAACAACGAGTTTGGCTTTGACTATCTACGCGACAACATGGTGAACGACGTTGACTTATTACGTCAGCGCGAGCTGAACTTTGCTATCGTTGACGAGGTGGACTCCATTCTGATCGATGAAGCGCGTACGCCGCTCATCATCTCGGCACCAGCAGCGGAGAACCCGGACAACTACTATACTTTCGCCAAAGTTGCTAGCAAATTAGTGCCAGAGGACTATGTTTTGGATGAAAAGCGCCGCAGCGTAGCCTTGACCGACGAGGGTGTGGAAAAAGTCCAAAAACTGCTGGGAATAAAAAATTTGTACACGCCAGATCACGTGCGCAGTGTTTACCACATGGACCAGGCCCTGCGAGCACAAACATTGTTCAAGCGTGACAAAGATTACGTGGTGACCAATGACGGCGAGGTGATCATCGTCGATGAGCACACCGGTCGTTTGATGCAAGGACGCCGCTACAACGAAGGCTTGCACCAAGCCATCGAGGCCAAAGAAGGCGTGCCAGTGCTGGAAGAAAGCATGACGCTGGCAACCATTTCGTTCCAGAATTATTTCCGTTTGTACAATAAATTGAGCGGCATGACCGGTACAGCGTTCACCGAAGCTGAAGAGTTCCAACAAATTTATTCACTGGACGTTATCCAGATTCCGCCGAACAAACCAGTGATTCGTGACGATAAAGAAGATCTGATCTTCAAGACTGAAAAAGGCAAGTTGAAGGCGGTGGCTGAAGCCATCAAAGATTATCATAAGCAAGGTCGGCCGGTGCTGGTTGGTTCTGGTTCAATTGCCAAGAACGAGCAGATTGCCAAATATCTGGAAAAAGAGGGTATTAAATTTGAGATTTTGAACGCTAAGAATAATGAGCGCGAGGCAGCTATCATTGAGAAAGCTGGTGAAAAGGGCGCGATTACCCTAGCGACAAACATCGCTGGACGTGGTACCGATATTAAATTGGGCAAGGGCGTCAAGGAATTGGGTGGCCTGGTGGTGATCGGCTCAGAGCGGCATGAGTCGCGCCGGATTGACAATCAGCTGCGCGGCCGCGGCGGTCGTCAGGGCGACCCGGGCGAGACACAGTTCTACGTATCGACCGAAGATGATTTGATGCGAATTTTCCAGGGCGAGCGCATCGCCGCGCTGATGGATAGGCTGGGCGTAGATGAAGAAACGCCGATTCAAAACCGTGCCGTATCGAAAACTTTGGAAGCAGCCCAGAAGCGCGTCGAGGGCTACAATTTCGATACGCGCAAAAGTGTTGTTCAGTATGACAACGTGATTAATCGCCACCGCCGCGTGGTATACGTCATGCGCCGCAAGATCTTGGAGGGCGACAATATTAAGCCGGAGATTGAGCGCTTACTGCGAGCGAAAGTTCACGAATTGGCAGCGCTGCCAACTAAGAATAATCCGAAGTTTGTCGAGGATTTTACGGCAATTTTCCCAAGCGACGAAGCGAAAATTTCGAAAATTGGCAAAGAAAAGAAAGACAAGCTGCGCTATGAAAAGGCGCTGAAGCTGGCTGAGGAGACATACGCGGAGAAAGAGTCTGAGATTGGCGCGGATAATTTGCGCGGTGTGGAGCGCGAGGTTTATATGGCGGTGCTGGATACCTTGTGGATGCAGCACTTGGAGAATATGCAGCACCTGCGCGAGGGTATTCACTGGCGCAGTGTTGGCCAGCGCGATCCGTTGGTGGAATATCGTTCGGAGTCGCAAAAATTGTTCGAAAGTTTGCAGGCTAATTTGCGCGACGAAGTTTTGACGGTCATCTTCAATATTCATGAGGCCGATGCGGTGGTTCGCCAGTCGCAGGATGATGAATACGACACGGAGTTGACGCGCTTGGCAGAGAACGCGGTGGAACGCGGCGTTAATGAACTTGGTGCAGGCGAGGAAAATCGCGACGACGATTTTTCGGTGAAAAAAGGCAAATCAAGCGCCGAATCAAACCGCGCTAAGAACCAAGCACGCAAGAAAAAGAAAGCGCAGCGCCAAAATCGTAAAAAACATCGCAGATAATTCAGACAATAGACAATTAAGGAGCAGAATAGATGAAGCATACAGTTGAGGAAGTTAAACTGAAGAATGGCGCGCGCGGTCTGTTAATCGACGTTCCAGACGCCACGGTAATGAGTTTTCAGGTACAGTTTCGGGCAGGCGACCGCTACGTGCGAGATAAAGAGATTTACGAGACAGCGCATTTGATGGAACATATGGCGTTTGGCGCAAACGAGAAATTTCGTTCGGAGCATGCCTACGAGCAGGAATTTATAAAGAACGGCGCCTATCATAACGCCTATACCTCCGATTATTCCATGGTGTACGAGGCGGTTTGCGCAGATTTTGAGTGGGATCGGATTTTGGAATTGCAGCGGCTGGCGATTGTCACGCCGCGGTTTACTAGTGACTCGTTTGAGGCAGAGAAGGGTAATGTTCGCTCGGAATTAACCGGCTATTTGAATAATCACAGCCGCGTATTATGGTTGCGGGTGCAGCAGGCTTTGGGCGAGGATATTTTGACAGATAGCCAGCGCCTGAAAAAAATGGACAACGTAACGATAAAAGATATTAAGGAGCATCATCGGCGGACACATACGCTAAACAATATGCGGTTTGTGATTGCCGGAAAAATGGCTGGCCGCAAGACCGCCATTAAGGATTTTTTAGAGCAATGGCAATTGGAACCCGGCGAACGATTTGCAATTCCGCGCGATGAGCTGCACGGCGCGCGGCCTCTGTTAATTCGCCGTAAAGAAGCGTCGAATTTGAACTTTGGCTGGTCGATAAGCCTGCCGCGCGAGTTAACTAACGAGGAGTCGGATGCTATGGGCTGCCTGAATCATATTTTGACCGGAACGCTGAGTTCGCGGATTCTGGGTATGGCCCGTAAAAAAGGCTTGGTGTATGGAATGTTTAGCGATACTTCGGTCGGATTTTATGACTCGTCATGGGATTTTGGTGGGCAAGTCAATCTGGAGACCGCGGAGGTGTTATTTGACATCATCGTGCGCGAGCTGAAGAAGGTGTTAAACGGCGATATCGCTGCCGAGGATATTGAGGCTGCCAAGTCGTACGCCCTGGGGCGTTACCAAATGGGTGCGCAAACAGTGGCGCAAATTAGTAATTTTTATACCCGGCGCTATTTTTCTGACGATTTTGTCAAAGATTATGCTGGCGTGCCAGCGGCAATTTTGGCAATTACCGCCGAGAAGATAATCCAAGTAGCCAGAGAATTCCTTGACTCAGACGTCCGCGTCCTCGCCGGCGTGAGCTCTGGCGACAGAGATCTGCTGTTGCGGCTTCAGGAGAAGTTGGCTGTGCTGGACTAAGATAGCTATAATGCAAAAAAGATATATCAAATCCGATATATCTTTTGCAAAATTTCCTTATACTTAAGTTATATTAACTTGCTGATGATAATCTAATTTTGTTTATCAGCAGATTCTGATTCTGGTGGCAGTCCAACAGCCTTTCGTAATATTGGCGAATCCATCGCCAATTCTCTGTTTGAGTCTGGAGTTATTTTTTCTTCTTTCGGAGGCAGCCCAACGGCTTCTCGTAATATTGGCAAATCCATCGCTGATCCCCCGTCAGAGCTAGCCTCTCTAGATGTGTCAGCAACTGCGCCCCAATCGCTTTCGTCAGGTGTGTTGTTTAAGTTGTTTTCTGGTTGTGGGGGGTAATAAATTGTTCACTCATGGTATGAAGAATAACATAGTATGTAGAATAAGTCAAGTTTAGGGTGACACTATGATTAATTTACTCTATGCTATACTGTAAATATGAAAATAATCATAGCAGGATATGGCGTAGAAGGTATATCAAATTTGGTATATTTCCGGCGGAAGTTTCCGGATGCTGAGTTTGTGGTGGCGGATGAGCGGCCAGCGGATAAACTGCCGGTGATTCCAGGCGGCGTGAAACTGATTTCTGGAAAAAACGTATTTCAGGAGCAACTTGATGACACTGATTTGGTGGTGCGGACGGCCAGTTTGCCGCCGCGTAACATAAAAACTAACGGTAAAATTTGGTCGGCAACCAACGAGTTTTTCGACAAATGCCCGGCGCCGATTATCGGCGTAACAGGGACGAAGGGCAAGGGGACGACGTGTAGTTTGATTGCCTCGATCTTGCAGCAAGCCGGGCAAACGGTACATTTGGTCGGCAACATTGGCGTGCCGGCGCTGGATGTTTTGCCAAAAATCAAAAAAACCGACATCGTCGTTTACGAATTGTCTAGCTTTCAGCTGTGGGATTTAGAAAAGTCGCCGCACATTGCGGTGGTGCTGATGATCGAGCCGGACCATCTGAATGTTCATGCAGATTTTGCCGACTACCTCAATGCTAAGAAAAATATTCACCGCCACCAGTATCTTGGCGATGTTTGTTTATATCACCCAACGAATAAATATTCGTGGGAAGTGGCTGCCGCGCCGCTTGATAGACTGTTAGGTACGGGCGATAATCATGGCGATACGCTGGACTTCGCGCAGCGCTACGCTATTCCCGACGATGACCAAGTTTATGTTCAGGACGGCTACT
>ERZ772964.481-NODE-481-length-17963-cov-121.126_pt1 | contig 17963 bp, 13 predicted proteins | sample MGYA00580675_ERZ772964 | MGnify/ENA primary metagenome ERZ772964 (study PRJEB29015, sample SAMEA2737941) | human oral metagenome | biome: human oral; feature: human-associated habitat; material: dental | place: China | collected 2139 ... | reverse complement strand
GATCAAGACGAACGCGGGTGAGTACCGCATCGTCGAGACGTGCTTCGGTGAATGGAACTCCAGTGAGATCGAGAGGTTCTGCCTCCGTCCCCAATTCCCAGTGACGCAGATCAGTGCTTGACAGATTAAGGGCTTGTGTTGAAATGATGGGAAATTTCTTAGATCCGGCGAGAAGAACATAGGCGAGCACCGCCGCGCGAGCCCGCGGGCTTCCTGAGTGCGCAACCTCGGCGAGTCGTTTGAGAGCTCGTTGACAATCGACATCGTTGAGTCCATCGAGGATCTCCCCAAAAAAATTAAGGGACTCTTGGCTCGGACGGGGAATATTCCATGCGGTAAGAGACTCGCCCTCGTCATCGGCGAGGAGGGCGTCTGCCATTGATCTGGCGAGAAAGTACTCCAGGAGTGAGGAGTGAGCGAAGGCGAAGTCGTTCCCGCGCCGGGACAGGAAGGTGGCGGTGCGAAAGTCCTGTTTCCATTGAGTTGGCATGCGCGAAGAGTAATCGAGTTCCATCTCCGGGTGCTTGTTGAGGAAGACCAGGAGCCATTTCTCCATCCACTCGGCCGACCATGTGCGTCGTCCCGACACCCAGACCTCGCGAGCGAGTCGGGACATGAGTCGGCACTTGTGCTCAGGGAGAAGCGTGTGCTTACCATCATCTCTTTCCAGCCAACGATTCACGAAGCGCTCGTACAAATCCACCGAGCGGAAACGACGTCCGTCCGCCAGAGTCGCTTCCACATCGGGAAGCACCTCACGGATCATGGCGAGAAGGACGGGCTGCTGGGCGAGGGAGCGCAAGTCGTGGACGGAGCGGATGGTGTCGAGTAGGCGGTGAGGGTCGGATCCCGGGACATTGCGCTCCAAGTACTCCAGGATCTGATCCTCATTGAAGGGCAGCATGGTGAGGACCAAATAGTCCTCGCCGCGGACATGCTCCCGATTCTGTCCCGAGAAGAAGGAGAATTCTTCTCTGACGGAACGAAAATACTGGCTCCGGCAAGTGAGCATGAGTCGGATGTCGGAGTTGTTTTCAGGAGCAGTGAGGGCGAGGGTTTGAAGCAGTCCGCGCGCGAGTCTCTGTCCTGCGCTCTCTTCCAGGTGGACGAGAACCTCATCCAGGCCGTCGAATACGACAAGGCACCTCTCGGCGGAGATGATTTCAAGTGCGCGATCCACATCGATTGGGGTCGGTGAGCTCTGACGGAGCATCTGTTCCAGCATGGAGCGCAGACCGAAATCGGATAGCCGGTCGACGTCCAGATCTCGCAAATCGAAGTAGATGGGCAGAGGAACGTCCTGCCCGTCCTTACGTCGTGCAAGGAGCTCACGGGTGAGGAGAATGGATGTCGTCGTCTTCCCCGTGCCGAGATCCCCCAGGAGAGCGCACAGGCCAGGGGCCTTATCCTCTCGATTATTGACCCATTCAATAAGACGGCCCATGGCGGGGATCGCATTGCGCGATACTACGGCGGTCCGTGCGAACTCAGCCGAATCACCCCAATTGACGGCCTCCTCGAATGCTCCCACCTGGGCATGCGAAGACACGAAGGTCGTTTCATTGCTGAGACGGGCACGTTCGAAAAGCCTCTGGGCGAAGAAGTCTGGATGCACAAGTTCGTCCGGACGCGCGGGTCCGCCGAGATCGTCGATTTCATTGCACAAGATCTGGTGGAGGCGCGATGTCACGATCTGGGCGATTTTGCTGCGCGAAGAACTTCCCCGGGTTTCTTGAACAATATGCGGTGCAACTATGTGGCACGGATCGAACGGGGCGAATGAGGCGCCATCGGGCAGGGCCTTGAGTTTGACAATGACCGGGTGGGGGAAGTGCGAGGCAACACGATCGCGCTCCGCGGATTCATCGAGGTAGTCCGGACTGAGGAGGACGACTGCAGTATTCGCTTCCTCCACCCAGCGATCGAGGGTTTTCTCTCTGTCCTCCCCCGTGGGGATGCCGTCGGAGCGTGTTACGGTCAGATCCGCCTTCTCCCTCAGGAGGGCGCGCATCTGCTGCTCTATCGATTCAGCCATGTTATTGGCCAGCTTGCCGTCCTTCTGACTGAAACTGATATGTATTCTCGCGCCGGGCGCGTAGGGATCGTTCTCGACGACATATGCCTCGACCGTCTCGTCCCGGGAGTGGCGGCCGACCTGGGCCTCGGAGCGCTCGGAGAGCTCCTGGGCGAGGGGGTCGGCCCCGGTGAACCAGACGCCGTCCCTCTTCCGTCCATCGAAAACGAACTCCAGTTCACCCCCGGAGACCTTATTGAAACGACTTTTGAACTGACGCAGGGCGCTTCGCGGGTCTTTGCCTTCGAAGAGTGCGAGTACGCTGGTGGTCGATGCCGTGCCATCAGATCCGATCATATCGGCGATGGCGTACGCCTGTCTGGATTGTGCTCCTGTCAGACCGGTGATCTCGTCAAGACTGCGCCGCACGGCCGCTGCTGACAGTGGTCGTCGGTAGGGCGTGGAGGGAGCAGTGCTCACCGGTATCCACCTCGCTTGTCCACACGTCGGATAACGGCGTCGACGAACTCATTGGCGAAGCGATCTTTTTGAGCGTCTCTCCCGAGATCCCCATAGACTCTGGGCTTGCCGTTCGCTCCGCGGAGGAAGAAAATTTGATGTTTGTCGATACCGTGGAACTCGTAGTCTCCATTGAGGGGGACGTTCTTGAGCATGAGCGGCAGGATCGGCTTGCGCGGAGTCTTACCGAGACCGGGGATCTCGTGGTCGCGGATGAAGTCGGAGGCGAGAAAGGCGGGACTTACGAGTTGGATGACGTAGTCGCTCTCATCGAACCTCGAGTCGATCTCCTCACTCCACTCCACTCCCGCAAGAATGCGGGAGTCCTCCCATCGGGCGAAGTCGTGTCTTTTGACGGTTTTCAGACGGGGAGCGAGTCGGGAGACCAGATCCTCCTTGAGGACGTGGTCCGCGTGCGCCCAGGACAGGAAGAGCTTGACGGCGGACATGGCGATCCTCCTGGTCGACATCATGACAAGATCGTGACAAGTCTGTCACGGTCGTCCGGGGATGTCAACACCTGCGCCCTTGGGGAGTGCGCTGGTCGCTCATCGGGACTCACCGCCCGAGAGCACTCCGAGCGTCAGCTCCGAGGCGCGCCGGGGCGTCACCCGCTGCTCGTCCCTGGCCCGGGCGCAGGCCATGATCCATGCGCGGGGCAGGCCGGGGGCCCGGAGGTCCTCCTCCGGCGCCGTCCCACGACGGCCCGGGGGAGGAGCAGTTCGGCGGCGAAGGCGTCGATCCTCTCCTCCGCTTCGCGTGGGGCTGCGCAGCGACCCGAGGCCTCATAGGCGTCCCCGCATCCGTCCGGAGACTCCTGCCGCCGTCCGTCGCGTGCGGCCGGGAGCGGGCGCCGGCGTCTCAGCACTCGGGCACCTCGTGGGCGCTGGCCGCGCCGCGATGCTAGGGTTCCGTGACAGCGGTGAGGATCGTCTCCCGCGCAGGATCGACTCAGGAGAAATGCAGTGCGCATGTGGATGTGTTGCTGTCGGTGCCGCTGAGACGCCGCCCTGCCCATCCTCACTTCACGACCGAGACGAGGTCCTCGTGTCCACTGCCGATTCCTCCCCCATCCCCGCCGACGCCGCCCCCGCCGACCGACCACTGGTGCGCATCAGCCACGTGAGCAAGTTCTACGGCGACTTCCAGGCGCTCGACGACGTGTCCCTGGACATCCGCCGCGGTGAGGTCGTCGCCGTCATCGGGGCCTCCGGGTCGGGCAAGTCCACGCTGTGCCGCACCATCAACCGCCTGGAGACCATCCAGGAGGGGACCATCGAGATCGACGGCGAGCTCCTGCCCGAGGAGGGCCGCGAGCTGACCCGCCTGCGGGCCGAGGTCGGCATGGTCTTCCAGTCCTTCAACCTCTTCCCGCACCGCACGGTCCTGGACAACATCACCCTGGCGCCCATGCGCGTGCGCCGCCAGCCGCGCGCCCAGGCGCAGGAGCGGGCCCGCGAGCTCCTGGAGCGCGTGGGCCTGGCGGACCAGGCCTCCAAGCGCCCGACCCAGCTCTCCGGCGGCCAGGCCCAGCGGGTCGCCATCGCCCGGGCCCTGGCCATGGACCCCAAGATCATGCTCTTCGACGAGCCCACCTCCGCCCTGGACCCCGAGATGATCAACGAGGTCCTCGACGTCATGAAGAGCCTCGCCGCCGAGGGCATGACCATGCTCGTGGTCACCCACGAGATGGGCTTCGCCCGCTCGGTGGCGGACCGGGTCGTCTTCATGGACGCCGGCCAGATCGTCGAGGAGGCCCCGCCCGCGGAGTTCTTCTCCGCCCCCCGCTCCGAGCGCGCCCGCGACTTCCTGTCCAAGATCCTCAGCCACTGACCGCCCTGCGCCCCCGGCGCCGCCCGCCGGCGGCCCCGTCCCGCCACCACGAAAGGACACCCCCATGACGACTCCCAACCGACGCCTGTTCCTCAGCGCCGCAGGTGCGGCCTCCCTCGCCGCCGTCCTGGCCGCCTGCGCCGACACGGGCGCCGACGGCCAGGCCGTCTCCTCCTCTTCCTCCGCCTCCGCCGGCGCGGGCGCCGTCGACTACGAGACGGTCGTCAACTCCGGACCCGTGGCCGCCGACGACGTCGTCGCCGCCTCCACCTGGGCCTCGGCCATTAAGGAGGCCGGCGTGCTCAAGACCGGCGGGACGAAGACCGCGCCGGTCTTCTCCCTGGAGGACACGACCACCGGCAGGGTCTCCGGCTTCGACACCGCCATCGGCCAGGTCCTGGCGCGCTACATCATCGGCGGCTCCAACGACGCCAGCACCCTGCTGGACATCACCCAGGTCACCTCCGACACCCGTGAGACCGTGCTCGGCAACGGCAGCGTGCAGGCCGTCATCGCCACCTACACGATCACCCCCGAGCGCGCCAAGAAGATCGACTTCGCCGGGCCCTACTACTCCTCCGGCCAGGCGGTGCTCGTGCGGGCCGACGAGAGCAAGATCACCGGCGTGGGCGACCTGGCGGGCGTCAAGGTCGCCGTCCAGTCCGGCTCCTCCTCCATCACGGCGCTCCAGAAGGCGGCGCCCCAGGCCGAGCAGACCCCGTTCAACGACCACAACACCTGCCTGTCCGCCCTGGAGACCAAACAGGTCGACGCCTACGTCGTTGACGAGTCGCTCCTGCTCAGCGCCATGCAGGGCAGTGACGCCTTCAAGATCGTGGGCGAGCCCTTCACGCAGGACCCCTACGGCATCGGCCTGCCCCAGGGCTCGGACGCCAAGGCCTTCGTCAACGCCTTCCTCAAGAAGATCTACGACGACGGCACCTGGGAGAAGATCTGGAAGGCGACCATCGGCGTCATTACGGGCGGCGACGCCCCCAAGCCGCCGGCCATCGGCTCCGTGCCCGGCTCCGAGGTCGACGGCGCCACCGCGTCCCCCGAGCCCAGTGCCTCCGCGTCCCCCGAGCCGAGCGGGGCCGCCTCGGCGCCCGCCCACAACGCCCCGGCGCCCGGCGACAGCCCCTCGGCGCCCCCTGTCAATGACGCCCCGGAGCCCGGCAACGGCGGCGCCGAGACGGGCGAGACCCCCACGCCCGACGCCTGACGGGCCCGGTTCCGCGCACTCGCGCCCCGGGGCCCATCAACGCCACCACGCAAGGAGACGGCTATGAGGATTATCACCGACAATCTCGGCATGATCGGGGCCGGCCTGGCCATGACGCTGGGCATCGCCCTGCTCGCCTACGTCGGCGCGCTCGTCGTCGGCACGCTCATCGCCGTGTGCCGGGTGAGCCCGGTGCCCCCGCTGCGGGCGCTGGGCGCCGTGTGGGTGACGATCGCCTGCAATATCCCGACCCTGTGCCTCATGATCCTGCTGGCCTTCGTCGCCCCGCGGGCGGGCGTGCCGATCTCCCTGTTCCCCGCGGCGGTGGGCGCGATCCTCTTCGCGGGCTCGGGGTACGTGTGCGAGGCGGTGCGCTCGGGCATTAACTCCGTCGCCAAGGGGCAGATCGAGGCCGCCCGCGCCCTGGGGATGCCCTTCGGGCTCATCATCCGCGAGATCGTGCTGCCCCAGGCGCTGGCGCGCACCGTCCAGCCGCTGGTCAACGTCTTCATCTCCTGCCTCATTGGCTCCGCCCTGGCGGCGGCCATCGGGGTGCACGAGCTGACCCACGCGACCCAGCAGCTCAATCTGCGCTACGCGGAGGCCGTCTTCACCTTCCTGCTGTCGGGGCTGACCTACCTGGCGCTCGCCTTCGGCGCCACCAGGCTCGGCGGGCTGATCGAGCGCCGTCTGGCCGGGGGACGAGAGGTGCGGGCATGAGATCCATTCTCGCAGCGCGGCGCCTCCGTCCCCCGGTGCGGCGCCCCCGTCCCGCGGCGGACGCCAGCCTCCTCTTCGACGAGCCGGGCCCTCGGGGCAGACGCCGGATCGCCGTCATCTCCGTCATGGTCAGCGTCGTCGTGCTCGGCCTGCTCGCCGCGGCGCTCTACGAGCTCGCCCTTCAGGGCCAGCTCGCCTACCCCAAGTGGCGCTACTTCCTGGGCCAGTCGATCGTCAGGTACCTGGGCACCGCCCTGGCCTCGACGCTGCTGGTCACCGTCGTCTCGGCGGCGCTGTCCTTCCCCCTGGGCGTCGTCCTGGGCTGGGCGAGACTGGGCGCCGGCCGCCTGGGTCGGGCGGTCGTGGGGGCGTGGATCGACGCCATGCGGGCCGTGCCCATGCTCCTGCTCATCTACTTCTTCCTGCTGGCCGTGCCCAACTTCGGGCCGACGCTGCCGTCCTTCTGGATGCTCGTCATCCCCATCGTCATGTGCACCTCGGCGACGACGGCGGAGGTCTTCCGCTCCGGGGTGCTGGCGCTGGACCGGGGGCAGTCCGAGGCGGCCACGGCCCTGGGGCTGAGCCGGAGCCCGACCATGCGGCTGATCCTCGCGCCGCAGGCCCTGAGGATCATGCTGCCGACCCTAGTCACCCAGCTCGTGACGATCCTCAAGGACTCCTCGCTGGGCTACGTCGTCTCCTACGCCGAGCTCATGTACGCCGGCAGCGTCCTGATCGCCGACACCCGGCTGAAGCAGCACATGGACATCTACCTGCCCACCTATGTCATTATCGCGGCGCTCTACGTCGTGATCAACTGGGGCCTGGGGGCGCTCGCGCGCGTCGTCGAGGCCCGCAGCCGCTGAAAGCGCCCCGCGCCGTCGTCCCCGCCTTTGCATCTGGCCCTCGCCCTCACCCGGCGGCCGGCTCCGAGCGCAGGCAGTCCGACGCCGCCCACAGGCCGAGCGCCACGAGGGTCGTCCCCAGCGCCAGCAAGCTCACGCCCCAGAACGAGGGGAGAGCCGCCAGCAGCGGGCCGCCGATGACACCCGCCAGGGTCGAGCCGGCGTACATGAGGACGCTGGCGAGCGCCGAGACCGTTCCGCGCGCCGACGTCGTCAGCGACTGGAGCAGGTTCATCATGACGGGGAAGAGCACGCCGCCGACCGTGAAGGCGACGGCGAGCAGCCCGACGCCCGCCCAGCGGGCCGGAGCGGCCGCGACCACCGCGTAGACGAGGACGTAGCAGACCGAGCCGGCGAGCAGCGTGCGCCCCTGGCCCGCCCGCCGCACGATCCTGGGCCCCACCAGGGCGCCAACGGTGTTGCCCGCACCGAGCACGATCATCGCCCAGGCGATACCGGCCTGGTCCAGGTGGAAGTCCCGCGCGAACCAGCTCGCGGCGAAGGACAGGACGGCGAAATTGCCCACCTGGAACACGAAGTAGGCCCCGAAGCGCCCCGCGGCGCGCGGTGTGCGGGCCAGGTCCGCGTACTGGGAGCGGATGCTCGTGCGCCCGCCGCGCGCGTCGTGCGGCGGCACTGCCGGAAACCACCGCCACAGCGCCGCGGTGGCCAGGGCGCCGGCGGTCCCGACGACGACGAACGGGTCGGAGGTCGAGCGCACCGCCAGCAGGCTCCCGGCCGGCACGCCCAGGAGCTGGGCGATGGTCAGGCCCGCCGTCGCCGTCGCCATGGCCGGCACAATGCGCCGCCCCGGCATGACCTGGGCGATCGCCGCCCAGATCTGCGGGGCGGCGACCGCCGCGGCGACGCCGGTCGCCAGGCGCAGCGCCAGCATGGAGGCGAAGGACCGCGCCAGCCCCGTCGCGGCGGTGGTCGCGCAGAACGCCGCCATTCCGGCGAGGAGGACGCGGCGCCGGTCGAGCCGCTCGGACAGCGGGCCTGCGACCAGGGCCGTCAGGCAGTACCCGATCGCGTACGCCGAGACCATCCAGCCGGCGCGCGCGGGCGGGACGCCGAAGCGCGCCGACAGGGCCGGCAGCAGCGGGGCCACCAGGAATGTGTCCGTCCCCACCAGGAGCATGACGGCGAAGGACAGTGCGGGAACGCGTCTCATAAGGGCCTTTCCGCCGAGCCGTTCGGCCCGTGCGCAAGGACGCTAAACTTTGACACCAGTGTCAAGGTCAAGGCCGGGGGAGGGGCGCCATGAGGATCAGCGACTTCGCGGCCCGCGCCGGTCTGACGGCGCGCCAGGTCCGCCACTACACCGACACCGGGCTCGTGCCCGCGATCCGGCTGAGCAACGGTTACCGCGATTACGACCCGGCCGACGTCGAGCGGGCCCGCCGCGTGCACGCCCTCATCGGGGTGGGGCTCAGCTGCGAGCAGGTGCGTCCGCTCGTCGGCTGCCTCGGCAGCGAGGAGACCGCCGTCTGCCCGGCGGCGCGGCGGGCCCTGGCCGCCAGGCTCGCCGTCGTCGAGGAGCGGATCGAGAGCCTCCGGGCCATCCGCCGGCTCCTGCGCGACAGGCTCGCCGCCACCGAGCCCCGTCGCCACTGATCCCGGCGCCGCGGTGCGGCGAGACGATGGGCCGACCCGGTGGTCAGGCCTTGGCCAGGGCCATGTCGCCCGGGCCGATCCAGCCCCGGCGGCGCATGAACTCGCTAATGCCCAGGGTGAGCAGGGCCGGGGCGATGAAGTGGAGGCCGACGATGGCGGCCAGCGTCCGCCCGCCTCCCCACGCCGGCTCCATGACCTGCCACGTCATAATCTGGCCGACGAGCCCGGAGGTGCCCATGCCGGAGCCGACGGCGTTGGACTCGATGCGCAGCACGACTGTGGCGATCGGGCCCAGGATCGCCGAGGCGAGCGTCGGCGGCACCCAGATGAGGGGGTGTCGCACGATATTGGGCACCTGGAGCATGGACGTGCCCACGCCCTGGGCGAGGAGGCCGGACCAGCGGTTCTCCCGGAATGAGGCGACGGCGAAGCCCACCATCTGCGTGGCGCAGCCGACCGTCGCGGCCCCGGCGGCGATGCCCGACAGGTCCAGGATGATGCCCAGGGCCGCCGAGGAGATCGGCAGCGTGAGGACCATGCCCATAATGACGGCGACGATGACGCCCATGAGGAGGGGCTGGCGCTCGGTGCCCCAGTTGACGATCCCGCCCAGGGCCGTCATGGCCGAGGAGATGGGCGGCCCCAGGATGAGGCCGACGGCGCCGCCGGTGACAATGGTGGTCAGGGGAGTGACGAGGATGTCGACGGGGGTGCGCCCGGAGACGAGTCGCCCCGCCTCGATGGCGGCGTAGGCGGCGAGGAAGGCGCCGAGGGGCTCGCCGGGACCGCGGAGCATGAGGCCGGTGCCGACCGTGTCGGTGACGATCGCCGTGCCGGACAGGAGCCCGCCCGCCTGGGCGCCGAGTTGGCCGGCCACGGCGGCGGAGATGACGACGAAGGTGTCCGCCTTGAGCCGGTGGGCCACGCCCAGCCCGATGCCTGCGCCCGTGATGGCTGCGGCGACGCGGCCCAGGATGACGGCGACGTCGCCGGCGGCGCCGGGCAGGAAGGCGCCCGCCTGGCTGAGGATCGTGCCGATAATGAGGGTGGCGAACAGGCCGTGGGCCATGCCGGTGAGGCCCTCGATGAAGAAGCGGTGGGACAGGTTGCGCAGCGCCGTGGCCGGGCGGGGCGCGCTGCGGACGGTGGTGGACGGCGCGGGGGCTTCAACTGGCACGGGGACTCCAAGAGCGGAAAGGACGGAGAGAGCAGAGGGCGGAGAGGGCGATGAGAGACCCGCTCCTAAGTGTCATGACACTCGGAGGATAGCGTGCCGGACGGCGGCCCGGAATTGACCTTGATCACGCCGGGACGTGTAGGTCGGGGCGCCGGCGGGCGCCCGCCCCGCGCCGGGGTCGGACTCACCACCGCTGTGATCCTGCACCCGAGGACGCCCGTTCCCTCCCCGCGCCGGGGTCGGACCCGCCCTCATCGCACTGGGGCCGGACTCACCGGCGACAAGGCGGCGATCACCGCGGACCGACTCGCCCTCATCGCACCGGGGTCGGACCTATCTGCCTCGGCCCGAGGTTGCGGGTCCGGTCCCCTGGTCCTTCGCCTCGTCCCGGCCTTGACCTGGTCCGCGAGATCGCCGGGTAACCCGCGAGGACGTCTGCCAGAGGTACGTCCTCGCGGGTTACCCGGCGATCTCGCGGACCAGGGTACGTTCTCGCGAACCGGGCGGCGCTCCCGGCGATCACACCGGCGGGTGGGGTGGGCGCCCTGGCCTCGACCTCACCCGCTCTCTCCGCGCCATCATGTCGATCCCGGCCCCCGGGTCATCGTCTCCGTCGTGAAGGGGCCGGGGGAGCGCGGCGGGGACCATCACGGCCGAGCCCGCACACCGCGTCCCCAATAGCCTCCCCTGGCGAGAAAAGCTCAATGCACCTACAGGTGTGGTGCTCCCTGACCTCCGTGGCGGCGGCCCTCACTGAAGGTTATTCCGGGGGCGTCTGGGTGTGTCGAGTCCTTCTCATCGGGAAGGGGTTCCGGGGTGGGGGCGGCGGGGAGGGCGCGTTCTGCGGCCGGTTCGCCGGCCTTCGGCCCGTCGTTCTTCCGTGAGCGCGTAGGTTTCTAGTCGAACGCGTACCTCCCGTCTGCGCGTTCGACTGGAAACCTACGCGCTCGCGAAGAATCGGGGGCGGGACGAGGGGATGAGACCCCCGGGATCGGTCCGGGTGGCGGGGGGCCTTCCCGGGTCGGCGTTCCCGCGGGCCCGGCGGGGTTGTCGAAGTGGTCGCCGCGGTCGTCGGGGGCGCCCGAACCGCCTCCGACGACCGGCTCGTCGACCCCGCTATACTCGACCCCCTCCAACATGCCCGGAGGAGACACGGGCGGGGTCGGCCGTGACGACTCCGCGCCCCGTGTTCCGCGGCCCGACCGCCGGTCCGATCGCGTCTGCTACGCCCTTTTCCGTCTACTACGCTCCTTCACCCTCCACTGTACGAGAAAAAGGAGCGTAGCAGAGAGTAAATGAGCGTAGTAGACGGGAAGAGGCGTAGTAGACGGCGGGTCTTCCTCACCGGATCACCGCAGATGCCCCAGAACGGGATCACCGCCGCGGCCCACGGGCCCCGTTCGCTCGCCGAGGCGCCCGCCCGGCCGCCGACCGGCCCACAGACGCCCTCCCCGGCCGGTCCGCGCCGGCGGGTTGGTTGTCCAAATCTGCCACAAAGACCCCGATCGAACCGGAGCGCGCGAGAAGAAACGTTGATATTCCGCGCCTCTGCTCACCGCCGATCCCGGCCCGGAGCGCCTTTGTGGCAGATTTGGACACACCCCGCCCCGAACCATCCCACCAACCCCACCAGCACCACCCAGAACCTGGATACACCCAGAATAACCTTCACTGCCAGGGTGGGACAGTCTCGATGCACCTACAGGTGCGTGGCGCTCCCTGACGACACCCAGGATAACGCCTGGGCAGCCTGCATGGCGTCTCAATGCACCTACAGGTGCGTGGTGCTCCCTGACCCACCGAGGGGACGGTGTTCATCGTGAGTATCATGTCTCAATGCACCTACAGGTGCGTGGTGCTCCCTGACGCAGACGGGCGGCAATTTTGTAATTGCCTGCCAATTTGTCTCAATGCACCTACAGGTGCGTGGTGCTCCCTGACCTCTACGTACTGGCGAATTTGGCTGTGTATGGCGAGGTCTCAATGCACCTACAGGTGCGTGGTGCTCCCTGACGATCCTCGTCAGCACGTTCGTGGTCATCTTGGCCCTCGTCTCAATGCACCTACAGGTGCGTGGTGCTCCCTGACCCCTGCCTCCGAGAGCGGCGGTATGACGCCACTTCGAGGGCCCGGAGCGCCACCGGCCCCGGGAGCACCCCTCCGGACCGGCCAGCACCGGGCTCAGACTAGCACATAGTGGCGCAATCACGCCAAGCGCCACCGACGGCCCTTCGGGCCTCTCGCGCGCCAACTTTCAACCAGGTCATGCGGAAAGGTCGGTGTCGGAGCACCATCTTGCAAACATGTAACATGACACCCTGTTCACTATACCGCCCCACCAGCCACAACAACATCTCCAGCACCAACCGGGCCGGACCCACCGAGGACACCCCGCACCCCGACCGGACCCGACGCGGACACCCGGGCCCGAACGAGCTCGACCCCGAGCCCTGACCGGAACGAGCACAATCCTCCGACCATTCTGGAGGACCCGAAGACCATTCCGGCAGCCCCGGACGAGACCGCCGTCGGACGTTCTGCGCGCCGAGGAAATCATTCAGCGAGGCGTCTGGGCTCATTTCAAGGAGCTGTCCTCCGTACGACGACCGATTCTGATGCGCGCATACGCATCGGAACGCGATACCAGCGAGCATTCCTCGCCCGAAGAGATCAAGTTGTCGAACCGTCACTTCCGGGGAAAGGGTCTCGATGAGTGTTCCGGGGAAAGGGTCTCGATGAGTGTCAGATATGCGTTGTCATTTCCGAGCCCGTCGGCGTCGTCTTAATTCTCGTCGTCACGGCCGGACCTTCGTTACCGAGGGCCCCGTCCAGTGGGGACGGGCCCGACTCCGGCGTGACGCGGGTGGAGCCGACCCCGGGGCGATGCGCCGAAGATATCGTCCCTGAATAATCTTCCGCGTTGGCGTTCAGTCGCGCGTCAAGTTCTGCGCCGATTCAGCCGTTGGCGGGCTCGGCCGATGCCGACTCGGCCGGTGTCCCGAAGCCGAGGCGCCCTCGAGTCGCAATGAGCGCCACGACGGCAAGGACCGCCATCCCCGCGGTGGCGGGCCAGGTGGTGGTCGCCTGCTGGCCGGTGATTCCGGACCACGACGCCAGGGCCCAGTTGATGGAGTTGTGCGCCAGGATGGCCAGCAGTACCGAGCCCCGCGCCAGGTTGGTGATCCAGGATATGACGATGGAACTGGTGACCGTGAAGGCGAAGAATCCGAGAACGTCGCTCGCGTTGTTATGCGGAGTCTCCCACGCCGATACGAAGAACTGGGGCAAATGCCAGCCTCCCCAGATGAGGCCGAGCACGACGGCGGCCTGGAGCGGGCGAAGTCGCTCCTGCAGAATGGGCAGGGCGAATCCGCGCCACCCCACTTCCTCCTGGATGGGGCCTCCGATGAGAAAGGCGACTGCTTTAATGAGGGGGCCGATCACCACGGCCGGACCGACGAAGGACGGCGTGCCCGCCTCTTTGCCGGGCAGCACGGCCGAAGCGGCCATAATAACCACGGGTATCGCAATGAGGGCCAATGCGTAGGACGCCGGAGGAACGCGCCATCGCTTGAATGAGGAGACCCAGGTGCGCAATGAACCGGTCGTCAGACGGGTCATAATGAGCGAGGCGAGGAATGGCCCGGCCAGTAGCGCCAGCTGGCCCACTCCCGCTGCCGCATAGTTGTACGACTGCGTGGGAATGAGCCTCTGCAGGGGGATGAATGGCACCCAGAAGACCCATGACCCCACGTAGGCGAGAACGACGAATCCCGTCAGCGGATGAGAGCGCAACCAGCGAATCATAGGTGCTCCTTATTCATGGCATTCACCATATAGTCTGTTCGCCGGCGTCGCAAGACGGGCCAGTCGCCGCATCCGCACCCGCACCCGCGCCGGCAGCGCGCCGCGCGGCTGAACCGGCCGCGGCCGAGGACGACTGCGCGGCTCCGGCGTCGTCACGGCGAAAAGCCCCGCCGGCGAAGGCGGACGCGCCCCATCGCCCGGACCCGACACTGCTGATCGGCTCCGGGTTCGATACCGGCGGGCCCCGCTCGACGAGCGCTCATACGGCCGCGGTGGTGCGCGAGAAGGGACTCGAACCCTCACGCCCGAAGGCACCAGAACCTAAATCTGGGGCGTCTACCAGTTCCGCCACTCGCGCTTACCATCACAGCCTACCGGCCGCGCGCATATCCTTGGGCTTATGGCACGCGACGATGCACCGCCCGGCACCCGCACCACCGAACTCCTGCCCCCGCTCCCCGCCGAGCTCGCCGAGGCGCTGGCCGCCTCCGGCGCCGCCTGCGACCCGGCCGCCGTCGTCCCCGAGCCGCAGGACGCCCCGCCGCTGCGCTGGGGGATCCTCGGCGCGGGCCATATCGCCGGCAGATTCGCCGACGACGTACCCGCCTTCTCCTCTGGTTCCGTCGTGGCCGTCGGCAGCCGCGACGGATCCAGGGCGCGGGCCTTCATCGACGCCCATCCCGGCATGGGCAAGGGCGAGTCCGTCCGCGCCCACGGCGCCTACGAGGACCTGGTCGCCGACGAGGCCGTCGAGGCCGTCTACATCGCGACCCCGCACTCCTTCCACGCCGAGCAGGCGGTGCTCGCCCTCGAGGCGGGCAAACCCGTCCTCGTGGAGAAGTCCTTCGCCCTCAATGCCGCCCAGGCCCGCCGGGTCCTGGAGCGGGCGCGGGCACTGGGGCTGTTCGCCATGGAGGCGATGTGGACGCGCTTCCTGCCCGGGCAGGTTCTCGCCCGGACGCTGATCTCCTCCGGGGCGCTGGGCGAGCTGCGGCACGTGCGGGCCGAGCACTTCCAGTCCCTGCTGCACGTCGAGCGCCTGGTGCGCCCCGAACTGGCCGGCGGCGCCCTGCTGGACCTGGGCGTCTACCCGCTCAACTTCATCCACTCCCTCCTGGGGGCGCCCGAGGCCATGGAGGTCGTGGGCCGCCTGGCGCCGCAGGGCGTCGACCTCCACGAGGTCGTGGCGATGCGCTACGCGCGGGCGACGGCGGTGGCCTGCTCCGCCATGGACTGCGCCGGGCCGAACCCCGCCCAGGTCATCGGCACCCGGGGACGCCTGGCCATCGACACCTGGTTCTACGGCGTCAGCCCGGTGAGCGTGGATCTGTACGACGGCGCCGGGCGCGGCCCGGTCGCATGGGATGCGCGCGTGCCCGGGCACTTCCACTACGAGGCCGCGGAGGTCGCGCGCTGCGTGGCCGAGGGGCGCGCGCAGTCGTCGGTCATGCCCTGGTCCGCCACCATCGAGGTGATGGAGATAATGGACTGGGTGCGCTCCCGCCTGGGCGTGGTCTACCCGGGGGAGTAGCCGGTCCGCCGGCCCGGGCCCGGGGTAGCGGGCGGATCCGCTCAGGCCGCCAGGGCCAGCGCCTCCTGCGCGGCCTGGAGGCGCTCCAGCGCGCGCTCGAGGCGGGAGGGGGAGGCGGACGAGCCCAGCGAGGCGAGCTCGGCGCGGGCGGCGCTCAGCTCGCGCTCGGCGTCCTCGCGCTGCTGGGCGATCGTGTTCGTCATGTGCGTCATCGTTCTTCTCCTTACATCGTGGCCCGCGGGCGGGCCCCTCTGCGCCGGGCGAAGTGCAGGTGGTTCCTGCGGCCCGGCATGCTGTGGTCTTCGCGGTCGCGGCGTCCGGGTGCGGACGGCGCCCGGATTGTGACCTGTGACCGGCGGGCGGGCACCGGTGCTGCCGTGCTCTCGCCGTCGGCCGACGCAAGGAGGAACCCCGAGGACGGTTGAAACATTCCCGACGGGAGCCGCATCGACGCCCGTCCGGGTCGCGTCCGGGGTCGGGGCCGCCGACGGGCGGGACCCGCCGAATCCGGCCGGCCGGTGGCGGCGCGGCGGAAGCGTTCCCAGTCCGGCGCGCGGCCCTCCCTGCGTGGTACCCCCTCAGGGACTCGAACCCTGGACACCCTGATTAAGAGTCAGGTGCTCTGACCAACTGAGCTAAGGAGGCATTGGTCATGCGGGCGGCTCTCCGCGGGGATCCCCGTCCGTGGTACCCCCTCAAGGATTCGAACCTTGGACACCCTGATTAAGAGTCAGGTGCTCTGACCAACTGAGCTAAGGAGGCGCGTCATCGAGCGCTCTCACGCCCGGCGACGGAAGAAGACTCTACGGGCTGGACGCCGGGACGTCCAATCGACGGGGTCACAAAACGCTCCGATGTGCGGGAAGTCTCAGGGGGTGCCGGGGTCGGGCCGCTCCCGACGTCGGCCTCGACGTCGCTCTCAGCGCCGGCCTCGACGCTGGCCTCGGCGTCGTCCCTGTCCCCGGTCCGGACCCTCCGGGGCGTCCGAGGCGCCGGCGCCCCCCGAGCCGCCGGAATCCCCCGAGCCCCCCGCGGCGCTCCGGCGCCGGGCGGCGCGGCGGCGTTCGACGTCGGCCATCCGCGCCTGGTCCTTGCGGGAGAGCGACCGGTCCGCGGCGCGGGGGGCGGCCTTCGGCTCGTCCTCCGGTTCGAGGACCCGCCCGGTGCGCTTGAACTCCCGGAATCGAGAGAGTTCGCTGGTCTGGGCCGCGGTGAGGCGGTGCCACAGGGGCAGGTCGAGCTTCTTGCGCTCGGTCACGCGGGAGCCGAGCGCCCAGCCCCCCAGGAGGATGGCGACGACGACCGTGCCGGAGACCAGCGAGTCCGGGCCCAGGCGGGCGGCCACGGCCCCGCCCACGAGGCCGACCACCAGGAGCGTGCCCAGGACGATCCCCGCCATGGACAGCCAGTACCGCTGGCTCGGGTTGAGGTTCATGAGGCGCCGCCGCGTACCAGGTCGAGCGCCAGGCGGTCGGTGGCCTCGATGAGGCGGTCCAGGGTCTCAGGCTCGTTGTAGGCGTGCCCGGAGGCGGGGCTGATGCGCAGCTCGGCCTGCGGCCAGGCGCGGTGCAGCGCCCAGGCGGTGCCCATGGGGCAGACGACGTCGTAGCGGCCCTGGACGATCACGCCCGGAATGGCGTGCTCGGCCAGGACGCGGGCGCCGCGGATGAGTGTCCCGTCCTCCATCCACCCGGCGTGGCGGAAGAAGTGGTTCTCAATGCGGGCGAAGTCCAGGGCCCAGGAGAGGTCCCGGGCCGCGTCGACGTGGGGCTGGTCGCGCAGGAGCGTGGAGGTGGCGGCCTCCCACGTGGTCCAGGCGATCGCCGCGGGGCCGTGGACGGCCGGGTCGGGGCTGGCGAGCAGCTCGTGGTAGCGCTCGATGAAGCCGCCCGGGCCGATGCCCTCGCCTGCGGCGGCCACGAAGGCCTCCCACTCGTCGGGGTAGATCATGTCCGCCCCGGCGCCCTCGTAGAACCACTCGAGCTCGCGCCTGCTCAGGGTGAATACGCCCCGCAGAACCAGGGCGAGGACCCTCCCGGGGTGGGTCTGGGCGTAGGCCAGGGAGAGGGTCGAGCCCCAGGAGCCGCCGAAGACGAGCCAGGCCTCGATGCCCAGGTGCTCGCGCAGGCGCTCCATGTCGGCCACGAGCGCCCACGTCGTATTGGTCGACAGGTCCGTCCCGGACTCCCGGGCGCGGGGCAGGGAGCGGCCGCAGCCGCGCTGGTCGAACAGGACGATGCGGTAGCGCTCGGGGTCGAAGAGCCGCCGGTGGTCGGGGGCGCAGCCGCCGCCGGGACCGCCGTGGACGAAGACGGCGGGGATGCCCCGCGGGTTGCCGCAGCACTCCCAGTAGACCCGCTGGCCGTCCCCGACGTCGAGCAGGCCGGTCTCGTAGGGCTCGATGGGCGGGTAGAAGCCGCGCGGCGGACGGGGCGGGGGCGCGGCGGCGCCGGTCTGTGTCTCCTCCATGACCGCATTGTGTCACTGCCCGCGTGCCCGGTCGGCGTCGCGGTGCGCCCGAGCCCGGCGGCGGCGCCCTGCGCGGTACCGTGGGCGCGTGACCCGGCCCATTGTGACGCTCGCTACCTGCTCCGACTACTCAGACCTCGACGACGACG
>ERZ772964.476-NODE-476-length-18198-cov-4.27256_pt1 | contig 18198 bp, 12 predicted proteins | sample MGYA00580675_ERZ772964 | MGnify/ENA primary metagenome ERZ772964 (study PRJEB29015, sample SAMEA2737941) | human oral metagenome | biome: human oral; feature: human-associated habitat; material: dental | place: China | collected 2139 ... | reverse complement strand
CCCCCTCGGCGGAGCCTCCGTCGACTATTGGGCGGCGATCGCGGAACGCTACGGCCTCGAACTCACGGTCGTGAACCCCGTTGTGGATCCGGCCTGGCCTTTCATGACGCTCGACTGGGACGGCAAGATCCGCATGGACTGCTCTTCCCCGAACGCCATGGCTTCCCTGCGTCGCGCCATGACACCGGACGAGAACGGCAACACCCCCTACGACATTGCGACCGGCAACGACGCCGACTCGGATCGTCACGGGATCGTGACGCCCGACGGTCTCATGAACCCGAACCACTACCTCGCGGTCGCGATCGACTACCTGTTCCAGCATCGCCCGGGATGGAAGGAGGATGCTGCGGTCGGCAAGACCCTCGTCTCCTCCGCCCTCATCGACCGCGTTGTCGCCTCAATGGGCCGCAAGCTCATCGAGGTCCCCGTTGGCTTCAAGTATTTCGTTCCCGGTCTGCTCGACGGCTCCGTCGGTTTCGGCGGCGAAGAGTCCGCCGGAGCCTCCTTCCTACGTAAGGACGGCACCGTGTGGTCGACGGACAAGGACGGCATCATCCTCGCGCTGCTCGCCTCGGAGATCCTCGCGGTCACCGGCAAAACCCCCTCGCAGTTGCACGCTGAACTGGTTGAGCGTTTCGGCGCCTCCGCTTATGCGCGCATCGACGCCCCCGCGAACCGCGAGCAGAAGGCGAAGCTCGCCGCCCTCTCACCCGAGGACGTGACCGCGACTGAGCTCGCGGGGGAGCCGATCACTGCTCGCCTGGTCCGCGCGCCTGGGAATGACGCTGCGATCGGCGGCTTGAAGGTCACGACCGAGAATGCGTGGTTCGCTGCACGCCCCTCGGGCACCGAGGACGTGTACAAGATCTACGCCGAGTCCTTCAAAGGCACCGAGCACCTCGCCGAAGTCCAGGAGGAAGCGAAGAAGGTCGTCTCCGACGCCTTCGGCTAAGACACACTGATCTGGGGTGTCACCCCGCTTTTCGGCCCCCGTCCTCCTCCCGCTCGACGAGGACGGGGCCAAGTCTTTGAGCATCGACATTCACGCGGAGTGGAGGGTGGGGGATGTCCCTCGTCAAGACCGTCGAAAAGGGCCTGTCATCGGCACACTCCTTATCGGCGGAGGGTCAACGGCTGGGCCCTGTACGGGCAGGGTACTATCCAAGGATTCCCCGGTCAAACCCCCACCGACCGCGTTCACAACGTCACAGGGATGTACGACTAGTCTCATCTCTGGGGGACGCACGACCAGCATCATGAGATCGAGAAAGTCATTCAATTACTCGAGAGGCACCCATCGACCTTGTCATTAGATCAAGTCCTAGAGCCGACACGAAATCGTGTACTGAGATCCGTTGATACTGGTGGGGGAGGTCACTCGGCAGCATCCTGTGATTGATACCCGACATTCCGTGTGATGAAGGCGCTCCGATGTCGAGAATGCTCAGACCGCCCAGCACGCGACCGAGCACGCCGAAGCGATGATCCGTTACGAAGAGATCATCCACACGTCCCCGTCTGATCTACCGGGATTGCAAGTTTCCGGGAAACTTGCGCTCGACAGTACGACACGCCCGAATCCGGGGACCGTCCATACTATACTGTTGTGGTCTGGGTTGGCTGGTTTAGAGTGGCGGCGTGGGACCTGCGGCACCTGCTCCACTGAGGTTCCCCTACTTAGGGCCAGCTCAGTGGGAGGAGAAAATCATGATCGTGAGAGCCGGAACTCTATTCTCGGAAGTAGCACGAGTTGAGGGCTCTCGTCCAGCCCCTAAAGTTAAGGATGGGAAGCGAGAAGAGTCCAAGGTTGAGCGGGCCGCCGAAGCTCGTCGACTTGGTGCGAAAATTCGAGAAGGTAAGCCCGTGACATTCAGACCCGTGGTCGGACGCATCCGATGACGGTTCACACGCCGCTGTATGCGGCTGAGCACGCTTTGCGGCATGAGCGCCAGGAACTGATTTCTCAGTACAAGAAGATTACCGGCGCGAACCTTATCGTAGTTATTGATAGTCTCACTTGGAGCAGTCCAACCTTTCTCGCTGATTTGCTTTTTGACTGTGACGCTAAGACTGACCTTCATATCCTCCTCTCATCTCCAGGAGGCGATGGAGAAGTTGCTCTCCGAATGGTTCGCGCGATGCAGCAATGTTGCCGCGAATTGACCGTCGTGGTGCCAGATATGGCAAAAAGTGCAGCCACGATACTCTGTCTTGGTGCTGACCATATCCTCATGGGACCCAGCGGCGACCTTGGTCCCATCGATCCCCAGATGATATTCCCAGACGACAACGGCAATGTGAGGGCCGCTGCTAGCGCGAAGGAGATCGTTGCTGCTGTTCAAGAGGCTGAGCAGCGTGTCACGGCTAACCCCGAATCCTACGCCCTCTTCTCAGCGCTTCTATCCGATGTCAACATGCTCATGGTCGAGCAGGCTCGTACAGCTCTCGATCGTTCAGAAACCCTCATGAAGGAAGCGCTCGGGGCAGCGGATCGCGGCCCCGAGGTAGTTAAGAAGCTGAGTGCTGCACTCAAGACTCCTCTCATTGATACTCCGTCGAGTCACTCGGCTGTGATCTCGGTCAATCAGGCTCGTGAATACGGACTGCCCGTCGTACCGGCGGACGTGAACGGTGAGGAGTGGAGACTGATCTGGCAACTCTGGAACCGTTACTTCGACATGGGATGCTGGCCGAACCCCCAGAATCTCGCCATCTACGAGGGGGCACGCTCCTCTCATTCTGGCTGACATGCTTCTGACTACTGGGGACTACCGTCTTATTTCTCTGCGCATGCACCCGACTTCATGAGAATCTCCGTCGCAATACCCTGGATCCAACTTGCAGTGTTTCCTATACTCTCCGGTACACACTTGGCCGCAGCGTTCCTATCCGGGAACCTCTCGAGAGCGAGAAAAGAACTTATGGCTTATATCCGGCCCGCAATGTCGGCGGGTGTGAAGAACCTTCCGAAGACGTCGAAAGCTCCCGCTATGGTAGTTGTATCGCGACAGGTGTCGAGGCCGCTCGGGGTTGAGAAGCTCTACACAGTCACTCAGCAGTCGGCCGCAAGGTTCCGTGAAGTCCAGTACGGAGTTTAGCCCACTGTCAGGCGGACAGGTCGCGCCTGACAGTACCTCTATCGGTGCCCACTTCCGTCTGAGCGAGGAGCTGCGTCGACTCTCCTAACGCTCGACGTCCCCGTTCCCCCCTTCGATCTCAACCCGGGTGGTCTTGGTGACTCTGCGTACTTTCATCAACCTCTTCTTCAAAACCGGTGAGGCCGTCGCCGCCGTTACGGAATTCGCGAGGGCGACCGGCAGCGGGAAAATCGGGTCCGACGAGGTGGCTGATGCGGAGTTGCTATCGGCTGCAGCGTCACCTTCGGGAGTAGGCTCCTACAGGGAGCGTCTTTTTATTCAAAGGCCTGACACAACTTCAGCACCCGGTTTCAACGAGCATGATATCTGCCCAATCGACTCCGAACCGAAGCGAAGACCCGCGTGGGTCTTTCGGGGGACTGCGCAAGCACTCGTTGCCCGCGTCGGCATACAAGGAATACTCTTCTCCACTCGTTCGGACTGGCAGCGGAGAGTTGTACAGACTGTATCCTTTGAGGACACGTCGACGATAAGACGCTCCATGAGCATCGACCTTAACGGAGACGGCTTCAAACAGGCAGTCGCTGTAGTCAAGGGAGAAGCGCCTGCCGTGTTCCTTCCAGTGAGCCTCGCTATGCGTCCTGGGCCGCTGCTGGATATTGACGCGACGGACGGCCTCGGGCGCAGCCTCAATGTGGCCCGTCGTCACGAAAACATCGAGGCAACGACATATTCTGTTCTCTGGCCGATTCTAAACGCAGCGTTCCCGTCTTCCACCAACGAGCAAAACGATAGTGCCGAGCTAAAGCAGCAGCCCTCGTTGGTTGAGCAGGTGAACGCGGAGATGGACGCCTGGTTCAGGGAACTGGTCGAGAAAATATATGGCTTTCTCGCAACCACTGAGGAGGAGTACCCCGTCGATTCCTTTAAGAAGGAGATATTGGATCTCCTCGCTGAGACGCACGACGCAAATCCGGATTCCGCTCCGTCTCGTGCGGCCAAACAGCGGGTTAATGAGCTTTTCTTCGCGAACGATCCACCGCTATCTTTGGACATATCTGGACAAGGGCTACCGCCCAACAAAGATCACTCAGGAGGATCTTTACCCTCACAGGGGCACCCGCTAACAGAGTCTTTGCTGATGACGGAACTCGCGTCTCAAAGAACCTCTTACACGCTCCACGTTGTATACACTCCCAAGGTCGGGGCGAACGGTTCGTTCCAGGATGAGGTCATCAAATTCTCTTGGCTCGAATTCGTCATCCAGAGAAAGAACTCACCCTTCAACTACATCGCCCCGTTCCCGCGTGAGTTTACAATCGACACACCATTGTTCGAAGACAATGGCTTACGCGGGTCGACGCATGTGCGTGTGATTGCTCCCGACGACATGAGAGTCGGTCATATCTCTGTAAACCGTACTATCGACGGCCCTCGCACCTCGGACGTTCCTTCCGAGGACGTACTGCTGAGGCGTCGGGATAAGATCTTGGAGAGTGTGGAGGACGACGACTCGAATCCTCGCGTCGAGATCGTTGCAGACCAACACCGGGTCGAGATATTGAAACATCGCCCGACTAATGCATTACCCGAGATGCCTGAGGAATCCGGCTGGAACGTGCGCGTGGAATTCCTCCCACGCCGATCAAGATTCTTCATTCCAGCTTTCGTCGGTTTAATCATTCTGGGGGCAGTCGTATTGAGCACGGTGTCGGCACTATCGGAAAGCGTTGAACCTTTATCCAACTGGTCATGCAGATGGCTTGACTTATTTTCACCGACACACCGTTTTCTATCCTCACCAGAGTGTCGGCCGCTGCTACCACCACTCTGCTGCGCTGACGCAGGCACAACGCAGGCGTCAAGACCGGAAACAATGTCTTTTCTTTCCGCCGCTCTGTCTATCATCATTGCGTACATTTCACTTCCATCAGAGCACGCAATAATGGTCCATTATCAATCCTTTGGACGGTTCCTCGTTCTGATATCTGCTGTTTTAACATTCCTGTTTGTTCTTATAGTCTCAATGGAGAACGATTCAAGAGATCGACCTATTCCTTTCGGTTACATTCTACTAATCGGTTACATTCTACTAATTCTTATCACTTTTACCGTTCTATACTTGGCATGCTGGATATTTCTCCCTGCGATTCGCTCTTCAGAGGCATGGCGTCTGCACAGGAATCTAGCCCTAGTACATGGAGAGCCTTTGACAATCACTCACCCACTACGCGGACTGAAGCGCTTTGTCCGCGGCATTCAACCGACGACGGGGCGTCTGTCGGGGCTGAGCTGGAAACAAATCTGGCGCCTGCGTTGCCTGGTAGTGAAAACGCTCTTTTCTAAGGTCCTTGGGGAGTCCGGTGTCGAGCGTTTCGTCGAAAACTGGTGGGAGAAGTCGCTGGATGAAACGAAGAAGACGACAGACTCCGAGGCTTCCGGTCTTCAGATCTCTTCTCAAGCTTAACCGTCATCTCATTTAGCTGACTTATGACATTTTGTATTCATCCATTGTGTCGTTGGTGGAGCTTGCGAGGATGGCTGCGGTTTCGCCTTGGGGATGGGATGCTGCTGTTACTTTGCCGAGCTCTGGATTTTTTGTAGGCGATTTCGGATACAAGCCGAGTAGAGTCTCGTCAAAGCGGGGAGGCGCTCAAGCTCAGCCGAGCTGCGGGTGCGCGATCTGACACGAAGGAGTGAGGTTTTCGCACTTGCTGGTCGATAGGATCAACGGGTGCTCGGCCCCTATCTCGACGTCTTGAAACTCGACGGCTCTTGGAAATTCTCCCTCGCCGGACTGATCCTGCGCCTACCGATGTCGATGACCTCCATCTCCATCGTTCTGCTCATCAAAGCAAGCTACGGGAACTACTCTCTCGCGGGCCTCATGGCAGCCCTCAACGTCATCGCGACTGCACTCTGCGCTCCCATCATCGCCCGCTACGTCGATCGTTTGGGCCAGCGCAAGGTCATGGGTCCGCTCCTCACAATCGAGGTCGCGGCGAACGTCGCTTTCCTCCTTGCGGCGATCATGCACGCCTCCCCAGTCCTCGTAGCTCTCATCACTGTTATTGCGGGCGCAACGTGGGGAGCTCCTGGAGCCTTCGTGCGAGCCCGATGGACGAACGCACTGAAAGACCAGCCCAAAGGCCTGACGACCGCCTTCGCTCTCGAGTCCGCCATTGACGAGTTCGTCTATATCCTCGGCCCTGTCCTTTCAACGGTCCTCGGTACCCTCTTCCACCCCGGTGTCGGCCTCGTCCTCATCTGCCTATTCCTCGGGATCGGAGGATTCTGGTTCTTCTCGCAGAGCGCATCCGAACCCGCTCCCCGCCCCAAAGCCGAAGGAGAGCGTCGCCAGTCGGTTCTACGTAATCCCGCTGTGGTCGTCATGGTCCTCACCTACATCGCAATGGGATCCATGTTCGGTGCGAACGATGTCGCTGTCGTCGCTTTCGCCGCCGCCCTCGGCGTCCCCTCCATGTCGGGCGTTCTCCTCGCATTTTTCTCCATCGGGTCACTGCTCGCGGGCCTGTGGTACGGCTCGCGCAGGTGGACGCAGCCACTGTGGAGTCTCTTCGCCTTCGGCGTCGTGCTTCTGGCGATCGGCACCTCGACCTATCTCTTGGCCCATTCGATTCCCGTCATGGCGCTCGTCATGACCCTGACGGGGATCACCTGCGCGCCGACAATGACGAATGTCAACACTGTGATTGCGAGGATCGTCGCACCCGAGCGCCTCACCGAGGGCCTGACCTGGGTTGGTACCTCTCTCAATATTGGCTTGTCCCTCGGCTCGGCCATGGCGGGCCCTGTGATTGATGCCGGTGGGGCCCGCTCCGGCTACTTCGTCATGGTGGGCGCAGCTTGGGTGATGGTTGCGATCATGGTCCTCGGCCTTCCTTCCCTGCGTCGGGCGACCACTTCACTGCACCCCAGGATTGAAGAATAAGACCCGTGTATGAGGGGCCTTGTCTTCTCTTCGTCGCAAATTCGGGCAGAATAGGCGTGTCCTGCTAGGAGGCCCATGTTCGCCAGACCACTCATCGACGATGAGTCACCGTCCCTGCTTCTCACCCTGAGTTCTTCTTTCGGGGAAGCGGGTTCGAAAGCGCTTTCCAGATTCCTGAGTGAATGGGGTTTTCACCCGGGGATCGTGGGCTTCGGCGGACACGGCTCCACTCACCGCGCGCGCGTCCTCGGCCGCGTCATCATGGAGCGCTCCGGTGACGAACGCTCCTGGCTGGCGCAACGGCGCGGGTGGCGTCAATTCTTCGACGCGCAAGTCCCCCGCCAGCCCGTCCTCGTCACCGTTGGGGATCAAAAGCGCATCGCCTTCGCAGATCGGGGCGGTTATATCGACCTGTCCGTTTCGGGACACGGTCTTGCGGCGGGGTGGCACAGCGCGTGGATGCAGGTTCTTCACGAGGGCGATGTGCGCGCTGCTGGTCTTCACGAGGGCGATGCCCTCTACTCGGCCCCCACGAAGAAGCGGCTCGTAAAGGAGCGCCCCCTAGAAGAGCCTTTCCCCGGCGAGAAGGTCCCAGATGGGGTCTTCGCGCTTGAGCCTTGCTTGGGTGAGCCCCTCCCTGGCGAGATCTGGCCGGACAAGGCCTGCACTCCTGGACCTCGCGCGGACAAGCCCTGCCCGCATGAGCCCTGTGACTATCAGTCCCCTGCGACTCATCGTGTCGGCAGGGTGCGCGCGGGGACACCAGTGTCCGTCGCGCTGCGCATTGTCGGCGACGAGGAACGGATCGGTGTCGTCTCAGACATTGACGACACCGTCATGGTGACAATGCTGCCGCGTCCCCTCGTCGCAGCGAAACACTCCTTCGTCGACCGCGTCTCCGCGCGCGAAGCCGTGCCCGGAATGGCGAACTTTCTTCGCTGCCTCGCCCGGAGGGGAGCTCGCGGACGCGCTGTAGCCACTGAACATGCGCCTGCCTTCGGTGCTCCCGTCATCTACCTGTCGACCGGAGCGTGGAATGTCGTGCCCACCCTGCGCGATTTCCTGCAACGCCTCGGCTACCCGCGCGGCGGATTCCTCATGACGGATTTTGGACCATCGAACACCGGTTGGTTCCGTTCTGGCCCCGAGCATAAGCGGCGTGAATTGCGTCGGCTCGCCCGTATGTTCCCGACAATGAAGTGGTTCCTCGTGGGCGATGATGGGCAGCACGACCCTGAAATCTATGCCGAGTTCGCCCGCGAGTTCCCACTCAATGTTGCGGGGATCGCGATTCGTTCGCTTTCCGAGATCGAACAGTTCCTTTCGCACGGCACCTTTGAGGCTCTTGTTCCCGATGCCCTATGGACCGTTCCTCACAGGATTCCGGTGTGGTTCGGTTCAGATGGGGACGCCCTCGTCAAGGAGATCCACGAGGGCGGGATCTCCCGGAATGAGAGGCCGTGAAATGAGGGGTGCGAGGCCAGGGGCTGCACAGTAAAAGGGGCTGCTCAAGGGGTTCTTTGGCTCGAAAGAGACGCTTCTCGAAAGGGCTCTTTGGCTCGAAGGGGACTCCTCGGCCGCCAATGCTCTGCTTCTTTCACTACTCTCATAGAACAGCTCAACCCTATTCAGGTCTCCAAGCAGCCGGGGAAGCTCAAAGTCCGCAACTGTCCTCAACACCCCTCGAGCAAGTTGAGAGCTCAAAGCCGCAAGCAGCCCGATCCCCTGCCGTGGTTTTCAACTCGCAGTTCGAACTTCAGTTCTCCGATTGCGAATCGGCGTCCGACTGTCCTTCCACAGAACCTGATTGCGCAGCCGCCTGCTCGGCCTTCTTCAGACTCTCCTCCGAAAGGGGAAGACACCCCGAAGGCCCCTTCAAGGGGTCCTTCGATTCTGCGATACGGCCAACCTCATCGGAAACGGAGGAAGAATCGTAGAAAGTCCCCAAGAGGACCGTCACCGTCTTATCAGTCGACTCACTGAGAACGACCTTCGACTTCGGGAAGAAACGAGCAACCGTATACGCCTCATCCACTGCGGCCGGGCCAACGTCGATCTGCACCACTCCAGCGTATTCAGGGCTGGCATTGCTCGGCTCGAGAGGCTCATAACCGGCATTGACGAGCAGAGTCGTCGCCTCACTGGCCAAGCCCTGACGCGAAGTCGTATTGAGGACTCGCACCTGAATCGTCGATGGATCAACAGGAGTTGCGCCCTCGGCCGGACACGGGATCGTCCCCGGGGTCGCGTACTTCGTGCCCTTGGAGAAGTCATTCGCGAAAGGCACAGGAATCAGCCCAGTCAAAACGAGGAGACTGATCAGCGCGAGGGCGAGCATCACAGCTCCAGTCGAAGCGAAGACGATGTTCTGTCGGCGCTGCCTTTGCTTGAGGAAACGCTGACGCGGAGTGAGGGGATACGAAGTCACAAGACCAACCTACTTCACCCAGAGTCAACACCGGGAGTGCGACACATCCTGCACCCATCTCGGGCACTCCTTGACCTGGCGCGCTAGCGTTGGCCCATCCGTCGAGCTTCATTGAAAGGACCAGCATGGGTTTCCTGAGCAACGATCTTCTCACGCGCATTCACGAGCGCGCTGGCGCTCACGACCTCGCAAATGAGTTCCCCGTGGATGACCTCAAGGATCTTCGAGAAGCGGGGTACCTCTCAGCTTTCGTGCCGGAAGAGTACGGAGGCGCAGGACTGAGCCTGGAGGAGATCGCGGCCGAGCAGACTCGCCTCGCAAAAGCGGCTCCGGGCACCGCCCTGGGCATCAACATGCACCAGATCATTGTCGGCCTGGGGCGCCATCTCCTTCGTAATGGCAACTCTCGTGGTGAGATCATTTTGCGCGACGCCGTTGCCGGTGAGCTCTACGGTTTCGGTATTTCTGAACCTGGCAACGACCTCGTCCTCTTCGGTTCCATCACGAAGGCCCTTCCCGACTCTGAGGGCGGCTATTCCTTCGAAGGAGTTAAGGTCTTCACCTCCCTCGCTCCGGTGTGGACGCGCCTGATGACCTTCGGCCGCGATGATTCGGGGGAAGACGGGCCGCGCTCGGTATTCGCGATTCTCAAGCGCGAGGACGGGGGCTTTTCAATCAAGGACGATTGGAACACCCTGGGTATGCGCGCCACCCAGTCGAATACGACGATCCTCGAAGGCGCGTACGCGCCCGAGGATCACATCCTCACCCGCTGTGAGCCCGGTCCCTCGAAAGACCCGGTCGTCTTCGGCATCTTCTCGCACTTCGAGATTCTTCTCGCCGCAACCTACATGGGCATTGGGGAACGCGCGATCGAAGTTGCAGCTGAGCACGTCAAGACCCGTCGCTCCGTGAAGAACCAGAGCGTGTACGCCAATGATCCTGATATCCGTTGGAGGATCGCCGAGGCCGCGATCACCATGAATGCCGTCGGCCCCCAGATCCGCGAACTCGCTCGAGACATCGAAGAGGGCGTGGATCGGGGTCCGATCTGGATGCCGCAGCTGTCTGCTGTGAAGAATGCTGCTGCGGAGGCGAGTCTGCGTGCGGTTGAGCAGTCGATCCGTGCCTGCGGCGGAGGCGCCTATTACAACGGACACGAGCTTTCGCGCCTTTACCGGGATGTTCTCGCTGGACTGTTCCAGCCCAGCGACCAAGAGTCGCTGCACGGCGCCTGGGCGAAGGTGGTCCTCGGACCCGTCAGCTGATAGCCGAACGCCGAAGAAACCTTGAGCCCCCGATAGACAAGATCAGCAACACTATGTGACCTCCGTCACTCTTTGGTAAGTAAGCGCAGAACTGGGATATAATTGTACAATTGCATTGGCGATTACTTTAGTGGAACGTCAACAACTCCAGCATCGCCACCCGAAAGGACGCCTTTATCGTGGGCAAGGTTGAAGCCTCGCTTATTCTTCGCTTCTCCCCCATTCAGACTGATGGGTCGGATTTTGACTCAGCGATTAGTGATCTCCGAAAGAAACTCGCTGAAAGTCGAAGCGATGTCAGCGAGATCGAAGATTTTATCGTTGTTCCACTCAAAGATATGGGAGCAGGAAAAGGTCATTTCGCGCGCATCGATCTTAAAGTTACAGCATCGAGTGAATGCGAAGCTTCCCGCGCGATCAACACCCTTCTAACTCGGGCTGGATTCGAGGCAGAGGACGAGACTCCCTACATTCTTGAGAATGCCCACGGTCTCCAAACACGGTCAAGACAACTCATTACCGCCTAGGGCGATCCGATAAATTCAGATGCACTATGACACCACGGGATCATTTTCTCGCATGGTTTAAGCCATTTTTTCTAACCTGGGGCATTAAAGCGCTTGCAGCGAGTCTTGCAGTCTTCCTCATACTCGCCGAATACCTGAACTGGTCACTACTCGTTACCGTATTTGCCGCATTATTCCAGGTCCTTCTCCTCGGATCTGAGGCTTGGGTTGATCATCAGAAGCTTAAGGAGGAACAAGCGCGCGCAGAACTTCTTCGCCAGCGCGACCACTCACTAGCTACAATACAACGAAGCTTAGAACGAATCTTAAAATGCCTCGCCGAGGACGTTGATTCCTACACGACATGCTGCCGATTCAGCCTGTACTGCCACGATGACAGTAGTTCAAGTTTTATTCAAATTGCACGCATCTCAAACGATCCAGCCCTTCGCAAGGAAGGGCGCTCACAATATCCTGATAACGAAGGACACATTGCACTCTGTTGGCGACTTGAAACCACACGGTACGAACATGCACCGGAAGACCCGACTGAATGGTTTGATGAAATGCAGCAACTTCTTAAGAATGCACCAAAATATGTAAATGCCCTCCCCAAAGATGTTGTAAAATCAATGACAATGAGGGCACGTTCCGCTTACTATGCCCGGATCGACGTACAAGGAAAGCCCATCGGAATGCTTGTTGTAGAACACGAGCAACCAGACGGTCTCGGAATGCAATTTGGTGACAGGTTAAGAGAAGCGCGACTTTTCGGAATTCTGGGCGAAATTGTTCTCCTTGCACGAGACGACCTCCTCACTGAGCAACCAGCCAGCTAAGCTAGATGGGGTATACGACTGTAAAAATGACGTTATGAGCACAACGTGCGTTCTTTATGTTTTTGAAGCTTGTCGAGCTGCTTTTCACAATTCTGGGTGTAGGTGGGTCTCGAGTTATGCTTTCTCGAGCAGGCCCGGGGCAATAGGGTTTAGTGCGGCTTTTGGCGTCTCTCTGATGTGAGCGCACTTCGTGTGTTTTGGTCAAGGTTGTTGACCATACCCAAGGCGTTGTCCAGGGTTGCTCGAACAAGATGTGGAGCCGATCAGGCGAGTCGTGGAAGAGTTTTCGGCAGTTCGGAGAGTCGTGTGTGTGCCGCTGAATGCGCAAAAGAGGCGAACAATGGTGAAGATCCGAGCTTCGCTAGTGTGTTCAAGGTCGGCGGAGCTTCGGGCGCTTCAGGGGCGTAAGTGGATCCTCGGGGCAAGAACATCAAGGTCATACGACGAGCCCCAGCCTTCTTCGCTAGGCAGATCTTTTCACAATGAAGATGCCCGCTCGCGTGTGGGGACGACAGGAAACGGGACTGTGGTCGCACGGTCGTCTCGGCAGCTCGGACATTCATCGCTTGCACTATTGCCGGTGTGGTGAACAAACCCGATCCCACGGTCGACAACAGCCTCGGGCGTATCGGGGTCAACGGCCTTGTTCGATGCGCACAAAGGCAACTCCTGAGTTCGGCTATCGTTTTTTCGCTGAGGAAGCGAGAACTGCTGGCGAGGCGGGTGTGTGGTTTACACCGCGGGCAAGCTTGTGGCTGATAACCACCTTGGTGGAGCCTCTTGTGGGGAAGAAACGCCAGTGAGAAGCAAACACCTGCCCGGGGCCTAGTTGTTCCAGGCGACCTGTGCACGCTTATCGATGAAAAAGGACAGGGCGCCCTCACCGGTTCAACGCCAATGCGCCGAAGCGTTTGTGACTATATGGACACCATCTTGCACCTCGACTCGCGAAAGCATCGCAAAAGGCTTTTTTTAACTCACCCGTCTCGTCGGATCGATCACAAGAGTTGCCTCATGCGGGGACAACACCCTCCTTTGGAGAGTATTCGTCACACCTTGTGCAAAAGAACGTCCCCAATCGCCAGGCATGGACAAGCCCAGACCAGCTAGGGGCCGCAACCATCACCTGGATGGAACGCAATTACCACCCACGCCCAAAACAAGCCTGCCACCACCGTGTGATTCCCATCAAGACTGAGAGACCATTATGACCCAGACAACACAAGCCCCCTAACCCCCACAACCACCAAAACCCACATCAGACCCGAGCCTTTCGAAGAGGCCGAGAGTCAGCTCACCAAGCTCAACGCTTGTCACGGACCTGTCCGGTTAGACTCGCGATACACCGTTTCACCAGGTGAAAGCGTCGGATGTGATCTCACCTTGGGAGGAAGTCATCCAACCGCCCCTCGCGAGGGCGAAGGACTTGCCGTTGACCTGGTTCCAACACGAGATGCCGTCCATCGTGGAGGTACAGGCGATCTGCCCATTCTTCGCGTACTCGCCGTAAGCAAGCACCGGTGCCTGCGCGAGGTCCAGGGCGACACAGGATGCCTCCGCACGGTTCCCCTTGAGGGAGAGGACTCCGACGCCCTCATCTCCTCGGCAGGTCTGATATGCGGTGCCCTCCCAGGAGTTCTGGGCGATCTTGCAAGTGGCCTGATCATCCGACAAGAAACAGACAATGTTGCCCGAAGGTGAGGAGAATCCGGGCATGGTCTTCGCGGTGGCCGGAGCCGGGAAAACGATAGTGCTCTGGGCGGTATCGGGCTGTTGAGGTTTGTTCTCAGCTTCAGGTGCCGTGGGCTGTGTCTGATTTGTTTGAGAATCCGTAGAGTTCGGGGAGGTGGAATCTCCTTCGCCACTGGAGAAGTCAAAGAAGATAAAACCGAGGATCGCGAGCAGAGCCACAACAAGTCCGATCAGGATCCACATGGTTTTCCTATCGCGGGGCGCAGCTTTCTTTTGAGGGGGAGTGCTGAACTCGGGGAAAGACGCTGTGGCGGAGCTAGGCGCAAAGGCAGGAGACGGTGAAGCAGAAGGAGCTTGTGTACGAAGCGTTGGCGGATAGGTCTGGGCACGAGTGGACGCTGTGGGACCGACAGGGGGATGGGCAGGCCCTGAATTCGGCGCGGCAGGGCCAACAGGAGGATGCGCCACCCCTGGATTCTGTGCAGGAAGGCCGACAGGGGGATAGCCAAGACCTGGATTCGGTGAGGGAGGGCGGACAGGAGGATAGCTCAGCGTCGAATCCGGCCCCCTGGACGCAGCAGACGGATAGCTGAGCGTCGGATCGGGCAGCATGGGAGCACGCTGCGGATAAGTGAGCTCAGGGCCTGAGGGCACATCGGTGGGACCTGAATGAACAGGCGCAACAGGGCCAACAGGAGGATGCGCCACCCCTGGATTCTGTGCAGGAAGGCCGACAGGGGGATAGCCAAGACCTGGATTCGGTGTGGGAGGGCGGACAGGAGGATAGCTCAGCGTCGAATCCGGCCCCGTGGGCGTGGCAGGCGGAGTCGGCACTGCAGACGGATTGGGCACCACTTCGGGATGATTTGGGTAGACCAGAACAGAATCAGGCGTGACGGGATCTGGCCCTCGAACAGGAAGCGCAGACTCGGGGGTCATGGGAGCGGGCCGCGGATAAGTGAGTTCAAGATCCGCAAGCGCGTCGCCTGGCCCCGGATGAGTAGGCCCCGCATCGGGAACGCTGCTCTTCTGGGGAGTGTTGTCCGACTCGGGCCTCTGAGAAGCAACGGCCGGGAAGATGGACCGCCGGTCCACGGCCACGTCCTCGTCTTGGGGAAGATCCTGAATGGGAATGATGGCCGTCGCCTCAGCATCGACGGACACGGCGGCAGGCCTGAGGGGTTCACCAGAGTCTGCTCTACGGCGTTCGCCGACCAGCGCAACGATCTCAGGGTCCCCTATGTCCTCCAACCAGTCGAGTAGCCCCGGATACACCTTCGGGTGACGAATCACTTGGGCGCGCAGATCCGGCGCGAAGTAGGCGATGAGTCTGAGCTGTTCAGCCGATGTCGTGGGATCGACGACGAGGCCTTCCATTTCAGCGAGGGTCATCGGGCTTTCCATCAGTCCTCCAAAGGGGTGTCGCCCCTCCACTCTAGCTGCGGGCGGCTCCTTCTCGGTCTTGTCTGCACAACACACATGCTCATTGACGAGGAGGCGGGGGCTGCGCGCAGGTCAGTGGCATGCGCCCGCGCGCTAGAGCCGTCTCCGATTCCGCATTGTCGTGGGCGACTGAACTCAGAGGCATGCACGTGCGGGCCAGAACGGATGCTGACGAGGACACTCCCCCGGGCCCACAGGTCAGTGGCGTACGCGTGGGCCAAAGCCGCCCGGTGCACGGGGGATCAGCTCTACGCGCTTAGAGGCATGCATGTGCGGGCCAGAACGGATGCTGCGAGAGAAAACCCAAGCCCCACAGCTCAGGAAACATGCACACGCGAACCAGAGAGCCACGCCTGCACATCCTGGCGGATATCGCTAAAATCAAGGAGGTTCACTATTAACAGGGCCCCACGTCTACGCATCAGGCGAGTGCAGCGACATGTGAAGAATGCGCGAACCCGGCGACAAAAGCGCGTGCGTCAACTCGAGATAGCCGCCTGTCTCTGACGGACCACGAACTTTCTCGAAGCGTCCGACACCTTCGAAGCATCAGAAACGTTCACAGCATCCGAAGAGGCGATGCAGAATCCGACGGAAAGACCACGAACTACGTCTACACTTCGAGGCGTCTTGCCAGATCAGTCGGGACGGAACTCGAAACTGTCGAAGCCCAGGGCTGTGCAATCACGCGCGAGCGCCGCGACCTGGTCGTCCCAGCCCGCCCCCTTCGCCTCGAAGCCTTCCGGGGCTCCGAAAGCCCGAGCCTGCTGCAAGGCGAAAGCCCTCACTCCACGCTCTTTGAGTTCTCGGGCGACTTCGAGCCCATCGAAGGGGCCACCCGGATAGACGGTGAGTCGGACCTCGTGCGCAACTTCCGGATGAGCAAGAACGAGATCGAGGGAGGCCCAAGCCTTCTCAGCCGCACCGGCTCTGCCCGACACCTGCTCGTAGTTCTCCGGCATTGCCTTCACGTCGATCCCCACCCAGTCGACGAGGCCCTCTTCCAGGATCGTCTCCAGTCGCTTCGGATAGGCGCCCGCGGTGTGCAGTCCAACGTGGAAGCCGAGTTCCTTCACTCTGCGCATCGCGGGAAGGAGGGCGAGCTGGCGCGTCGCCTCCCCACCGGAGAAGACAACCCCATCGAGGAGTCCGTGCCGACGCGACAGCAGATCTTCCACGGCGCTCCACGCGACCACACCGGGGATCTTCGGGTCCAGGATCGCCGAGTTCTGGCAGTACGGGCACCTCCAGGGGCATCCCTGGCAGAAGACCGAGGCCACGAATCGTCCTGGCCAGTCCACGGTCGATAGGGGAACGAGTCCGGCGATCTGCAGATCATCGGGGGTGAATCCTCCGATGCGGAGCGGGGCCCCAGCCTGCTCGGCCCGGGCCCCAGCTTCACTCGATTCGCTCATGATGAGTGATTCGACCTCGCTTTTCAGCGCTGGTCGACCGGCGGGAAGGCGGACACCAGTTCACCGTGCTGACCAGCCGCGTCCTCGGAGAACATCTGGCGTTCCGCGTATTCGCCCTTCTTGCCGATGTTGAAGGACTGGACGGGGCGGAAGTACCCCATGACCCGGGTCCAGACCTCGCAGGCCTGGGGTTCACGCTCGGGGTGCGCTTCCTGGCACTTCGGGCATTCGAAGTGTTCACCGGCGAGGTAACCGTGGACCGGACAGATCGAGAAGGTCGGTGTGATCGTGATGTACGGGAGTTTGAAGGCGGTCAGCGAGCGCTTCACCATTTCCTTACAGGCCGCTCCCGAGCTCATGCGCTCCCCCATGTAGAGGTGCAGGACCGTGCCTCCCGTGTACTTGCCCTGAAGGACTTCCTGATCCTCAAGAGCCTGGAAGGGGTCGTCGGTGTAGCCGACAGGCAGCTGAGAGGAGTTCGTGTAATAGGGCTGCTCTTCGGTTCCTGCCTGGAGGATGCCGGGGTAGCGTTTGCGGTCCTCTTTCGCGAAACGGTATGTCGTGCCCTCAGCTGGGGTTGCTTCGAGGTTGTAGAGGTGGCCGGTCTTCTCCTGGAGTTCCACCATGCGTTCACGCACGTGGTCGAGGATGCGCACGCACATGTCGAAGCCGCGTGGGTCGGTCAGGTCGTACTCGTCATGCGTGAAATTGCGGACCATTTCGTTCATGCCATTCACGCCGATGGTGGAGAAGTGGTTGTCGAGGTGGCCCAGGTAGCGCTTCGAGTAGGGGAAGAGCCCGTGGTCCATGTGGAATTGGATCGTTTCGCGCTTGCGCTCGAGGGAATCGGAAGCGAGGTCGATGAGCCGGTCGAGTTCAGTGACGAGGGCGTCCTCGTCGCCTGCGAAACGGTAGCCGAGTCGTGCCATGTTCATCGTGACGACGCCGATGGAGCCGGTGAGTTCAGCCGAGCCGAAGAGGCCGTTGCCGCGCTTAAGGAGTTCACGCAGGTCGAGCTGAAGGCGGCAGCACATGGAGCGGATCATGTGCGGGTCGAGATCGGAGTTGATGAAGTTCTGGAAGTAGGGCAGCCCATACTTCGCGGTCATGTCAAAAAGGAGGTCCGTGTTCTCACTGTCCCAGTTGAAGTCCGGCGTGATGTTGTAGGTCGGGATCGGGAAGGTGAAGACCCGACCGTCCGCGTCGCCGTGGGTCATGACCTCGATGAATGCCTTGTTGATGAGGTCCATTTCGTGCTGGAGTTCGCCGTAGGTGAAGTCGCAGACCTCATCGGCGATGAGGGGGTACTCGTCTCGCAGGTCGTCCGGGCACGTCCAGTCGAAGGTGAGGTTCGTGAAGGGGCATTGGCTGCCCCAGCGTGAGGGGACGTTGAGGTTGTAGATGAGCTCTTGCATGTTCTGGACGATCTGCTTGTATGTCATGTTGTCCAGACGCACGAAGGGCGCCATGTAGGTGTCGAAGGAGGAGAAGGCCTGCGCGCCGGCCCACTCGTTTTGGAGGGTGCCGAGGAAGTTGACGATCTGGCCGCACGCG
>ERZ772964.473-NODE-473-length-18254-cov-4.8168_pt1 | contig 18254 bp, 14 predicted proteins | sample MGYA00580675_ERZ772964 | MGnify/ENA primary metagenome ERZ772964 (study PRJEB29015, sample SAMEA2737941) | human oral metagenome | biome: human oral; feature: human-associated habitat; material: dental | place: China | collected 2139 ... | reverse complement strand
CCCAGAAGCCCCGCCCACCGGACGGGCAAGGAAAGAGAAGAGCCCCGACCCAGGGCCCCAGCCGATCCCCGCGAACCACGCGAAGAGAGGAGAGAACTCGACCCAGCGGGCCAACCCGCCCCCCGGGCGGTTCCGCCCACCCGGCCCGAACCCCGGGCGGCCCCACCCGCCCCGCCGGGCGGGCATGTTCCCGGGCCCCGGGGTATAGACAACGTCTATACCCCCGCCGGGCGGACACACGGCCCGGCGGACAGTTCTCCATAGACAACGTCTATGGCCCCACCGGGCGAATATACAGCCCGGCGGCCGCGGACCCAGCCGCCGGGCGGACACACGACCCGAACCCCGGCACCCACGAGCCCGCCGCTCCTCGCCTGCCCCGCGCGAGGCGCTGTCCGCCAACGGCCCCCGCCAACGATTCCGGAAACCGGCGGCGGCCCTTGCAACGTATGTGCTGCGGCTCCCGCAACCCGCGCGCGGCGGCCTCGGGAATCCCCAGCCCTACAACCCGTGCGCGGCGGCCCCGGGAACCCGGGGCCCGCAACCCGGCGTTCGCCCCAGGAACTCAGGCGGTGACCTCGATAATGCGGTACCCCTTCTTCGACGCGTACCTCCGTGCCGCCATCCCCTGGGACACCAGCCACGCCACCAGCGAGTCCGCCCCGAGGTTGCGCTGGACCACCAGGTACGCGGCGCCCCCCGGAGTCAACAGGGACAGCCAGTCGGAGAGCATCCGGCGCATCGCCTCCTTGCCGACGCGCACCGGCGGGTTCGACCATATGGCGTCGAAGCGCACGCCCTCGGAACGGGCCCGCTCCAGCGCCTCGCCCGCGTCCATGGCGCTCACGTTGGCCGCGCCGTTGGCCCCGGCGTTGCGCTCCGTCAGGTCCAGGGCCCGCGTGTTCACATCGACCGCCCACACACTGGCCCCCGGCGACTCCAGGCCCATGACCACGGCGAGCGGCCCCCACCCGCACCCCAGGTCGAGCAGGGTGCCGCGCCCGGGCAGCTCGGGCGCCTCGGCCAGCAGCTGGCGGGTGCCCAGGTCCAGGCGGGAGGCGGAGAACACCTTCGGGGACACGCGCATCGTGAGCTCGTGGCCGCGCGCGGACACCCTCAACTGGCGCGCCTCCGCGTCCGAAGCGGGGGCCTGGTCGGTGAAGTACTGTTCGTTCACAGAGGAAAGCCTACCCGCCCGCCCCCGCGCGCACGCGCACCCGCGGACGGCGTGCGACACTGGAGGCCCCACCACGACCGGAGGACGCCACATGACCCCCACCCAGTCGGGCGACGACGAGGCCCGCGACGCCCGCATCGACGAGGTCGTGGCGCGCATCCTCTCGCGCCAGGCCCAAGCGCTGTCGTCCACGGCCGGGCAGAACCGCTCCGGCGACGCGGGCGCCATGGAGCGCGAGGCGCGCGCCGCCACCCGCCGCGTCGACACCTCCGCCTCGGACCGGGCGGACATCTCCGAAGTCGAGTACCGCCAGGTGCGCCTCGAGCGCGTCGTCCTGGTGGGCCTGCGCACCACGCAGAGCGAAGAGGAGGCGGAGAACTCGCTGCGCGAACTCGCCGCACTGGCCGAGACCGCCGGATCCCGGGTCATGGACGGCGTCATCCAGCGGCGCTCCCTGCCCGAGCCCGCGACCTACCTGGGGTCCGGGAAGGCCAAGGAACTCGCCGACATCGTGCGCGCCCACGAGGCGGACACCGTCATCGTCGACGAGGAGCTCGCCCCCTCCCAGAGGCGAGGCCTCGAGGACGTCGTCGACGCCAAAGTGGTGGACCGCACCGCACTCATCCTCGACATCTTCGCCCAGCACGCCAAGTCCCGGGAGGGCAAGGCCCAGGTCGAGCTCGCCCAACTGGAGTACCTGCTCCCGCGCCTGCGCGGATGGGGCGAATCCATGTCGCGCCAAGCGGGCGGGCGCGTCGCCGGGGGCGCCGGCATCGGCTCCAGGGGGCCCGGCGAGACGAAGATCGAACTGGACCGGCGCCGCATCCGCGCCCGCATGGCGAAACTCAAAGCCGAGATCGCCCGGATGGAACCCGCCAGGCGCACCCAGCGGGGGGCGCGCAGGCGCGGCGGAGTGCCCTCCGTGGCGATCGCCGGGTACACGAACGCGGGCAAGTCGACGCTGCTCAACCGCCTCACCGACGCCGGGGTCCTCGTCGAGGACGCGCTCTTCGCCACCCTGGACCCCACGGTGCGCCGGGCCCGCACCGCCGACGGGCGCGAGTACACGCTGACCGACACCGTCGGCTTCGTGCGCAACCTGCCGACCCAGCTGGTCGAGGCGTTCCGCTCGACCCTGGAGGAGGTGGGAGCGGCCGACGTCCTCCTCCACGTCGTCGACGCCGCCCACCCCGACCCCGTCTCCCAGGTCGAGGCCGTGCGCGCCGTGCTCTCGGGGATCGAGGGGGCGGACCGCGTCCCCGAACTCATCGCCCTCAACAAGGCGGACCTGGCCACGCCCGAGCAGCTCGCCGTCCTGCGCACCGCGTTCCCCGGCTCCGTGGCGCTGTCGGCCAAGACCGGGTACGGAGTCGGGACGCTGAGGGCCGCCCTGGAGGACCTGCTGCCCAGGCCCAGCGTGCTCATCGACGCGGTCATCCCCTACTCCGCGGGCTCCCTGGTCCACCGCGTCCACGAGGAGGGCGAGGTCGAGCGCGAGGAGTACGCGGCCGAGGGCACGCGCCTCGTCGCCCGCGTCGACGAGGCGCTGGCGGCGGCGGTCCGCGCGGCCACGGCGCCCCGTGCCGATGAGTGAGGACCTCGTCGGGGCCTCGGGCGGGGTCCTCGACGACGTGGTGGCCGCGATGGGAGGGACCCCGCGCGAGGGGCAGGCCTCCATGGCGGCCGAGGCGGCGATGGCCATCGAGGAGCGGCGCCACCTCATGGTCCAGGCGGGCACCGGGACCGGCAAGTCGATCGGCTACCTCACGCCCCTGCTCACCCACTGCGCTCTGAACGGGGTGCGCGGCCTCGTCTCGACCGCGACCCTGGCCCTGCAGCGCCAGATCCTCGTCAAGGACGCGCCCGCCGTCGTGGACGCCGTCGCCGCGCGCACGGGCGTGCGCCTGGACGTGCGGGTCCTCAAGGGCTGGAGCAACTACGTGTGCCTGCACCGCCTGCAGGGCGGGCACCCCGCGGAGGGTACCCTCTTCGAGGACCGCGACCCGGGGGCCGGCACCGAGCCCACGGGGGAGCTGGGGCGCCAGATCGTGCGCCTGCGCGAGTGGGCGCGCGCCTCGGACACGGGGGACCGCGACGATTTGGAGCCCGGCGTGCCGGACCGCGTGTGGCACTACGCCTCTGTGGCGAAACCCGAGTGCCTGGGCAGGCACTGCCCCCTGGTCGACGACTGCTTCGCCCAGCGCGCCAGGGACGCGGCCGCCGAGGCGGACGTGGTCATCACCAACCACTCCCTTTTCGGCATCAACGCCACCGAGGGCAGCTCCCTGTTCGGCGAGATCGACGCGGTCGTCGTCGACGAGGCGCACGAACTGGCGGACCGCGTGCGCTCCCAGGCCGCCCGCGACATCACGCCCGCCAGGGTCGCGCGCGCCGCCCGCTCCCTGCGCTCCGCCCTGTCCCTGGACGTGTCGGACCTGGAGGAGGCGGGCAACGGCCTGGGCGCGGCCCTGGCGCCACTGCCCGACGGGCTCCTGGAGAAGCGGCCCGCGGCCCTGGTCGACGCCATGGCCGTGCTCGACGACGCCGTGCGCCGCGCCCAGCAGGAGGTGGCGGAGGCCGAAGCGGACCAGGCCGCCAAGCTCCTGGCGCGCGGCGCCGTGGAGGAGCTGGCGGGCGCCCTCGACGAGTGGGGGAGGGACCCCGACCGCTCCATCGCCTACGTCTCGCGCACCGAACCGGGGGCCGAGCGCCTCACGGTGGGCCCCCTCGACGTGGCCGGGCCGCTCGGCGCCGTCGGCTTCGGCGAGCGCCCTGCGATCCTCACCTCGGCCACCCTGGCGCTGGGCGGCTCCTTCGACTTCATGGCCGCCGAGTGCGGGCTCGCCCTGTCGCCCGCGCCCTGGCACGGCATCGACGTCGGCTCGCCCTTCGACCCGGCGGCCCAGGCGATCCGCTACGTGGCGCGCCGACTCCCCGTGCCCGGCAGGGACGGGCCGCCCCTCGCGGTGCTCGACGAGCTCGTCGAGCTGGCCCAGGCGTCGGGGGGCGGCGTCCTCGCGCTCTTCGCCTCGCGGCGCGGGGCGCAGGCGGGGGCCGAGGCGCTGCGCGGGCGCACGGACTTCGAGGTCCTCGTGCAGGGCGAGGGCACGCTGTCGGCCCTGATCGACCGATTCAGGGACGAGCGGGACTCGTGCCTGGTGGGAACGCTCTCCCTGTGGCAGGGCGTGGACGTGGTCGGGCCGTCGTGCCGCCTGGTCGTCATCGACAAGATCCCCTTCCCGCGCCCCGACGACCCCGTCACGAAGGCGCGCTGCATGGACGTGGAGCGCAGGGGAGGCAGCGGCTTCCGCGCCGTGTCCCTCACGCACGCCGCCCTGCTCATGGCGCAGGGCGCGGGGCGGCTGCTGCGCTCGGACACGGACAGGGGCGTCGTCGCCGTCCTCGACCCGAGGCTGGGGACGAAGCCCTACGGGCGTTTCATCCTGGCGTCCATGCCCCCGATGTGGCCGACGGAGGACCCGCAGGTGGTGCGCGGCGCGCTGCGCAGGCTCAATGCGCGAAAGTAGTGAACATCTCCCCCGGGGAACGGGATAATCTGCAAAAATGAGAGGGAAGCCTCACCTCGAAGGAGCCATTGTGGAATCCAAAGCACAGACCCTCTACCCGTCCAAGTCCTCCGGGCGCCCGTCGAAGATCGCCATCATCGGCGCGGGAGCGGTCGGCACGGCCGTCGCCTACGCGTGCGCGATGCGCGGCGACGCGCGGTCGATCGTCCTCCAGGACATCAACAAGCCCAAAGTCGAGGCTGAGGCGCTCGACATCGCCCACGGCATCCAGTTCACGCCCTGCGGCTCCGTCGAGGGCTCCGACGACGTGGAGATCGTCCGCGGCGCGGACCTCATCATCGTCACCGCCGGGGCCAAGCAGCAGCCCGGACAGTCCCGCCTGGAGCTGGCCGGATCGACGGTCAACCTCATGAAGAAGATCGTCCCGAACCTGGTGGGAGTCGCCCCCGACGCCCGCTTCATGTTCATCACGAACCCCGTCGACGTCGTCACCTACGTCGCCCTCAAGCTCACGGGCCTGCCCCGCAACCAGGTGTTCGGCTCCGGCACCGTGCTGGACACATCGCGCCTGCGCTACCTGGTCTCGCGCGAGACCGGCGTCGCCACGCAGAACATCCACGCCTACGTCGCGGGCGAGCACGGGGACTCCGAGGTGGCCCTGTGGTCCAGCGCCGAGATCGGCAACGTGCCGCTGTCCCAGTGGGGGCCGACCCTGAGCGGGCGCGTCTTCGACGCCGAGTTGCGCAAGTCCATCGCCACAGACGTCGTCCAGAGCGCCTACAAGATCATCGAGGGCAAGGGCGCGACCAACTACGCGATCGGCCTGTCCGCGTCGAACATCGCGGGCGCCGTCCTGCGCGACGAGCAGCGCGTCCTCACCGTCTCCACGCTCCTGGAGGACTGGGAGGGCATTTCCGACGTGTGCATGGCCGCCCCCACCCTGGTGGGCCGTGACGGCGCGGGCCGCGTCCTCAACCCGCCGCTCACCCTCAACGAGCGCGACGGCCTCACCGCCTCCGCCGAGCGCCTGCGCAAGGTCGCCCGGGACCTCGGTTTCTGACGGCCCGAGGGCAGCGCGCCCGTCGATCGCCGTTCGCCGTCCCCACTCGCGATGCGGGTGGGGACGACGGCTCTCCGGGCCGGGACTCGGGCGCAGGGCCCGGTTGGTCGGAGGGGAGCAGCTGCCCCGGGACCCGCTTCACAACGAGCGGATGACCGTGACGACCTTGCCGAGCACCGTGGCGCCGTCACCGGGGATGGGCGCTGGACTCGGCCGGTGCCCTGCCCGACCGGGACGCGTGCTGAGGAACGGTGGGTGGCGTTCTCCGCTTGATGGTGTTGTGCGTCTTTTTCTTTTGGGGGTGGGTGGGGTTAGTGTGGGGGAGCGCTTTCGTCTGGTTGAGAGAGTTGGTGAGTTGTTGTGGTGTGTCCGGTTGATTGGTCTGTGGTGGGGTTCGATTCGGATCCGGTTCCTGGGGATCCTGTGGTGGTGCGGCAAGGGGGGGGGAACGACTACGTGGGGGTCGCCGACGCGATCAAGAAATGCGCGGATTCCCTGCGGGCTTTGGACGCGGGGGGTTCGCGGGGGTCTGAGTCGGTGGAGGCCCTGTTGGAGACCCGTGATGACATCTTGTCGAAGGTGGAGGTCGCCGAGGGGCGTTACCGTTCGGCTGGCAATGCGCTGGTGGAGTACGCGGGGGCGTTGGAGCGGGCGCAGACGGATTCGTTGAACGCGCTGGCGGCGGCGAAGTAGGCGCAGCAGGACGTGGACGAGGCGGTGGCCCGGGCCGGGAGGATGCGCGACACGGCCGGGGAGTACCCCAAAGAGGGGGATGGGGCCGATGACCGGGCGCGCTACGAGCGGGCCGCTGCCACTGCGGACGGTGACGCGGAGGCGGCGCGGGGGCGGGTGCGGGCCCAGCGGCAGGTGGTCCTGGGCGCGATGGGTGAGCGCGACGCGGCGGCGGTCAAGGCGATGAACGCCATTGACGGGGCCGGTGATGACGGGTTGGGGGACTCGTGGTGGGACGACTGGGGGGCCAAGATCGCCTCGTGGGTGGCTGCGGTGTGCGACATTGTCAGTGCGGTCACGGGGCTGTTGGGGTTGTTGGTGTGTTGGATCCCGGTGATCGGGCAGGCCCTGGCGGGTGTGCTGTTCGCGATCTCGGCGATCGCGGGGGTGGTCGCGGCCATCGCGCACGTCGCGCTGGCTGTCGGCGGGGAGGAGTCGTGGATGGAGGCGCTCATCTCGGTGGCGTTCGCGGCCCTGGGCTGCCTGGGCCTGGGCGCCATGAAGAGCGCGGGGACATTCATGTGCAAGGCCATGGCGAGCCGGGTCGTGCAACGGGTCGGTCGCACCACGGCCAAACACATGGCGAATCTTGCGGGGATGGCTAAGGGGGCCATGGGGACTCTCGCGGGGATGCGGAGGCTCCGCACGCTCCGTTTCGCGGGCCGCATCGGGATGCGGACCCTGCTGCGCCCTGGGGCGTGGGCGCGCATCAAAGCGGCCAACAAGGCGAGCAACGCCGTGGGCCGTCTGGGCGAGGAAATACTCCTCATCAACTCCACAGCGCCGAAGGCCACGTTCCCAATGGTGCAAACATCTGGGAAGAAATTCGGGGAGGTTATTGGCCGGAAACCGGATGTGTTCCTCGATTCGCCATTTGGGAAGGTGTTCGGCGACGTGAAGTGGATGGAAGACATTCCGGGCACTCCGCAGCTCGGCGACTTCACGAAACTTGTGAGCGCGGGAAGCCGTGATGCGACGCTGCACATTTTCCGTCCTGAGTACTACACCCAATCAACTGCCCGCCTCGAGAACCTCGTCGCGCGTATCAATGAGAAGTTCGCGATGCACGCTCGCGAAACGGGAATAGACCTGCTGAAGCAGGTGTGCATCGAGTACCACTCCTTGGAGCACGCGGTTGGTGCGCGGGCGGTTGCGCCTGTTGTGGCCGGGTCGGGGGTGGGGCACGGCGCGCAGGGGTTCGGTCCGTAGGGGCTGGCCTGCGGATGTTTGTGTTCGTTGTTTCGTAGTTCGTCAAGGAAGTGGGGGCTGGGGCGTGTCCTGGGTCATGGAGTACAACATCATTGCTGGTGGGCCGGTTGGTATTGAGGATGTGGAGGCCGCGTTCGGCCGGTGGGGGCGGGTGCGCCCGTTGGACGGGGGCGCGGTGGATGTGGTGATCGGGGACTGCTGGTTCGTCATCGCCCCGGAGGCGTCGTTGTCGGTCAATCCTGCTTTTGTCAGGTGGGTGGCTCACGCGCGCGGTTTCGGTGGCTCGGCCCACGTTCACAGCGCGGAGGTCGACGAGTCCTATTTGGAGTCGGAGGGGGAGGAGACCGAGGTCAGCCGCCAGGTGGAGGCGGGCTTCGCCCGGCTCGCCGAACGCGTGGGCGGGGTGTACGCCCCCTTCTTCCAGGGGGACGCGATCGACTACACCGACCCCGTCGGCGGAGAGTACGACTTCGCGGGGGGGCCGAGCCAGTGGGACAGGAAGCGAAAGCCGGGTTCTCCCGCCCTCCACTTGTCGTGGTACGGGCGCCCGGGTTCGGCGGCGGCGCCGCTGGAGCAGTGGGCGGCGGCGCTGGAGCGGCACCTGCCCCAGTGCGCCCCGCGCCAAAGCTCCCAGGACGGGGCGGAGCGGGGCCCAGGGGGCAGCAGTGCGTCCCGCTTGCGCTACGGGGCGCCGTGGGGCGATATCGTCCTCCACGAGCCCGGGGCTGGTGCCGCTGCGGACGGCGCGGCGGAGGGTGGGGGCTGCGGGCGCCCGGGCTTGTACACGCTGTCGTGCACGGTCCCCGTCAGCGCCTTCGAGAGGGACGATAGGCCGTGCTTGGACGAGTTGCGCGAGTTCGTGGCGCTGGCGGCCGAGGACCTGGGGGCGGAGGTCGCCACGTGCGAGCTCGTCTACGGGTACGACTGCGAGTCCGGGGTCGCGCGTCCAACCCGCAAGGCCAGCGCGAAGCGGGTGGTCGTGGTGGACGGGGCGGGCCGCCTCCTGGGCCTGCCCGCCGTAACACCGTGGTGGGTGTGGCTGGGCCCCGCCTACGCCGGCCTCCTGACCGAATGGATCGAAGCGCGAAGCAAATGGTGGAGCTTCATCAAGTACCCGGGTTTCCGGGGGATCCTCATCAGCACCAACGGGAAGGCGTGGCGTTACGAGCGCCCCAACCACTACGACTGGATCCCCAAAGAGTACATGATCCGCAAGCGCCGTTTCAGCAAAGCATGGGAACCCGCCCCCCGCATCCCCCACTGGGACGAAGAATAACGAGGACCCGCTGAGACGCCGAGGGCGGACAGGTGAGTGCGGAGCGTGCGGCGGCCCCGGGGGGCTCACAACGAGCGGATGACCGTGACGACCTTGCCGAGCACCGTGGCGCCGTCACCGGGGATGGGCGCGTAGTCCTCGTTGTGCGGCAACAGCCACACGTGCCCCCCCGAGCGGCTGAACTCCTTGACGGTGGCCTCCCCGTCGATCATGGCCGCGACGAAGTCGCCGGACTGGGCGTCGGCCTGGGCGCGGACGACCACGTAGTCGCCGTCGAGGATGCCCGCGTCCACCATGGACTGGCCCGACACCTCCAGCATGAACAGGTCCCCGCGGCCCGTGAGGCGCGTGGGCAGGGCGAAGACGTCCTCGACGTACTGCTCGGCGGTGATGGGGGAGCCCGCCGCGATCCGGCCCACCAGGGGCACCGCGCCGGAGTCGGAGTCGGCGTGCCCGACGGGAACCTCGACGGTGACCACTCCGGCGCCCGTGGGCGGGTTGCCGACTCCCAGGACCGCCCTGGCCCGGTCGGTGAGGTCGAGCGCGCGCGGCAGGCCCGCGTGGCGCTCCAAGTACCCCCCGGCCTCGAGGGAGTCGAGGTGGTGCTTGATCGTGGAGGGCGAGGCGAGTCCGACGCGGAGTGCGATCTCGCGCACAGAGGGCGGGAAGCCGTCCCGTGTGAGCTTGTCGTTGATGACGCGCAGGATCTCGGCCTGCCGGTGGCTGAGCTCGTTGGCGGGCACCGCTGGCTCCTCTCGCTGGGGCGCGACGCAGATGCGTGTGCCATGGCGTGGACTAGTCACCATCAAGGATAGGTGAACAACCGGCCAGGATGAAACACGTGTTCGAGCGGGTCGCGCCATTCGCGTCCCCGCCATGGTATCGTACAGGTGTTCGACGAACAGATGTTCGATGGTGTGAATTGGAGGAAGACCATGAGTGCCCAGACCATGATCATGGCGGCACCGGCCCCCGGCGCGGCCGCGGGCGGCGGGGCGAGGGTGATCGACATCCGCAGCGCTCCTTCTGCGCGCCGCAGGCTCGCGGCGGCGGGGCTGGGGGATCCGGCGGCGCGCCGCGCGCCCGTCCGTCCCAGGAGCGCCCGCCCCGCCCTCACTCTCCGCTCCTTCGTGGTCGGCTCCCTGGCCGCGGTCGCACTGCTGCTGGGCAGTGCGGGGCTCGGGGCGCTCATGCGGCCCGCCGCCTATGACGGCCCGACCTACACGCACGCCGTGACGGCGGGGGAGTCCGTGTGGTCGCTGGCGCAGTCCGTCCGCACCTCCCGCCCCCTTGACGAGGTCGTCGCCGACATCGAGCGGCTCAACGGCGTCGACGGCGCCCTGCGGGTCGGGCAGGTCGTGGTGCTCCCGGCCCGCTGAGGGAGCCGGGCCCGGTGCTGTGGTGGCGCTGGTCCGCTGAGGACGAGGGGCCGCGGATCCCGTGCCGACGCCGATCGGTGTTCCGCAGTCGGCGCCCTTGGGCGAGAACGGGGGCCCCGTCGGGCGGGAACGGGGGGCGGCACCGCGCCACCGTGTTGCGCCTGTGGCGCCCGTGGGGATGGACCGTGTAGCGTTGGAGTGTGCACTGCCCTTTCTGTCATAACGCGGACTCGCGAGTGGTCGATACGCGCATCGCGGACGACGGCGCCTCCATCCGCCGCCGCAGGGAGTGCGGTGCCTGTAAGAAGCGCTTCACCACGCTGGAGACCTCGTCGTTCCAAGTCGTCAAGCGCTCAGGGGTGGTCGAGCCCTTCTCCAGGAACAAAGTCGTCTCGGGCGTGAAGAAGGCGTGCCAGGGAAGGCCGGTCACCGACGACCAGTTGGCGCTGCTCGCCCAGCAGGTGGAGGAGAACCTGCGCCAGACCGGGGTCTCCAACGTCTCCACCAACGAGGTCGGCAAAGCGATCCTGCCATTCCTGCGGGACCTCGACGTCGTCGCCTACCTGCGTTTCGCCTCCGTGTACCAGGCCTTCGACACCCTCGACGATTTCGCGGCGGCCATCGAGGAGTTGCGCGAGCGGCAGGCGGGCATCGCGCCCAAACCGCGCCGCCCCCGTGGGCGCAAGCAGAAGAAGGAGCCCGAGCAGGGGCCCACGCTCCTCGACAGTTAAGGCCGCCCGGCGGACACTGGCCCCGGTCGCCGACGTGGGCCCTGTCGATCCGCTGCTGGCGCGCCCACCCGGGGTCCACGAGGCACGCGCCCCGCTGAGGGGCCCTGGGCGGGGCCGACCGCGCGCCATGCCGCTGCGTCCGGGACTCAATCCCGCTGCTGGCCCCGCTGCTGGCGGTCCTCCGGCGAGGTGATCCTGCGCAGCGCATCGGAGGCGCCCCGCGCGGCCCCGCGCGCGGCCTCCCCGACGGCGTCGCGGGCCCCCTCCACAGCGCCCCGGGCGCCCTCAACGGCCCCCTTGGCCGCTTGGATCGCACCGCCCGTCATCCCGGTGATCTGCTCGCGCACCTTCTTGCGCATGACCTTGCCCAGCTGGGAGCGGGGCAACTCGCTCATGACGACCAGCTGGCGGGGCAGCGCGTAGTGCGCGATGGACTTCTCCGCCCACTCGCGGATGTCGGCCAGCGTCACGGACGCCCCCGCCTCGAGGACGATGGCGGCCACCACGTCCTCGCCCGACGAGGACGAGGGGATGCCGACGATGGCGACATCGCGCACGCCCGGCATCGTGCGCACGGCCTCTTCGACCTGGGAGGGGTAGACGTTGAAGCCCGAGGAGTTGATCATCTCCTTGCGCCGGTCCGCCATGTAGATGAAGCCGTCTCGCAGGCGCACCAGGTCCCCGGTGCGCAGCCAGCCGTCCACGAAGCACGCCTCCGTCTCCTCCGGCTGGTTCCAGTACCCGGGGAACACCTGCGGGCCGCGTGCCAGCAGTTCCCCGACCTCGCCGTCCGCGACATCGCGGGACGGGTCCTCGGGGTCGACGATGCGGACCTCGGTGGAGGGGTAGGCGATTCCGAGGGCGCCCCTGGCCCGGGTCGAGGCCAACGGCGAGCCGAGGATGATGGGGGAGGCCTCGGTCATCCCGTAGCCCTCGATCATGAGGCCGCCGGTCGCCTCCTCCCACGCGTCGGCGAGCTCGTGGGACAGGGGCATGGCGCCCGACAGGGAGAAGTGGATGGAGGAGAGGTCGGACCCCATCTGCTTGGCGGTCGCCAGCAACCGCTGGTACATGGGCGGGACCCCCAGGAAGAAGGTGCACGGCAGGCGCTTCTGGGAGGTGAGGATCATCGCCTGGTCGAACTTGGGGAACATCGCGATGGTGGCGCCCATGCGCAGGCCGGCCAGGAAGCCGATCGTGAAGCCGAAGGCGTGGAACAGAGGCAGGACGCAGTAGAACACCTCCGCGCCCTCGTGGAGGACGGGGACCCAGTCAATGGACTGCTCGACGTTGGCGATGAGGTTGCGGTGGGTGAGCGCGGCCGCCTTCGGGACGCCGGTGGTCCCCCCGGTGTGGATGAGGAGGGCGATGTCGCCCGGGGAGGCGGGGCACGCGCCCTGCCACGCCTCGGCGCGCGCGACCTCCTGGTCCCAGCGGCGCGCCCAGGCGGGCACGCGGGCGGCCAACTGCTCGCGGCGCTCCCGGGCGGCGCGCAGCGGCAGGCGCACCAGGAACTGCGAGGCGCGGGGGAGGGCGCGGACGAGGTCCATCGCGAACACGGTGTGCCCCGGATCCAGGAAGGACAGCTTCTCCAAGGACTTCGTCCAAGCGATGGTGGTGCGGGCGCCGTGGGCCTCGTACTCGCCGCGCAGCTCTGCGGCGGGCGCCAAGGGGTTGTGCTCGACGACGACGGCTCCCAGGGCCATGGCGCCGAGGACGGCCACGGCGTGCTGCGGGCAGTTCGGCATGACGAGGGCGACGCGGTCGCCGGGGCGGACCCCGGCCGCCGCGAGCGCGCCCGCGGCCTTGCGCATCTGGACGACCAGTTCGGCGTAGGTCGTCTGGCGGGAGAAGAAGTCGATCGCCGCCCGCTGCGGGTAGCGGCCCGCGACCTCCTCCACCATCGCGGGGATGGTCGTCTCGGGGACCTCGATGGTCGCGGCTACGCCGGGGGCGTAGAGCGAGCGCAGCTGGGTGGTCAGATCCATCGTGCCTCCTCGGTCGCGGTCGGTGCCTACGTTACCGTAGGTTCGCTCCGACCACGCCAGCAACCGCGCACAGTCGCGCACATCACTAACCGCCCCGGTGCGCCGCGCGTCTCCGCCCGTCCTGGCCGCCCAGCGCGCGCCGTGCGTCTCCGCCCGCCCGGGCCGCCGCGCGCCCTCAGCGCAGGGGCGTCACGATGAGGCGGATCGTCGAGTCCAGGGCCTCCAGGCGCGCCAGTGCAGCCCCGTCCAGCGGCGAGGACACGTCGGTGAGGACGTAGCCGGTCGCCCCGGAGGTCGACAGGATCTGCCCGTCCACGTTGGCCCCGGCATCGGCGAGGACCTGGTTGACGCGCGCCAGGACCCCCGGGACGTTGGCGTGGATGAGTCGGATGCGGCTGAGGGAGGCGGGGCCGGCCCCGAGTGAGAGGTTGGGCAGGTTCACGCTCATGTCCGTGGAGCCGTTGGCCTCGTAGTCGCTGATCTTGGCGGCGACGAAGCGCCCGATGTCGTACTGCGCCTCCTCGGTGGACCCCCCGATGTGGGGGGTGAGGATGACGTTGTCGAGCAGAGCCAGGTCGGAGGTGAAGGGGTCGCCGTTCTTCTTCGGCTCGTGTGGGAACACGTCGAGGGCCGCTCCCGCCAGGTGCCCCGAGCACAGCGCCTCGTGGAGCGCGTCGACGTCGACGGTGAATCCCCGCGACAGGTTGAGGAACAGCGCCCCGGTCTTCATCATCGCGAACTCGCGCCGCCCGATGAGATCCGTGTTCGCCTCCTGCCCGTCGACGTGGATGGAGACGACGTCCGCCTCGCGCAGCACCGACTCCATGGTGGGCATCTGGGTGGCGTTGCCCAGGGCGAGCCGCTCTGCGGAGTCGTAGAAGATGACGTTCATCCCCATCGCCTCGGCCAGCACGGACAACTGGGTGCCGATGTTGCCGTAGCCGATGATCCCCAGGGTGTGCCCGCGCACCTCGTGCGCGCCGTCGGCGCTCTTGTCCCACACGCCCCGGTGCAGGCGGGAGTTCTGGACCGTGACGCGGCGGGACAGGTCGATGATCTCGCCGATGGCCAGCTCCACCACGGAGCGCGTGTTCGAGTAGGGGGCGTTGAACACGCCGATCCCCAGGCGCGTCGCCGCCTCCAGATCCACCTGGTTCGTGCCGATGCAGAACGCCCCGATGGCCCTCAGCCCCGGGCGGGCGGCGAGGACGCGGGCGCCGACATGGGTCTTCGAGCGGATTCCCAGGTAGTCGATGCCGTCGAGGGCGCCGATGAGCTCGTCCTCGTCGAGCGCGCCCGCGTGGCGCACGACCTCGATGCCGTGGGCGGCGAAGACCGAGTCGGCGACGGGGTGGGGGTTCTCAAGGAGCAGTGCGCGAGTCATGGGTCCATCCTGGCAGAGCGGCGCGGCGTTCGCGAAACCCGTCCGCCGTGGGTCCGCGCTCCGGGGCGGGACGAGGCGGGGGACGGGGAACGGGTGCGGTCCGACCTATCGGCAGTGGCGTGGACGAAGCGGGTGCGCTCCGCTCTGCGGCGCGGCCGCCTTGGGGGGTCAGGCCCACTCCTCCATGCCCGCGGGCAGGGGGCGCGAGTGGACGACCCGCACGTCGTGGGTGGCGCGCGTGAGGGCGACGAAAAGGTCCCCGACGCCGTCGGCCAGGATCTCGCAGGGCTCGACGAGGACCACGGAGTCGAACTCGAGCCCCTTGGCCGCCCCGGCCGACAGCACGCCCACCCGGTCCTGAAGGGCCGAGTCGCCATCGGCGTCCGCGCCCCACGCCCTGGCGCGCCGGGCGCCTACGATGACGGCGATACGGCCAGCCCCCGGGCCGTCGGAGGCGTCGAGGCGCGAAGCCGCCCGTCGGACGGCGCCCTGCGAGACACCCCACAGGGGATCGCGCTCGCGCGGCGGCAGCGGGCCCTCGGACGCCCCGGCGGCGTCGACGCGCTCCACCGAGTAGCAGTCGGGCACGTCGCGCACCGCGCGCATCGGGTACATGACCGGCGAGCCCGCGCGCGCCACGACCGCCTGGGCGAGCTCCGTGAGGGCCCGGGGCGTGCGGTAGGACACTGTGAGCACGTACTCCTTCTCCAGGGCGCGCGCCGCCGGCCCCAGTGCCTTCTCCCACGACCCGGGCCTGCGCGCCCCGCGCCCCTGGTCGAGGTCGCCCACCACGGTGAACGAGCGCGACGGGCAGCGGCGCAGCAGCGCGCGCCACTCCATCGCCGTGAGCTCCTGCGCCTCGTCGACCACGACGTGGCCGTACGCCCACGTGCGGTCGTTCGCAGCGCGCTCGGCCAGGGGCGCCCACCCCTCCTGCGCGGAGGCGGACTCGGCGAGCATCTGGGCGGTGACGATGCCCCCGCCCAGGCCCTGGGACTCGATGGCGGCCTGGGCGCGGGCGACATCGGCGGCGCCGTCCTGGCGTGCGCGCGCTGCCCCCGGATCGGGCATGGGCCCCAGCAGCTCCTCCAGCTCGTCGATCAGGGCCACGTCCGACACCGTCCACGCGCGGGAGCGCGGGCGCGCGAGGGCCCGCAGCTCGTCGGGGCGCAGGGGCGACCCCGCGCGCCTGTTCGCGTCGGCGAGCACCTCGGGCCTGGCGTACAGGCGCCCGAGCAGGGTCGTCGCGGACGTCGGCATCCACGCCAGGTTGATCGCCCTGCGCGCATCGACGGAGTCGCGGATCTCGGCCAGCCACGCGCTCTTCTCCTCCTTGCCGACGCGCCCCTCGGAGTCCGCGCCGCCCGCGTTCTTGGCGAGGCGCACCGCGAGCACGTCCATGAGCTCGCGCGCGAAGCCCTCGCGCGCCACGTTGTGGGGGCGGCCGGAGCGCTTCGCGTGGCGCCTGGCGCGATCGACGTCGGAGCGGCGCAGAACGACCCGGCGGTTCCACACGCGCAGCGCCTGGTCGCGCTCCGGCAGCCGCGCCAGGCGCCGGACCGCCTCCCGCAGGATCCCCGCCCAGGCGGGCAGGCCCTTGAGGCGGGCGAGGGCGGGGTCCTCCACCGCCGTGGCGCTCACGCCCGGCACCAGCGACCCCATGGTCCTGGACACGACCCCCGTCTCGCCCAGGGAGGGGAGAACGGCCTCGATGTAGCGCAGGAATATGCGGGACGGGCCCACCAGGAGCACGCCGGAGCGCTCCAACCGCTCGCGCTGGGCGTAGAGCAGGTAGGCGACGCGGTGCAGGGCGACGGCCGTCTTGCCCGTGCCGGGCCCTCCCTGGACCACCACCAGGCCCCGGTGGGGCGAGCGGATGATCTCGTCCTGCTCGGCCTGTATGGTCGCCACGATGTCGCTCATCCTGCCCTCGCGCGCCGCGTTGAGCGCGCTCATCAGGGCCCCCTCGCCCGCGAGCTCCAAGTCCTGGCCGTGGGGGTCGGAGGCGTCCAGCAGCTCGTCCTCCAGCGCCGTCACCGTGCGCTGGCGCGTCGTGATATGGCGGCGGCGCACCACGCCGCCCGGCTCCACGGGCGTCGCCTGGTAGAAGGGCTGCGCCGCGGGGGCCCGCCAGTCGATGAGCAGGGGCGACCCGTCGTCCGTGGACATGGAGATCCGCCCCACGTGGCGGACCGTGCGGTCTTTCATGTCGAGGCGCCCGAAGACGAGGCGCTCCTCCACGCCCTCCAGGCGCGCCGCCATGCCGCCCAGGTGCTGGGACAGGGCCTCGCGCTCCGTCCATGCCTGCGCGTTGCCCGCGCCGTGGGCGGAGTGGGCCCTCGCCTGGCGCTCGCGGTACGCGGCGCGCAGGGCGTCGAGGCGCTGGTACGCGCCGTCCACGAAGTCCTGCTCGGGCAGGGGGGAGCGCACGCGCGGCGCGTCGGCGGTCTGCGTGTGCAAGGCGTCCTCCTGCCAGTCGATCCCGGGCCCCCCATTGTCTCGCATTTTCCTCCGATCCGCTGCCGCCTGCGCGATCCCGGGGCCCGACTACGCCACCAGCTCAAAACCGGACACCGGGTGACGCGGGCGCCCCCATACGGGTAGCGTTGACAGTGAAGAAGTGACGGAAGAACTGGTAGTGGAGGCACGATGGATCTGACAGCGCACGATCTCTACGCCGACGGCCCTGCCGTGGGGGCGAAAGCCAGGATCCTCCTCATCCACTTCGACGGGGCGATCGACGCCGGGGGAGCGGGCCGCATGGCGGTCGCCCAGATGCTGCGCTCGCTCCACAACGAGAGGGTCGCCACCTTCGACCCCGACGCCCTCATCGACTACCGCTCCCACCGCCCGGTCACCACCGTGGAGAACTGGGTGTCCACGCAAGTGCGGGTCCCCGAGATCGTGCTCGACCTGGTCGAGGACGACATGGGCCACCCCATCCTGGTGCTCCACGGCGCCGAGCCGGACGCGCGCTGGGAGTCCTTCGCGCGCGCCGTGGGGCACATAGCCGAGAGGTCCGGGGTGGAGATCACGTTCTCGCTGCACGGGGTCCCCTCCGGGGTCCCCCACACGCGCCCCACCCCCGTCCACGTGCAGGCGACCGACTCGTCCCTGCTGCCCGACCAGACGCAGATGGCGAACTACATGCAGTTCCCCTCGCCGCTGTCGACCTTCATCCAGGTGCGCCTCGCCCAGCGCGGCATCGGCGGCATCGCCCTGCTCGGCGCGGTCCCGTACTACATGTCCGACACCGGCTACCCGGCGGCCGCCAGCGCCCTGCTGCGCTCCCTGTCGAAGTTCGCGGACCTGTCCCTGCCCGTCGGCGACCTGGAGCAGGGCGCCGCCCAGGACCAGGAGGCCATCGAGAAACTGGTCGAGGACAACCCGGAGATCTCCCACACCGTGGGCGCGCTGGAGGAGCACTACGACGCATGGAGCGGCCAGGGAGGGGCGATCCCCCTCAGTTCCCTGGGCAAGCGCGCCACCGCGACGGCCGCCGAGGACGCCAAGTCCGCCAAGGACATCGGCGACGTCATCGAGGCCTACCTGGCGCAGGTGACCCGCGCGAAGGACGTGGCCGTCGGCGAGGGAGCCCCCCATGCCCGCAGCGCGGCGGCCGCGTCCGCACCGGAGGAGTCCGCGCGCCCCGACACCCTCGAGGACGTCCTGGCCCGGGTGGAGGCCCGCCGCAGGGGCGAGAACGGCGGCGGGACGCGCGCCCCCAGGCACCGGGCCTGACGGCGGGCCGGCGGGGCTGAGGGGACGCAGCGGCGCGCGCCTGGGAGGAT
>ERZ772964.466-NODE-466-length-18412-cov-7.28452_pt1 | contig 18412 bp, 10 predicted proteins | sample MGYA00580675_ERZ772964 | MGnify/ENA primary metagenome ERZ772964 (study PRJEB29015, sample SAMEA2737941) | human oral metagenome | biome: human oral; feature: human-associated habitat; material: dental | place: China | collected 2139 ... | reverse complement strand
GGAGACCAACGAGTGGCTCGAGGGCTACGACGCCCAGCGCGAGGCCTGGGAGGCCGAGTACGCGGCGGCTCACGCCCGCTGGGAGGCCCACAAGGCCCAGGTGGCCAGGGCCATGGAGAATGACACTGAGCCCGACACCGCCCCAGCCGGCTCCACCTCCTACTCCTCGGCCCCTTCGGAGGCCTCGGGCACCCTCGCCTCTGACGAGGCGCTGGCGGCGCTGCGCGAGAAGCTGACCGGCAACTGACGGGCCACTGAGCCCACGGTTGTGGGGCCCCACCCGAAAGGGCGGGGCCCCACAACCGCTGTTGCCCAGATCCGACCGCGGGCCGGAACAGCAGCGGCCTCTCCCAGGTCCGGGCGCCCGCGGGCCGCTAGCATCATCCGTGGTGGACTGCGCTCCCCATCGCACCCGCTAAGTGCCTGTGCCAGGCTGACCCGCGGGTGCCGGAGCGCCTGGATCTGAGTTGATAGGGAGGACCGATGACGAGCTGGGCCGAGGTGTCCACGCTGCTGACGGATATGGGTGACCCCCGCAGCCCGGCGCGCACGGGAAACCTGTACACCGCGTTGGTGGACCAGCCGCCCCAGGAGGACCTGCCCGGCGACATGACGGCCAGCATTATCCACAGCCTCACCCAGATCGACCGGCCCTGGCTGGCGACTCTGGGGGAGGACCCCGACCGCAGCCGAGCCGACATTGATCGTGCTGTGGCGGCCTGCGAAAAGCTCCGTACTGACAACGGGCACTCCGCCCTGCCGCTGCGCTACGCCCGCGTCGAGTTATGCCCTACCCTCGGGCAGCGGGCCGACGCCATAGAGCAGCTGCGTGTGGCACGCCTGTTCTCCTTCGGGGAGGTCGATGCCAGCGCCACCTTGGCGGCCGCCAAAATGCACGACGACTTCTCCGGTGTCATCCGCACCACGACGGCAGTAGTCACCCGCCCCGACGCCGACCCCGCAGGCACCGCCCGCAACCTGGCCGCCAGCCTCCTGCCCTACCTGGCCCAGAACCGCAAGGTCGAGGCCGAGGACGCCATGATGTCCCTCGGTCTGATAGAAATCCCCGACTTCATGCGCATCCGGGTCCTGGGCGACCAGATGGAGTACCTGGGTCTGTCCGGGCAGTGGGAGCGGGCCTTCGCCATTCTGCGCCACACCGACCTGACCGACGCCTCATCCTCCAGCGCCTGGTCGCTAATGAATGGTGCCGCGGGGACCGCCGTCGTTCTCAGAGAGTCGGTGCGGGCCGGGTACGGCGCCAACGCCCTGGGGTCGACCATCTCCTGGACCACGCCCTGGGGGCCGGCCCTGCAAGTCACTGGTTGGGACACTGTCGCCCACGCCTATGACGCCGTCACCGCCTTCGCCCGCTCCCTGGCCGTCCGTTTCGACCGGCGCAACGACAACAATGGCGTGTCCCTGCGCATTGAGACCCGCATGGCCTCCGAGATCGCGAGCCTGGCCACCCGCTCCTACGGCACTGTCACCGGAGGCGCCGCAATCCCCTCCGCTCGCCTGCTGAACCGGGGGGCCCTGCTGGAGGAGGTCAATGACCTGTTGGTCCTGGCACGCGGCTACGGCCTGGACTCGGTGCGGGAGCGGGCCATCTCCACTGCCGAGACGGTCAGCCAGTCGCTGGCCGAGCTCACCGACGACTCCCAGCTCGAGATAATCGTGGACCTGCGCATCGCCTTCTCCCGATTGCTCACGGCCCTGGGCGCCCACGAGCGCGCCGAAGCCGAGGCCCTGGACACCACCGAGTTGTGCCTGTCCCAGGGGTGGTTGGAGTTGGGCTGCGCCTCTATGGTCATTGCCGCCCAGAGCGCCGCCAGCCGGGGTGACCATGCCGGCGCCACTGTCCACTGGCAGCGCATCCATGAGCTCCTCACCGACTGGGGAACCATTCGCATGGGGGAGCGCCTGGGGGCTGTCATTAATGCCATCGGCGACCCCTGCGGCTCGGTGCGGCTCCTGACCGACCTGGCCGAGATCACCGCCGAGGGCGTTGAAACAACACCCGCCCGCGCCTCCGGTGCGCGGGAGGTGTGCAGGCGGGCGCGCGCCGAGCTCGAGCGGTGCAGGTCGGTTCCCGACGATGTCTCCCAACGACTTGCCGCTGTTGAGCAAACCATTGCCCCCTACGGACGAGGTCGATCCGGCCGGCGCCGCGCCGGCGGCGAAAGGACGGCGGCAACGCCCGACAGGGCGAGCCGGCCGGAGAAGCGCGAGTGAGAGAATCGCTTCACTTGCGGGGGCGGTGACCCCGCCCCCGCGCACGCCGTGCAGGTGCATGCAGGTGGCTGGCGAGCGCCCGCGCCGCTAGCCTCACCGCATGATGCAGACGCAGGACGCCCCCGGCTCTCCGGGCCCCGCCCCGACGGCCTCAAAGGCGGTCAATGCGCCAGTGCGGGTCCATGTCACCGGTTTCGAGCCTGTTGACGCAGCCGCGCCCAACGCTTCGCTGGCCGTCGTGCGGCTTCTGCCCGAGAGCATTGAGTTGGCCGGGGGGCGGGCCATGGTGACCCGAGAGCTCCTGCCAACGGCCTTCGCGGGAGCGGCGGCGGCCAGCCGCAGCGCCATTGAGCACCTGCGCCCCGACGTCGTCGTGCATGTCGGCCTCCGGGCGGAGGGAGGGGCGGTGACGTTGGAGACCACCGCCCGCAATGAGGCGGCGGCGCACCACCCCGACACCACCGGGTTTCAGCCCAACGGTGAGGCGCTCGTCCCCGGCGGCCCGCCCCAGCGCCGGGTCGCATGGCCGGTAGCGGCGCTAGTGGGCCGGCTCAGCGCAGCGGGCCTGCCGGTGGCCCGTTCGGACGACGCCGGAAGGCACATCTGCAATGCCGCCCTCTATGCGGCGCTCGACGCCGCCGCGGGCGTGCCGGAGGCGAACCGGCCCGTCGTCGGCCTCGTGCGCGTGCCGGCCAGTGGGTCCGTGTCCCAGTCGGAGGCGGTGCGGGTGCTGCGCGCGCTCGTGATCGAACTCGCCGACCTGGTTCGCCGTCGTCGCGCCGCGGCCGCGGGCATTGGCAGGCTTCGGGTACCACGCGGTGACCGAGCACTGCGCGTCGGACTCACCGGCGGCATTGGCTCGGGCAAGTCGACGGTGGCGCACCTGCTCGCGGTGCGCGGGGCGCACGTCGTGGATGCGGACGTTATCGCCCGTGAGGTGGTCGAGCCCGGCCAACCCGGGCTCACCGAGATCGTCGCCGTGTTCGGGACCGCGATCCTGGCCGCCGACGGCGCCCTGGACCGCAGGGCGCTGGCCGAACGCGTCTTCCATGACCCGGCGGCTCGCAGCGTCCTGGAGGCAATACTGCTGCCGCGTATCGCCCAGACGGCGGCCTGGCGCATGGAGGCGGCGAGGGCGGGGGGTGTGGCCGTCTACGATGTTCCTCTCCTCGTCGAGGGGGGGATGGAGGATCTTTTCGATTGCGTCCTGGTGGTTGAAGCGCCCCGCGCCATGAGGCTGGCGCGGCTGCGGGAACGGGGCCTGTCGCGGAATGAGGCGGAGGGCCGTATGGCCGGCCAGGCCAGTGACCAGGAGCGCCGTCGAGCAGCCGATATTCTGCTCCCCAACAATGGCAGCCGGCAGGACCTCGCCGGCCGGGTCGACTGGCTGTGGGAGCACCGGCTCGCCGCCGGCCCGACATGAGTCAAGGCCACGCCATGGTGGCCGCTGCGCTACAGGTCGCTGCCTCCCCATTCAACTGCGGTGAAGCCGGTACGGGCGGGTGCGGGGGTCAGGACCTGCTCGGGCACAGGAGCGGCCGGGGCGTCAGAGACAAGGATGTAGACGCGGATGAAGGTGGTCGGGGTGATCTCCTCACCGGCGGAGGCGAAGCGGTAGCGAGCAGTATTGGTGTACTGGTCGCCTAGGAAGGTCACCAGGGCCTCGCCCCGCTCGGCGATCCGCGGCCCCCAGAAGGTGATGCACTCGGCGGCCTCGCGGTCGTTGAGACCCAGAACGGCGAGCTTGTCCTCCAGGAAACCGGTGGCGTCGCCGGCCTTAACAACAAAGCCGGTGTCCTGCGCAAAGGCGGTGCTGCTCTCACCCTCCCAGAACAGTGAGGGGTAGTGGCGGCCACTGGCGTCGGTCAAGTCCCCATCTGGATGGGCCGTCACCGCCCATGACACGGTGCCGTCGGGCATCTGTTCGGGCTGCGGATAGGTGTAGGTGAGCCGGCCGTCATAGTCGAGTTCCACGGTGACATCGGTCATCGTCTCGGGATACAGGTACAGCACCGGCTTGTACGACTTCTCCGGTTCTCTTCTCGTGCCGCAGGCGGAGGCGGCCAGGAGAACCGTGGCCTGTCCGATCAGGGCGAGTGCACCGCGCCTGCTTGTCATATGGGTTGGAATCTTCCCCAGGGTTGGCATGGGTGGGAATCCTCTCGGTCGACGCCATTGAGGAGAGACGGTTGAACGGTAGCCTCCACATTCATCCGCAACTATGGGAAGTGCTACCCGGGCTCACGACGGGTCGGCGGCGAACCGGTACTCTCACAGCCGGCCGGCCCAATGCGGGCTCAAGAATACAAGAGTATGGGCTCACGTATGAGGACGGCAATGCGAACCGGGGGCAGGGGCACCGATATCGTGGATATCGGGGATATTGTGGATATCGTGGCCGCATGAGCGATGGAGCGTTCCACACTCTGCCCCTCGACAAGTGGCAGTGGCATCCCTCACCGGTGGCCGGACAGGTCGTCTACGCGGTCACCACCGACCGGGACGGCTCGGCGAGCCTGGCGCCCAAGAGCTGGGTATCCATGGCGGCGTTCACCGGACCAGTCATCGGCTTCGGCTGTCAACAGCACCATCGCACCTGCCGGAACGCGACGGAGACCGGCCGCTTCACGCTCTGCTTCCCCACCGTCGAGCAGGCGCGCGCGGCGCAGGCGGTAGCGTCGGCCCCTCACGCCGCCAGGCTCACTGTGTCCGGCTTGACGCTGAGTACACCCCTCGACGGCGCCGCGCCGCATCTGCTGGAGTGCCCGGCGTACTGCGAGTGCTCCCTCATCCGCACAGTCGGCTTCGACGGGGGAGAGGTGTTCCTCTTCGGGCGGATCGAGTTGATGGCGGTCCACGAAGAAATCTGCGGAATGCCCGCCGCCGAGGCCTACGCCCGGTTGGCCCCCGCCTTCTTCCTCGAGCCGGGCGCCATGGCGGGACTGGGGGAGGTGCTGCGCCCCGATGCCCGATGACGTCGCCGTGGCCGCGTAGCCTGGGGTCATGCGTCCTGTTACCGAGCTCCAGCGTGCAGCCAAGCCCTTCGAGGTCGTCAGCCCTTACCGGCCCAGCGGCGATCAGCCCACCGCCATTGCCGAGCTCACCAAGCGGCTGAGCGCCGGGGAGAAGGACATTGTCCTCTTGGGGGCGACCGGGACCGGCAAGTCCGCCACCGCCGCCTGGCTGGTCGAGCAGGTGCAGCGCCCCACCCTCATCCTGGAGCCGAACAAGACGCTGGCCGCGCAGATGGCCGCAGAGTTTCGCGAGCTGCTGCCGGGCAACGCGGTGGAGTACTTCGTCTCCTACTACGACTACTACCAGCCCGAGGCCTATGTCCCCCAGACGGACACCTTTATTGAGAAGGATTCCTCCATCAATGATGAGGTCGAGCGCCTGCGCCACAGCGCCACCAACTCGCTGCTGACTCGCCGAGACGTGGTGGTGGTCTCCTCGGTGTCCTGCATCTACGGCCTGGGCACGCCCCAGGAGTACGTGGACCGCATGACCCCTTTGCAGGTGGGCCAGCGCATTGACCGCGACGACCTCCTGCGCCGGTTCGTGTCCATGCAGTACACCCGCAATGACATCGACTTCACCCGCGGCACTTTTCGCGTGCGCGGCGACACCGTCGAGATCATCCCCATGTACGAGGAGCTCGCCATCCGCATTGAGTTCTTCGGGGACGAGATCGAGGCCCTGTCCACCCTTCACCCGGTGACCGGGGAGGCCATTGACGCCGCCGACCAGGTGTTCGTCTTCCCCGCCTCCCACTATGTGGCCGGCCCCGAGCGCATGGAGCGCGCCATAAACGGCATTGAGGACGAGTTGGCCGCGCGCCTGGCCGAGCTTGAGCGCGCCGGCAAGCTCCTGGAGGCGCAACGCCTGCGCATGCGCACCACCTACGACCTGGAGATGATGCGCCAAATCGGCTCGTGCTCTGGCATTGAGAACTACTCCCTGCACATTGACGGCCGCTCTCCGGGCACGCCCCCCAACACGCTCCTGGACTATTTCCCCGAGGACTTCCTCCTGGTCATTGACGAGTCCCATGTGACGGTCCCGCAGATCGGCGCCATGCACGAGGGGGACGCCTCGCGCAAGCGGACCCTGGTCGATCACGGTTTCCGTCTGCCCTCCGCCTTGGACAACCGGCCCCTGACATTCACCGAGTTCGAGGACCGCATTGGGCAGACCATCTACCTGTCCGCCACGCCCGGGGACTACGAGATGGGCCTGTCCGACGGCGTCGTTGAGCAGATCATCCGCCCCACCGGCCTGGTCGACCCCAAGGTGGTGGTCAAGCCCACCCGGGGGCAGATCGACGACCTTCTGGAGGAGGTGCGCACCCGCGTGGAGGCCGATGAGCGCATCTTGGTGACCACCTTGACCAAGCGCATGGCCGAGGACCTGACCACCTATTTGGCGGACCGGGGGGTGCGCGTGGAGTACCTGCACTCCGATGTGGACACTCTGCGCCGCGTCGAGCTCCTGCGCGAGCTGCGCCTGGGCCAGTTCGATGTGCTCGTGGGCATTAACCTGCTGCGCGAGGGCCTGGACCTGCCCGAGGTGTCCCTGGTGTCCATCCTGGACGCGGACAAGGAGGGGTTCCTGCGCTCCACCCGCTCCCTGATCCAGACCATTGGCCGCGCCGCCCGCAATGTGTCGGGCGAGGTTCACATGTATGCGGACACGGTCACCGCCGCCATGGCTGAGGCCATTGAAGAGACTGAGCGGCGGCGCACCAAGCAGATCGCCTACAACGAAGCCAATGGCATCGACCCGCAGCCGCTGCGCAAGAAGATCGCCGATGTCACCGACATGCTCGCCCGTGAGGACGTCGACACCGCCGAGCTGCTGGCCGGCGGCTACCGCGGACACGAGGAGAGGCGTGTGCGCGCCGGCCGCAAGAAGGCGGCCGAGGCGACCGTGCGCGAGAGGCTTGCCGGCGCGGCCCAGGGGGACTTGGTCGAGCTCATCTCCGAACTCACCGAGCAAATGCATGCCGCCGCCGAGGACCTCCACTTCGAGCTCGCCGCCCGCCTGCGCGACGAGATCCAGGATCTGAAGAAGGAACTGCGCGCCATGCGCGCCGCCGGCTGAGCGCATTCGGCACCCGCCGCGGGCCGGCGAGGGACAGGGGGCGCACAGTCCATCCGCGCACGTGACCCGGAGCCGCCCGGCCATGAGCCAGGGGGGGCGAAGGCAACGGGCCGGCGACTCCGCCGGCCCGCAGCGCACCCCACCATGAGCCGGGGGACGGGAGCCGTCTCGGACCCGCCGTTGCCGATGCCACAGCCGCCGGCGGGCCCGACCCATCGTCGCCACAGGGTCGGGACGTTAAACTCATAATCGTCTAACGGAGGGGAGTACTCCCACCAACGGCGACGTCGTCATCACGGCGGACCGACTGGCCCGCAGGCCCGCGGCCCCCCGGCGTCGCAGGCCATCACGCCACGGCGACCAGCTCGACGGGGATGGCGGGAAGAGACCTCCGGTACTCGATCCGTACCGGAGGAGCACACGTGGAGGTCCACGCTCTCGGCTGGCTGGCCCTGGCCGCCATTATCCTGACAATGATTACCGTCGACATCGTCGGCCATGTCAGGACCCCTCACGAGCCCAGTGTGAAAGAGGCAGCCGGGTGGTCGGTGGCCTACATCGCCATGGCGGTGGTCTTCGGCGGCATTGTCTGGGCCGTCTGGGGGCACGTGTACGGTGCAGAATACTTTGGCGGCTACATCACTGAGAAGGCCTTAAGCGTCGACAATCTCTTCGTCTTCGTCATTATGATCTCGGCCTTCCGGGTGCCCCGGAAGTATCAGCAGGAGGTTTTGCTGGCGGGCATTGTCATCGCCCTGGTGCTGCGCCTGGTGTTCATCCTCGTCGGCGCGGTCTTCATCCAGAACTTCTCCTGGATCTTCTACATCTTCGGCGCCTGGCTACTGTGGACCGCCATCTCCCAGGCCCGTGAGGGGGTCGAGGAGCCCGAGGAGCACTCCCCGGAGGAGTACAAACCCACCGGTTTCGTCAAGCTGGTGGCCAGAGTGGTCCCCATGACCGACGGATTCGTCGGCGGCAAGATCATTCACCGCGCACGTGGGCGCACCATGATCACCCCGCTGCTCCTGGTCATTATCGCCATTGGCACCGCCGACGTCATGTTCGCCGTCGACTCCATTCCGGCGATCTACTCCCTGACCAAGGAGCCCTACCTGGTCTTCGCGGCCAACGCCTTCTCCCTGCTGGGCCTGCGCCAGCTCTACTTCCTCATTGACGGCCTGCTCGACCGCCTCATCTACCTGCACTACGGCCTGGCCGCCATCCTGGGCTTCATTGGTTTTAAGCTCATTAACCACGCCCTGCACGAGAACGAGGTTTTCTTCATTAACGGCGGTGAACACTGGGACGTCATCCCCGAGCCGAGCATCGTCACCTCCCTGGGCTTCATTGTGACGGTCATCCTCATAACGGTGGCCGCCTCCATAATGGGATCCCGCAAGCGGGTCAAGAAGGAGAAGACGGCTGCCCTGGAGGCGGCCCAGGCATGAGTACCGTCCCCGCACACACCCCCGCCCACCCCGGCCTGACCCGCGCCGAAGTAGCTGAGCGCGTGCGCAGGGGGCAGACCAACGCCTACGAGGAGAAGACCTCCCGCTCCGCGACCGAAATCCTGAGGGCCAATGTTCTGACGATTTTCAACGGCATTCTCGGTACCGCCCTGGTGCTCATCCTCGTTCTCGGGCACTGGCCCGACGCCCTTTTCGGCTTCGTGCTGCTGATCAACACCACCACGGGGACCATTGCGGAGATCCGCGCCAAACGCGCCTTGGACCGCCTCGCCGTCCTGGAGGAGCCCTTCGCCCACGTCATCCGCGACGGTGAGGAGACCCGTATCGACATTGCCGAGGTCGTGCTCGACGACGTCGTGCGCCTGCGCAGCGGCGAACAAGTCCCCGCCGACGGGGAGGTGCTGGCCAGCGACGGCTTGGAACTCGACGAGTCCATCCTCACCGGCGAAACCCGCACCGTGCGCCCCGCGAAGGGGGACCGGGTGCTTTCAGGGACCACGGTCACCGCGGGCACGGCCCTCATGCGCGCCACCGCCGTCGGGGGGGACGCCTACGCCCACCGCCTGGCCCGCGAGGCGCGCCAGTACTCGGTGGTCGTCTCCGAGCTCCAGTCCGGCACCAACCGGGTCCTGCGGTGGATCTCCTGGGTCATCGTCCCGGTGGCCCTCCTGCTCGTCTGGTCCCAGATGCGGCTGGCCGGCGGCCCGGCCGAAGCTCTGAGCAACGGGAGCTGGAAAGCAGCGCTGGTGGCCGGCATTGCCGGTGTCGTGGGCATGGTGCCCCAGGGCCTGGTCCTGCTCACCAGCGTCAACTTCGCCACGGCCGCCATGACCCTGGCGCGCCGGCGGGTGCTGGTCCAGGAGCTGCCGGCCGTGGAGGTCCTGGCCCGCGTCGACACCCTCTGCCTGGACAAGACCGGCACCATTACCACCGGCGGCATCACCTTGCGGGAGCTGCGCTCGGCCAGTGGCGCCGAGCCCGATGAGGAGCTGCGCGCCGCCCTGCGGGCGCTGTGCGCAGGCGCGGACGCCAACGCCACCGCCAAGGCGATCCGTGCCGGCCTGGACACCGGCAGCGGTGCCCCGCCCACGCCGCCGGAGAACGTCATCCCGTTCTCCTCGCGCCGCAAGTGGTCCGGGGCCCGCCTGGGCGCCATCACCTGGGTTATGGGCGCCCCCGAGATTCTTTCGGAGCAGTGCCGGGGCGGTGGCCTCGCCCTGGAGCGCTCCGACCAACTCGCCTCACTGGGGGCCCGGGTCGTTGCGGTGGCCAGCAGCGAGCAGCCGCCCACCACTGATAAGACCGGGGAGCCGGTTCTTCCCCAAGGGCTCACCGCCCGCGGCGTCGTCGTCCTCAGTGAGAGGGTCAGGCCCGATGCGGCCCGGACCCTTGACTATTTCCGCGACCAGGGGGTGGACGTCAAGGTCATTAGCGGGGACAACCCCGCCACTGTCGGCGCCGTGGCCAGGTCGGTGGGGTTGCGCTCACCGGACGGCGGCGAGCCGGTCGCCCTGGACGCGCGGGAACTACCCACGGAGGTCACTACCGTGGCCGAGCAGGAGGCGCTGGGGGAGGTGCTTGAGGGCGTCCAGGTGTTGGGCCGAGTCACCCCGGAGCAGAAACGCGCCATTGTCAAGGCGCTTCAGCGGCGCGGGCGCACCGTGGCCATGACCGGCGACGGCGTCAATGACGCCCTGGCTCTCAAGGAGGCCGACCTGGGCATCGCCATGGGCAATGGGGCGCCCGCGACTAAGGCCGTGGCCCGGATCGTGCTCCTGACCGGAGAGTTCTCAGCACTGCCGGGGGTGGTGGCCCAGGGTCGGCGCGTCATGGCGAACACCGAGCGCATTGCCTCCCTGTTCCTGGCCAAGACCATCTACGCCTCCCTCATCGCAGTAGTCGTGGCCATGACCGCGATCGCCTACCCCTTCCTGCCGCGCCAGCTGACAATCGTCTCCTCCCTGACCATTGGCGTCCCCGCCTTCATCCTGGCGCTGGCGCCCAGCGCCCAGCGCTACCGGGCCGGTTTCCTGCCGCGGGTTCTCAGTCTCGCCGTGCCCGCGGGCCTGGTGGCGGGGCTCTCCACTCTGGCGGCCCGCACCTGGCTGGCGCTCAGCGGGGCTAGCGCAGCCCAGGTGACCACTGGTGCCACCCTGGTGCTGGTGGTCTCCGGCCTGTGGCTGCTCACGCTCACCTCCCGGCCACTCCTGGGGTGGCGCCTGGGCCTGGTCGGGGTCATGGCCGGTGCGGCGGTATTGGTTGTTCTTCTGCCGCCGGTGCGGGCCTTCTTCTGGCTGGCCTGGCCCACGCCGAGCACCTGGCTCGTGGTCGCGGTGGTGGCCGGGGCCGCGGTGGCGGGGATCGAGGCGGTGCACCACGGGCGTTCGCGTCTGGTGCCCTCACACCGGCGCCCCTGAGTCAGGCGCACTGCGCCCTGCGCCCAACCGCCCTCCTCCCCTTCAACGAAATCCTCACAGCACAACGTCCGTGGACGTTGTGCTGTGAGGATTTCGTTGAAGGGGAGGGGAGGGGAGGCTCAGGCCAGGCGGCCGATCACCGGGTTCCACTGGCGCACGACGCGCTCGGCAATGAAGCCCGCCTGGTTGAAAGGATCCTCCTCCAGCAGGGCCAGCGCCCCGGCCTCGTCCTCAGCACGCACCACAATCAGCGCGTTGTGCGTACCCACGTAGGGGCCAGCGGCCAGGAGAAGGCCCTTGTCGGCCAGGGCCCCATTGAAAGCGCGGTGGGAGGGGCGAACCTGCGCCATCTCCTCGTCCTTGTCGGTGACGTAGTGGTACTCCACGGCATAGATCATGCTCATGGACCCACCCTATCCGCCGACGGACCGCATCCGGGCCGGGCGGCGCCCCCGGGGGCGCACGGAAGCGGCGGTCTTGCGCGCCGTCGTCTTGGCGCCCAGGGCCCCGGACGGCGCCCGGAAGCAGTCGGCCGGACCCGCCCTGCGGAGAAGCGGGGCGAGTGGTCAATCACTCGCCAACGACAGTCGAACAGGTGTTTGACTGTCCCGCGCCCCCACCTAGACTCGTGCCCCGTGAGCGATTCCCTCATCATTCGCGGCGCCCGGGAGCACAACCTTCAGGGCATTGACCTCGACCTGCCACGCGAGAAGATGATCGTCTTCACCGGACTGTCCGGCTCGGGCAAATCCTCGTTGGCCTTCGACACCATTTTCGCCGAGGGGCAGCGCCGCTATGTGGAGTCCCTGTCCTCCTACGCCCGCCAGTTCCTGGGCCAGATGGACAAGCCCAACGTCGAGCTCATTGAGGGGCTGAGCCCGGCGGTGTCCATTGACCAGAAGTCCACCTCCCACAATCCGCGCTCCACCGTGGGTACCGTCACTGAGGTTTACGACTACCTCCGCCTCCTCTACGCCCGCGCCGGCGTGCAGCACTGTCCCGTGTGCAACGAGGTGATCTCCTCTCAGACCCCTCAGCAGATCGTCGACCAGGTCGGGGCCCTGCCCGAGGGGACCCGTTTCCAGGTGCTCGCCCCCGTGGTCCGGGGCCGCAAGGGCGAGTACTCCGAACTCTTCGAGGAGCTGCGCGGCCGGGGCTTTAACCGGGTGCGCGTTGACGGCGAGGTCTCGCGCCTTGATGCGGTCCCCGCCCTGAGTAAGAAGCTCAAGCATGACATTGAGGTTGTTATTGACCGCCTCGTGGTGCGTGAGGGCATGCGCCAGCGCCTCACTGACTCCGTCGAGACCGCCCTGGGGCTTGCCGACGGGCTGGTCATCATTGAGCAGGTGGACCTGCCCGCCGATGACCCGGCCCGGGAGCGGCGCTACTCGGAGAAGCGCGCCTGCCCCAACGAGCACCCTCTTCAACTCGACGAGATGGAGCCCCGCACCTTCTCCTTCAACGCCCCTTACGGCGCCTGCCCGGTGTGCACGGGGATCGGTACGCGCCTGGAAGTCGACCCCGAGCTGGTGGTCCCCGATGAGGATCTCACCCTCGCCGAGGGCGCCATCGCCCCGTGGTCGGGGCACCAGAAGTACTTCATTCGCCAGCTGGCGGCCCTGGGTGAGGAGCTCGCCTTCGATGTCGACACCCCCTGGCGGGCCCTGCCCGAGCGCGCCAAGGAGGCGATTCTGCGCGGGCAGAATTACGAGGTCAAGGTCAGGTACCGCAATCGCTGGGGCAGGGAGCGCATCTACTCCTCAGGTTTCGAGGGCGTCCTGGACTATGTCATGCGCAAGCATTCCGAGACCGACTCGGAGTGGTCGCGCGAGCGGTACGAGGGCTACATGCGCGAGGTGCCCTGCCCCACCTGCCAGGGCACCCGTCTCAAGCCCGAGGTGCTGGCGGTGCGCGTGGGCGGCATGTCCATCGCCGAGCTGTGCGACCTGTCGATTGTGGAGGCCCGTGACGCCCTGCGCGACCTGGGTCTGACCGGCCAGGCCCAGCGGATCGCCGGCTCTGTCCTGGCCGAGATCAATGCCCGCCTCGGGTTCCTGGTGGACGTCGGCCTGGACTACCTGAGCCTGTCGCGCGGGGCGGCGACCCTCTCGGGCGGTGAGGCCCAGCGCATCCGCTTGGCCACGCAGATCGGCTCGGGCCTGGTGGGCGTGCTCTACGTCCTGGACGAACCGAGCATTGGCCTGCACCAGCGCGACAATCAGCGCCTCATTGAGACCCTGGAGCGCCTGCGGGACCTGGGCAACACACTGATCGTCGTGGAGCACGACGAGGACACGATCCGCTCCGCCGACTGGGTGGTGGACATTGGGCCGGGCGCCGGGGAACTGGGGGGGCGGATTGTCCACTCCGGCACCTTCGCGGGCCTGTTGGAAGCCTCCGGCTCGGTCACCGGGGACTACTTGGCGCGACGTCGCCGCATTGAGGTCCCCCCTCAGCGGCGCCCGCGGGGCAAGGGGCGCGAAGTCACCGTCGTCGGCGCCAAAGAGAACAACCTCAAGAACATCACGGTGAGCTTCCCCCTGGGAGTGTTGACCGCGGTCACCGGGGTGTCGGGCTCGGGGAAGTCCTCGCTGGTTAACGCGATCCTGTACCGGGTGCTGGCTAACCGCCTCAACCGCGCCCGGGGTGTGCCGGGCCGCCACCGAACCGTCAAGGGCCTGGAGAACCTGGACAAGGTGGTCCATGTCGATCAGTCGCCGATCGGCCGTACACCGCGCTCCAACCCCGCCACCTACACCGGCGTGTGGGACCACGTGCGCAAGATTTTCGCCTCCGTGCCCGAGTCCAAGGTGCGCGGCTACGCACCGGGGCGCTTCTCCTTCAATGTCAAGGGCGGGCGCTGCGAGGCCTGCAAGGGGGACGGCACGCTCAAGATCGAGATGAACTTCCTGCCCGACGTCTACGTTCCGTGCGAGGTCTGCCACGGTTCACGCTACAACCGGGAAACTCTGGAGATCCGTTACAAGGGCAAGACGGTGGCCGACGTCCTGGAGATGACCATCCACCAGGCCGCAGACTTCTTCGCCGCCACCCCGGTCATCGCCCGTCATCTCAACACCTTGGTGGAGGTGGGGTTGGGCTACGTGCGTCTGGGGCAGTCGGCCACGACGCTCTCCGGCGGTGAGGCGCAGCGAGTCAAACTCGCCACCGAGCTCCAGCGCCGCTCCACGGGCCGCACCATCTACGTCCTGGATGAGCCGACGACGGGCCTGCACTTCGAGGACATCCGCAAGCTCCTGGCCGTGCTTCAAGGGCTGGTGGACAAGGGCAACTCGGTGATCGTCATTGAGCACAACCTCGACGTTATTGCCAACGCCGACTGGGTCATTGACATGGGCCCTGAGGGCGGCAAGGGCGGCGGAACGGTGGTGGCCACCGGCACCCCGGAGGAGGTGGCCCGCAACGAGGCCTCCTTCACCGGCCGCTTTCTGGCTCCGCTCCTGGAGCGCCGCTGAGCCCCGTGAACACTCGTGAACAGACGGGCCCCTACCCGCGGGGAGGTCTGCGTTGCTCCTGATTGGCGTAGTGCGTGTAGGCCAGGGACAGCAGAAAACAGACGACTCCAGCGGCAGCCAGGGACAGCACCCTGACCAGGGAGGTCTGGTCGCCAATGTCGACCAGGGCGAGCTTAAGAACAGTCACCAGGACGAGCACGAGCCCGTAGTGCCGCAGGGCTGTCGCCCCCATCCGAAAGCCCAGGACAATGAAGGCGGCTCCAATGAGCAGGATAGTGGCGCTCATGAGCACTGAGGTCAGACTGGTCCCGGTGAAGATTAGGACCGAGCCGGAGACGAGGATCGTCATCACAATGGCGGCGACGATCGCAATCTCACTGCGACGCCTCCACGGCCACACCAGCCAGGTGCCCGCGGTGGCCGCGGCCAGGGAGCCGACCACAAGGACCGACTGTTGCAGGGGCGCGTCCATGAGCCCCCCTGGGCTGAGACACACTAGGGAGACGGCCCAGGCGAAACCGGCCGTCGCCCAGATGCGGTTCGGGATCCTGGCGAGCAGTGGCTCGCCGCTGGCGCTCACCCCCAGGCGCCGCTTGATGCAGCGGCCTGTCAGCAGGGTGGCGGGCCGCAGCCCGGGGGCCCCTAGCCCCAGAAATACCAGGGCGGTAGTCAGTGCCGTTGCCAGCGTTATGGCCAGTGCCATCGCCCAGTCCGCAGTCAGGTACTGCGTTGAGCGCAGGAGCCGATAGCAGGACACGGGCAGTATCACCACGAGCTCTGCGCCCAGGCCCCACGCCAGCACGGAGAAGTAGGGCTTGACGGGCATGGAGGCGGCGGAATCGCGGTGCAGCCAGCTGTCCGCCGCGATCACGGGGAGTGGGCAGAGCAGGACTGCCAGGAGAAGGCTCACCAGCACGCCCGTGCTCTCGGTGGGCAGGAGCGCCGCGGGCAGCCCCAGGAGGGCGAGGAGGAGCAGGGGGTAAGAGCGGTCGGCTTGTAGCGCCGGCAGGGCGGATGCGGCCAGCGCCACCATGAACACGAGCCACAGCCCGGCGCCGTCGGTACTGATCAGCCCGAACACGACCACGACCGCGGTGCAGCACAGCGAACTGGCTTCCGTTATTGTCCCTGCCTGGGCCGGCAGCAGGCGCGCCAGCAGGAGCAGGCAGAACAAGGAGCACACGGCCAGCAGCGTCAAGGTGAGGATGGTCTCGGCCTGGGGGCCGGGCGATAGGCGCGTCGGCCCCGGCCTGTTAAGAGCGGAGAAGAGCTGGAACAGGGTGAGCCACACGACGACGGGCAGGCCGCACCACAGTACGGTTACGGCGCTGCGCAGACGGGTGTGCCACAGCAGGGCGGTGACCACGTGGACATTCGCCATGAGGAGGACCATGGCCACGGTGACAACCAGCAGGGCACCGAGGAACGAGGTGAGGAGCATTGGGGGCATGGGCGCGGCGAGCAGGCAGGCGGCTACCACGACAATAGAGGTCAACGGGTACCACGCGGCGTGCTCGGAGGTGCTGCGGCGCGTGAGCACCGTCGTGGTGACGCTCAGGGCCACTGCGTCAGCGAGGATCAGCCACCAGAGCGTAATGGACACCTCGGGGCGCGCATGGGCGTAGCTGATCGCGAAGCCCATCGTCACCAGCCCGCCGACCATGGAGATGACCGCGGTGAAGACGACACGGGTCAGGTGGGACACGGCCAAGAGCAGCAGCCCCCATAGCGCCATGAGGCTAAAGGCGAGCGGAGCAGGCAGCATGCCGTCAAGAAGGACGGCGCCAATGATTGACACGAACCCCAGGCCGCCTCCGGTGCCGGTCAGGGTGGCTGCTGCCACGCGCTGGTGGGGGCGGGCCTGGCTGAGTCCGATGCCGGTGACCGTCATAACCAGGGCGATTGTTGCCAGGACAATGATCTTGACCAGGTCCGGGATGGAGTCCCAGACCAGTGCAAGAAGGCTGGCCCCGGCCAGGAGTACGAGGATCGCAGCGGCTATGGAGAGGGCGTACTTACCGATCTCATTCTCACCAATGGGCTGACGTGCGGGGCGGTAAGGGCCGGCGCCGGGGGCCGTTTGCGGCTTCGGGGTCACCTGCGGCTTCGGGGTCACCTGCGGCTTCGGGGTCACCTGCGGCTTCGGGGTCACCTGTCCGTAAGCAGCCGGGCCCTGGGCGGCCGCCTGGGCCGCCGGGCGCTGCGGAACCGGGTATTGGGGGTCCCCGGGCCTCATGGCTGCGGGCGCCGGGATTGCCGCGGGCACCGGGCCTGCTGGGGCCCGGGTGACCGGCTTGGCGGAGATATTGCGGTTGGGCGCCGGCCCGTTGCCCGGGGTTGTGCCGGCGCCATCCCGCCCCGGTGGAGTCCATTGGGAGGCCGCAACGCGGGCTCCCGGGGGCTGGAACCGGGAATCCGACGGTGGCTGGGGCGAGGGCGGGGCCTCGTGCGCGAGCGCGTTCTCGGGACTCGTCGGCTGTTCCGTACCTGTGGGGGAGTGGCCCGGCGCGGTTTCAACGAGCAGTTGCCGGGCGATCCAGTCGATCTTGGCTTCAAGCAGGTCGAGTCGTCTCATCACCGGGATGATCTCGGGAGATACAGGGGCTCCTGAGCGGGGAGCAGAGACCATGACGGCTCCTCGGGCGAGGGATGGCAGATAACACGAACAGATTATGGGCGTGACTAGCCTTGCGCGAGCAGAACAACAACCCTGTGGATAACTGGCGACGACAGTCGCCACGAGACACTCAGAATCGAACAGAGACGAACAACATAGGACTTAAACCACCAACACGAGGTAGTCTTGGAGGCATGAGCGAGCAAGGACTCCAAGCTGCCCAACGCAAGATGCGCGACGCCGGCGTCGCCCAACAGGCCATTGACGTTTTCACCCACTACTACAGGGCCCTTGAAGAGGGGGCCACCGGCCTCATCCCCGAGGACACCATTGAGCCCCTGACCCGGATCGACTCCATTGAAGATGTCGAGGTCAGTGAGGAGGACGCCCGCCGGGCCCTGTCTCAGACCGTCCTCATTAAGCTCAACGGCGGCCTGGGCACCTCCATGGGCATGCCCAAGGCCAAGTCGCTCCTGCCGGTGCGCGGAGGCAAGAGCTTCCTGGACCTTCTGGTCGACCAGGTCATGGCCGCCCGTGCGCGCTACGGCGTGAGCCTGCCCCTGGTGTTCATGGACTCCTTCCGCACCAGCGAAGACACCCTGGCCGCTCTGGCGGCGCACCCGGGCATTGAGGTTGACGGCCTGCCCCTGGACTTCATTCAGAACCGGGAGCCTAAACTGCGGGCCGATGACCTCACTCCCGTGCAGTGGCCGGCGAACCCCGAGTTGGAGTGGTGCCCGCCGGGACATGGCGACATCTACACCGCGCTGCTGGCCTCCGGGGTGCTCGACGCCCTCCTGGAGCGCGGTTTCCGTTACGCCATGACCTCCAACTCCGACAACCTTGGGGCCGCCCCTTCGGCGCGTATCGCCGGCTGGTTCGCCGCCTCGGGAGCCCCTTACGCGGCCGAGCTGTGTCGACGCACTCCCGCCGATGTCAAGGGCGGGCACTTGGCGGTGCGCAAGGACGACGGCCGCATCATTCTGCGCGACACCGCCCAGACGCCGCCGGAGGAGATGCACTATTTCACCGACCAGTTCCGTCACCCCTTCTTCCACACCAACAACCTCTGGTTCGACCTGGAGGTCCTGCGCGACA
>ERZ772964.465-NODE-465-length-18418-cov-3.80668_pt1 | contig 18418 bp, 16 predicted proteins | sample MGYA00580675_ERZ772964 | MGnify/ENA primary metagenome ERZ772964 (study PRJEB29015, sample SAMEA2737941) | human oral metagenome | biome: human oral; feature: human-associated habitat; material: dental | place: China | collected 2139 ... | reverse complement strand
CGGGCCTACCTTCAGGCGGCTCCGCCTTGCACACGAAGCAGCCCCGCGCACGCCTTCGGGCGCCCCCGCTGACAGATCCACCTGTCCCCCTCATTCACATGCGAACGCACACACAATGGCGTGGAGTCGAATGGCCTGACGCTTCCCTGGAGGCCATACATGCAGGGCGCCTCCATAACAAGGCTTTTTCATGCCAGAAAACGCGCCGAAGATGGGCGAGGCAAGGCTTCTTATTTCTAGCTGTCGCGAAATCCCCGCCATCCGCGAGCGCCCAGGCGACGCCTATACGACTACGTCCACAGGCAATATGACCGGCTACAGCACCAAGGAGCCTCCCGCCAAGGTGCCTTACGCCCACACGCGCTCGAACCATACTCCCGCTTCCCAGTCCTCGGCATCGACATGCGTCCCCGCTCATATCTCGGTTCACCCTTCCACCACCTTCTCGCTCATGCGACGATGGAGGCATGAGCACACGCCCTCGTTCGCGGATCTCCGCACGTTTCGCTGCCATCACTCCTTCGGCCACCCTTGCCGTTGACGCGAAGGCCAAAGCCCTCAAAGCCCAGGGACGCCCCGTCATCGGATTCGGTGCGGGCGAACCCGATTTCCCGACCCCAGAACCGATCGTCGAAGCGGCCGTGCGCGCTGCCCGTGAACCCGCGATGCACCGCTACACGCCCGCCGCTGGTCTGCCCGAGCTGCGTTCGGCAATCGCCGAGAAGACTCTGCGAGACTCCGGATATGAGGTCGATCCCACTCAGATTCTCGTGACCAACGGCGGCAAGCAGGCCGTCTTCCAGGCATTCGCCTCCATCCTCGACCCGGGCGACGAGGCCCTCCTGCCGACCCCCTACTGGACGACCTACCCCGAGGTCATCAAACTCGCCGGCGGCGTCACCGTCCCCGTTTTCGCCGGCGCCGAGCAGGACTACAAGGTCAGCGTCGAACAACTCGAAGCTGCGCGCACCGAGCGCACGAAGGTCCTCCTGCACTGCTCGCCTTCGAATCCGACGGGCAGCGTCTACACCCCCGCTGAAACCAAGGCGATCGGCGAGTGGGCCCTCGAGCACGGCATTTGGGTGATCACCGATGAGATCTACGAGCATCTCCTGTACGAGGATGCCGAGCCCGCTCATATTGTCAAGCTCGTTCCCGAACTCGCCGATCAGTGTCTCGTCCTCAATGGAGTCGCCAAGACCTACGCGATGACCGGTTGGCGAGTCGGCTGGATGATCGGCCCGGGAGACGTGGTCAAAGCCGCGACCTCCTTCCAATCGCACTTGACCTCGAATGTTTCGAATATCGCGCAGCGGGCCGCCCTCGAAGCCATCTCAGGTCCCCTCGATGCCGTGTATGAGATGCGCAAGGCCTTCGATCGTCGCCGCCGCACCATGATCTTCATGCTTTCTGAAATCGAGGGCTTGACGGTCCCCACCCCCAAGGGTGCTTTCTACGCCTACCCCAGCGTCGAGGGCATTCTCGGCAAGCGCATCCGAGGCACGGTCCCGACTTCGTCCGCGGAGCTCGCCAATCTCATCCTCGACGAGGTCGAGGTCGCGCTCGTCCCAGGTGAGGCTTTCGGTCCCTCTGGGTTCCTGCGTCTGTCCTACGCACTTTCAGATGACGACCTCGTCGAAGGCGTCAGCCGGGTTCAGAGCCTCCTCGCAGAAGCGCAGTGATCTGCGTGGGCTGAAAGCTGAAGCGGCCGCGGTTGTGTCCTGGTAACGCGATTGCCTGAGCCGGAAAACACGCTTGCCCAGACAGGGGGCGCTGCGGCGCACGAGGGCGAGGCGGGAAGCACTTCTCGTCTCGCCCTCGGTTCATCTCCTCTGAAGGACCCCCGCCCATTGTGATTCCCTCCCCTGAATGGAGGGGTTCACGACAAGTGGAGGGGGTATAGCCCCTCCACACACCGCTAAACCCTCCACTCATCACCGCCCATCATCGCCTCCACTGTGAGCCCCTCCCTGGCCAAGCTCCGCTCAGCGCCCTCGGTAATGCGAGAAGGACGAGGGACGCATGAACAGCCATAATGGAGCAATGGAGATCCGTTACCGCCGCGCCGACCTCGAAACCCCTAAAGGAAGCGTGCTCCTATGCCACGGATACGCTGAACACTCCGGACGATATCTGCCACTTCAGGAAGCCCTCCTCGCCGCCGGATATGACGTCGCTTTCTACGACCACTACGGCCACGGCACCGCACCAGGCCCACGCTCGCGCGTCGACGTGGGAGCCCTCATCACAGACCACCTCGACGCGCGCAGGATCGCCCTCGCCCATTCGCGCACGGACAGCCTCTTCCTCTTCGGACACTCCATGGGAGGCCTGATCACCGCTGCCTCAACAATCCTGGAACCGAAAAACCTTAGCGGCACGGTCCTCACCGGCCCCGCCCTGCGACCTCTCCCCGACGTTCCCGCGTCCTCGGCCCGAGCCCTGCTGCCCCTAGCGCGCCTCGCACCCGGACTGATCATCACGCCGCCTCGTCAACCGGGTTCCCCTTCTGCCCTTTCGCGAGATCCACGCGTCCAAGAGGCCTTCGACGCCGACCCCCTGTGCTACACAGGCGGCGCCCCGCTCCTGACCGCCACAACCATGATCCTCCAAGGCGACAAGACCCTGCGACGCGCAGAGCGGGTCAAGACCCCCATGCTCGTCCTGCACGGCAATGCGGATACCCTCGCCTCCCTCAATGGCTCGCGCACCTTCGTCCAAGGGGTGCTCGCTGCGAACCCCGATGCGGATGTCCACCTGCGCATCATTGACGGCGCCTACCATGAAGTCCTCAACGAGCCCGAAGGTCCCGGTCTCATCCGTGACATTGTCGCGTGGCTGGACATGCACTAATGCCTCCGCTTCCTCGTATCCGCGGACCCGAGTTTCCCGCTCAGCCGGTCCTCACCACCGCGCCTGCAACACCGCCGAACAGGCGCGAGCTGCGCCTACTTCCCAAGGCTCATCTGCATTTGCACTTCACCGGCGCGATGCGCCCGCAGACCCTCGTGGATATGGCGCTCGAACAGGAGATCCGCCTGCCCGCTCATCTGCTCGATGTGGATCCTTTGAAAGTGCCCGCCGATGGGCGGGGCTGGTTCCGTTTCCAGCGCTCCTACGACGCGGCCCGTCACCTTGTTCGCTCGGAGGAGAGCATGCGTCGCATTGTGCGCGAAGCCGCCGAGGACGAGGCCGCGGAAGGCTCAGTCCGCTTGGAGATCCAAGTCGACCCGACCTCCTACGCCCCCTGGGTCGGAGGCATCACCCCCGCTCTCGAGATTGTTTTGGACGAGGCGAAACTCGCATCGGCCAGGACCGGAGTCGAAGTCGTCGTCATCGTGGCGGCCTCGAGGATGCGGCACCCCCTGGATGCGAGGACTCTCGCCCGTCTGGCCGCCCGATACGCAGGAGACGGTCCCGGTGAAGTTGTCGGCTTCGGACTGTCGAATGACGAGCGAATGGGCCAGACCTCGGCTTTTTCCGCGGCCTTCGGCATCGCCCGACGAGCGGGGCTCGCGGCCCTGCCCCACGGTGGTGAACTGCTCGGCCCCGAGTCTGTTCGCGAGGTCGTTACCTCTTTGAATCCGCACCGACTCGGACATGGTGTCCGAACAAGCGAAGACCTAGAACTCCTGGACCGGCTCATCGAAGCGGGAATCGCTTTCGAAGTCTGTCCCACATCGAATGTTCACCTGGGGGTGTATCAGGATTTCGGCTCGGTGCCGCTGCCACTGCTCATGGGGCGCGGCGCGACGATCGCCCTGGGAGCTGATGATCCCCTTCTCTTCCACTCGCGTCTGCTCGAACAGTATGCGAATGCCCGCGAAGTGTTCGCCCTATCGGATCGTCAGCTCGCCGACCTGGCGCGCCAATCAATCGCGGCTTCGCTTGCCTCGCAGTCCTCGAAACGCAGGTGGTACGCCAGAATCGAGGAGTGGGTGTCGAGCGAAGCACCCGGCGCTGGCTCCACAGCCTGATCCTGGGGCAGGTGGTGGAACTCCCGCCTCAACTCTTCACCACGTGATCCCCAGGGCGAGCGGCTCAGGGACGAGGTGCACACCGAAACGCTCCTCCACCTCTTCTCGGACCTTGAGCGCCAGCTCCACAACTTCTGCCGCGCTCGCCTGCCCCCGATTCGTCAGGGCGAGCACGTGCTTGCCAGACAGCGCGGCCCCGTCCTCGCGAGCCCCAGGAATCGAATACCCCTTCGGGAAGCCCGCATGGTCGATAAGCCACGCGGCAGAAGTTTTGACGCGCCCGTCTGCGGTTGGGAAGCGGGGTGCCTCGGCGGGGAGGAGTTCGGCGGCCTGCGAGGAGAGGATCGGGTTCGTGAAGAATGAGCCCGCGCTCCACGAGTCGTGATCCTCGGGGTCGAGGACCATGCCCTTCGTGCGGCGAAGCGCCAAGACCGTGTCCCTGACGATCCACGCCTCGGCGCGCTCGCCCTGCTCAATGCCGAGGCGATTGGCGAGCTCACGGTACAGGACCGGGGAGGACAGGGGGGAAACTTCGAGGAGGAAGGTCGCTTCGAGGACGATCCAACGGCCCGAAGGTCCCCAGAGTTTCCCATTCTCATCGCCAGTGTGGATGGAGCGTTTGATGATGGACTCGCGATATCCGAAGGCGAGCTCCTCAGCGCCAAGGGTTGTCTCTTGTTTCGTGTGTCGATCCCACACCCGCACCTCGAGCAGGGTTTCACCGAGCTCATGGCCGTAGGCGCCGATGTTTTGGACGGGCGCGGCACCCACGGTTCCAGGAATCCCTGAGAGGGCTTCGAGGCCGGAAAGGCCTTCATCGAGAGTCCTTGAAACGAACTCGTCCCAAGTCGTTCCAGCACTTGCCGTCACGCGGCGAGTGGCTCGGCAAGGCCCTTCAGGATCGTGCGGTTCCGCCTGAGTTCTGGTGGATGCCGGAGTCTGCTCAATGTGGATCTCGGAGCGCAGATCCTTCACGACCAGCCCCTCAAAGCCCTCGTCACAGGCCAGGAGATTCGATCCTCCGCCGATCACGAGGAGGGGTGTCCTGGCCTCGTCCGCCTTCTTGATCGCGTCGATGAGGGCGGCGCGATCATCTGTGGCGAGGTAGTCGCGGATCGGGCCCCCGACACGGAAGGTCGTCAGCTCGGCAAGGGTCGGAATCGTCATGAGGGATCCTTGAATCGGGTGATGTCAACGGGTGGCGGATGCGGCGTCTGAGGAGGCGTAGCCATTGGGGTTCATCGACTGCCAGCGCCATGAGTCCGCGCACATGCGCTCAATGCCGAACTCGGCCTTCCAGCCGAGAATCTCGGCGGCCTTCTTCGGATCCGAATAGCAGGTCGCGATGTCTCCGGCTCGGCGAGGGCGGATCACGTAGGGCAGTTCGCGTCCGCAGGCCCCTTCGAAGGCGTGGAGAACCTCGAGGACCGAGTAGCCCTGGCCGGTGCCGAGATTGAAGACTTCTGAGCCGCTGCGCCCCTGCATCCATTCGAGGGCTTTGACATGCCCCTTCGCAAGATCGACGACGTGGATGTAGTCGCGCACGCCCGTGCCGTCGGGAGTGTCGTAGTCATTGCCGAACACTTGGAGAGCTTCGAGCCTGCCGACGGCAACCTGGGCGATGTAGGGGACGAGGTTGTTCGGGATCCCATTCGGGTCTTCGCCGATGAGACCGGACTCGTGGGCACCGATCGGGTTGAAGTAGCGAAGGAGGACGACGTTCCACTTCGGCTCTGCCTTCGCGATGTCGATGAGCATCTGCTCGATCATCCACTTCGTCCAGCCATAAGGGTTCGTGGGGATTCCTTTGGGGCATTCCTCTGTGATCGGGATGAACGCCGGATCGCCGTAAACGGTTGCTGAAGAGGAGAACACGATCGATGTGCATTCATGCGCGCGCATGACCTTGAGGAGGGCGAGGGTGCCAGAAATGTTGTTCTCGTAGTATTCGAGGGGTTTTTCCACCGACTCGCCGACGGCTTTCAGACCCGCGAAGTGGATCACCTGGTCGATGTGATGGCGGGAGAAGACCTCGTCGAGGGCATCCTCATCACGAGTATCCACCTTGTAGAACGGGAGGGGCTTGCCAATGATCTTCTCTACGCGCGCAAGACTGGTTTCATTCGCATTCACCAGGTTGTCAACGACGACGAGGTCGAAGCCGGCGGCGTCCAATTCAATGAGAGTGTGTGAGCCGATGTAACCGATGCCGCCGGTGACGAGGACCGTGCTCTTTTGGGAAGCCATGTTGTGCCTTTCAGTCGCGCAGATCGAGAACTCCTTGGGCCTCGAAGCTCGTGCTCGGTGCCACGAAACCCGGTGTCGTCTCTTTTCATCCTACTCTGAGGGGTTTCGGCGATGCTGGGGTGCCTCTGCGCTGATCGGCACAGAGTCTGATCCCCTTGGCCTCCTGCCAGTGCCCCGGCCCTGTGGTCCCAATTCTCGCCACAGCCTCCACTCGCGACAGAGGAGGCACGTGAAGAGGTCGAGGGCGCAAAGAAAGGGGGGCGCTGGCAGCGCTAGCGCCCCCCTCCTCGCAGATCTCAGGCGTTCTCCTTCGCCCAGACCTCCTTGTAGAAGTCCTTGAGTTCAAGGAGCGAAGCCGCGTCCTCGTCGATGATGACGAGAACATCATTGTGGTACTGCAGGGCGGTCGCGGGCCAACGCTGCGACACGCCTCCCTCGATCATCTCTTTGACAGCCTGGGCCTTGCCCTTGCCGGTCGCGATGAAGACGTGAGCGCGCGAATCCATGATCGTGCCAATGCCCTGGGTGACGCAGTGGGTCGGGACCTGGTCGATGTCGCCGTCGAAGAAACGCGCGTTGTCACGGCGGGTCTGCTCCGTCAGGACTCCCACGTGGGTGCGAGAGGACAGGGAACCGCCGGGCTCGTTGAAGCCGATGTGACCGTCGGAGCCAATGCCGAGAACCTGGATGTCAATGCCACCCGCATCCTTGATGGCCTGGTCGTAGAGGCGCGCCCCCTCATCGAGGTCCTCGCACCAGCCGTCGGGGCCGTGTGCAGCACCCTCAGCCATGTCGACGCGGCCAACGAGGTGACGGCGGATGAAGTTCGCGTAGCCCTCGAAATGGTCCTTCGGCAGGCCAACGTACTCGTCGAGGTTGAAGGACTGCACCTGGGCGAAGGAAATCTCTCCTGCCTCGTAGCGGCGAACGAGTTCGTCGTAGAGCGGGATCGGAGAGGAGCCGGTCGCAAGGCCGAGAACGAAGTTCGGCTTGTCACGGTAGACCTCGCACACGCGGTCAGCGGCGAGGCGTGCGATTTCTTCTTCATTGTTCACGATGGCGATGCGCATCGTCGTTCCTTTCTTTTGGCGACAGGCCAACTCTAGGCCCTATCCTCATCGGTGTTGTTGGGCTGGAAGAGATGATTCCCCAGCCCTGTGCTCCGCATGGGCGTTAGCCGATTCAAGGCATGTTGTGATGAAGGAACGGATTGTGTCCTTCATCCGTTCCCATATCTTCGTCGGGGGCACGGTGCTCCAGCCATGCACGGTCCCCGCGAAACTGTGAAGGTCGACTGCGACTCCGCTGCGCACGAGGTCCCAGGCCCAGGACACTGCTTCGTCGCGCAAGAGGTCCGCAGTGTTGACCGCTACGTAGATCGGCGGGAATGGGCGACGGTCGCGCCCCATCGGCGGGCAGACCTGCCACGGCTGTGCTCCCCCGGCCTGGTAGTGGTCCCAGGAGATCGTGGCGGTGGGCCGCGGCCACACCGGAGCATCCCGGTAGTCGTAGGAGGAGGCGCTCGCCAGCAGCGGATTTAGGCAGGGTTCGAGGGCGAGCACTCCGCTGACCCTCGCAAGTTCCTCATCTTCAAGAGCTTGGAGGGCCTGGTAGACGAGGCCGGCCCCGGCTGAATCTCCCATGAGGAAGAGCGGCGCGCCCCGGTGGCGTCGCATTGTCTCTCTCAGGGCTGTGAGTACATCATCTCGGCCCGCAGGGAAGGGGTGTTCGGGTGCGAGGCGGTACTCGGGGCTGATCGTGATGACTCCGCGGCTCTTATCGGCCAATAGGGCCGAAGAGAAGTCCGTGATGAGATCGATATTGCGAGGATCTTCGTAACGGGCCTCCCCGAGCATGTAGCCGCCCCCGTGGACGACGAAGAAGACGAGGGAGCTTTCCCGCTCTTCGTATCCCATGACCCGGCATTCGATTCCGTTGAAATCCTCGACTGCGAGAGAGAGTCCCACGGGCAGTTGCGGGGCGGTGAAATTCCGGGCCGTGAACTCGCGCGATTCACGGTATTCGCGCCGTCCCATCTCCGGGTCGGCGAAGGCTTTGAGCGCCTGCTCGGATTCGTAGTAGGGGCGTGCGAGGGGGAAGGCGGGGCAGGCTTCTTCGAGGAAAGCGGCCACGGCTTCGAGGTCGTGGGCGGTTTCGCCAATGAGACAGGGGATGTCCCTGCCCGCGAAAAGGAATATTTCCCTGCCCGCCGTCCCTGGTGTGGCGGTGCTGCCCTGAGTGTGTCCTGTGTTGAAGGCTCCGGGGCTTCTCGTTTCCCCGGCGTTCGCGAGCGCCTCATGCGTGGGCGCTCCACTCTCGGGCGCCTCATGCGTGGGCGCTCCACTCTCGGGCGCCTCATCGAGGACGAGGGCGAGGACGCACTGGGGAAGCTCACGGGCCACCGCCCAGGCAAGCCTGGCCCCCTGTCCAATCCCATAGAGGATGGCCGCCCCCACTGGGGCGTTGAGGAGACGCTCCATGACGAAACGGCAGGCAGCCGCCTCGTCCTCGGATATCGGTTTCGGAGCGTCCTCACCAAAGGAATCGGACGCGCCCAGGCTCGCGGGGTGCTCTTCCAGCGACTCTTTACTCCCCACGAGCTCTGTTGAAAAACCCCGTCTCTCGGCAAGCTCGGCAGACGAGTTCGTAGCTGTGAGGGACTCGCAGACGATGACCCGCCATTGATCCTCGAAACGCTCGCGCAATCCTTCAAGGGCCTGCGCTGGCCCATCGGGGTCGGCGAATGCAATGATGCTGCCGCGCTCGGGGGCACCCGACACGAGGTAACGACAGGTCATCGTCTGAAAATCCTTGTCACTCGGCACGTCTCGACGGGCCTCAGCGGTTCTCGACCGCGTCCTTGAACCAGGTGGTGATCGACGTCGGATGCGTGATCCCCGTGCCGACGATAACAGCGAAAGCACCCGCGTTCATGGCCTCAACCGCGTCCTGGGGCGTGTGGATACGACCTTCGCAGATCACCGCAGCATCCGGGTAGGCGGCAACGATCTCCTTGAGGAGCTCCAGATCGGGGCCCACACTCTTCTCACGATCGCCCGTGTATCCGGCGAGAGTGGTCGAAATGATGTCCGCCCCGGCCTCGTAGGCAGCTTTCGCATCCTCGAAAGAGCCGCAGTCAGCCATGACGAGAGCACCCTCCTCGTGGAGGATCTGGCAGGTCTCAGCGAAAGTGCGTCCATCAAGACGAGGACGTGAAGTCGCGTCGATCGCGACGATATCGCAACCGGCCATGATGCAGGCGCGAGCGTGACGCAGGCTCGGGGTGATGTACACGCCCTCGTGGCCTTCCTTCCACAGGCCGATGACGGGGACCTCGACGCGTCCCTTGATCGCGGAGATATCCGCAAGACCCTGGCAGCGGATGGCGGCGGCTCCACCAATCTGGGCGGCGCGGGCGATCTGGGCCATGGTTTCGGGGTGGCGCATCGGCTCACCCGGGTAAGCCTGGACGGAAACAATGAGTTTTCCGCGCAGGGATTCAATGAGTTCGTGCATGGTGTCCTCCCACAGTGTGTCGCTGCTCCAGATGATGCGATGCAGCGGGTGTTTCGGTGCGGCGGGTTGTCGTCTCAGGAAGAGGCGATCTGATTGAGATAGTGGATGACGGCTCCCAGAAGGGGCGCGTTTGAGCCAAGAGAACCCGCCACCATCTCAAGATCGGCGACGGCGTTCATAGCAGAGGCCCTGTAGCCTTCACGAAGAGAAGCCCACCAGGCCTCGCCGGAGCGGGTCATCGAACCAGAAAGGACGATGATCGCGGGGTCCACGCAGTTCGCGAGGGAACCGAGGGCCTCCCCCAGTGCATAGGCGGATTCGGTGAAGCACGCCGCTGCGAGTGGGTGGCCGGAGTCGGCGAGTTCTTGGAGTCGACGTCCGTTAAGAGCCTTTGGGTCTTGCGTGCTGCGCCGCGCCTCGTACCAGGCGGTGATTCCCGAGCCCGAGCAAAACGCTTCGATATGTCCCATGCGCCCGCAAGAGCACAGCATCTCGGGCGCGAAATGATGGTGGATGTGTCCGAGGTGGCCGGCGAGATTGTGACTGCCGAAAACGACTTCACCGTCGTGGATGAGGGCCCCACCGATCCCGGTGCCAACTGCAACGGATAGGACCGCATCGTGTCCCACTCCCGCACCCAAGCGGGCTTCGCCCAGACCGTGGGCGTGCACATCGTTGAGAATCCACACGGGGCGCCCGCTCGCTTCGCGCAGCAGATCACCCAAATCGGTTCCGCCCCATCCGGGCATTGTGTTCGTTGCGGAAACAATCTTCCCCATTCGAGGGTCGACGACGCCGGCGCTGGCGACCGCGACGCCCTTGATTTCAGGGAAAGAGGAGGTAGTTGCCGCAACGAGTTCGCAGATGCGGGAGGCGACCTGGGCTCCGCCTTCCTGTGCCAAAGTGGGGATGCTCCCGGCCTCTTGAACGGAAAGCTCCTGATCGACGAGGGAGATGATGGCCCAGCCGACTTTGGTACCGCCGATGTCAAGGGCCAAGAGAGGGAAGGACGAAGCCTTCAGTTCTTCAGACACTATGAGCTCCTTGGAGTATTCGCTCAGTGGGCCGGGAGCCGCTGACGCGGCCCCCGGCCCACATGACTCAATCGAGCATTCCCGTTTGACGCAGAACGCTTTCGACCCAGGCCACGTTCTCACCCTCGAGGGGCTTGACGGGGGTCGGCATGTCGTTCGTGTCGAAAACGCCCAGGAGTTTCAAAGCGGTCTTGAAGGCGCCGATTCCAGCGCCGAAGCCCTGAACCCCGGAGACCTGGACGATCCGCATGAGGTCGGCGAGACGATCCTGCTCCTGGCGGACCCTCTCCCAGTCCCCAGCCTGGAACGCATCCCACATGCGCACATACGCGTGCGGGTCGACGTTGCCCAGTCCGGGAACCGCCCCGTCAGCGCCACTCATGTAGGCGCCGTCGACGACGACCTCGTGGCCGGTGAGGAGCTGGAGCGGGTGGCCTGCTTCCTCGTTCGCGCGGGCCAACCAGCGGAAGGCCACATCATCGCCTGAGGAGTCCTTGACACCCGAGAGGACGCCCTGCGTGCCAAGGTCCATCAGGAGACGGTTGCTCAGCTTCGTGTGGACGCACACCGGAATGTCATAGGCCCACAGGGGCAGATCCGTTGCCTCGCGAAGAGTGCGGAAGTGCCGGTAGATCTCCGCCTCGCCCTGGAGAGCGTAGAAGGGGGCCGTCGCGACGACCGCGTCAACGCCGAAAGACTCGGCCTGACGGATGTGTTCGATGACTCGATCGGTTTCCGTGTCGATCACACCCGCGATGACGCGGATGCGTCCCTCGACGATCGACTGGGTCGCCTCGAGGATCTCTCCGCGACGCTGGGAGGTCGAGAAGACCACCTCACCGGAGGAGCCGAGGACGAAGAGGGCGTGGATACCCGCATCGATCATCCGGTTGATGTGCCGTTTGAGGGAAACGGTGTCGAGCTTTCCATCCTTGTGGGGGATTGCAAGCGGCGGAACGACGCCGCGGATAGGGGCAGTCATCACTTTCCTTCGAGTGTCGGGTGCAGAAGCGAGGGCGCTGCACCGAGCAAGGTACGGGTGTAGGGATCCTTCGGGTTCTCCAGGAGCTGGCGCGCGGGCCCTTCCTCGACGACGAGGCCCTTATTCATCACGGCGATACGGTCCGAGATGTAGCGGACCGTTTGAATGTCGTGAGAGATGAAGACCATCGCGAGGTTGAGTTCGCGTTTGAGATCGGTCAGGAGGTTGAGGACCTGAGCTCGAACGGACACGTCGAGAGCCGAGGTCGGCTCGTCGGCGATGATCGCATCCGGGTTGAGCGAAAGGGCTCTGGCGATGGCGACGCGCTGACGCTGACCGCCGGAGAGCTGTCCGGGCAGAGTCTCGAGTGCTGAAGAGGGCAGGCCCACCATGGAGATGAGTTCCATGACGCGCTTTTGGCGCTTCTCTTCCGTTCCGATCTTGTGGACCCGCATCGGGTCGGCGAGCTGATCGCGCACGATCATGCGCGGGTTGAGCGCGGTCGCCGGGTCCTGGAAGACAACGGAGACGACGCGGCCGATCCTGCGTCGAGCCTGCGCAGTGCGCTTCGTGACCTCTTCGCCGTTGAAGTACACCTTCCCGGCAGTGGGGGCGACGAGGCCGCACATGACATTCGCAGTCGTCGACTTGCCACAGCCGGATTCGCCGACGAGGCCGAGGGTCTGGCCGCGAAGGACCGACAGGTTGATGCCGCGCACGGCGTGCACCTTATTGGGCTTGAACAGGGAACCCGTTCGTGACGTGAAGGAGACTTCAACGTCCTTGAGTTCAATGATCGGGGTTTCGGTGGCGTTCATCAGTTCTCCTCCCCTGCACTGCGTGACGCTTCATCGCCCTCGGGGCGCGGCGGGAGGGCCGCGTAGACGTGACCGGGGCTGACCTCGGTAAGGACGGGTCGAATATCCAGGCCGTAGTCCGGGTGCGAGGAGCGCGGCGCGAAGCGATCGCCCTTGGGGAAATCGCGGGGCGAAGGCACGACGCCCGGGACCTGGTGGAGTCGACCGGAGCCGGCTTCAATGGAGAGAACAGCACCGAGCAGGCCTCGGGTGTACTCGTGGGTCGGGTGTTCGAGGAGCTCCGAGGTGGGGCCCTGTTCGACGACCTGGCCGGCGTACATGACGGTGATCGAGTGCGCGACTTCCGCGACGAGCGCAATGTCGTGGGACACGAAGATCATGGCGAAGCCGAGTTTCTCGCGCAGCTCGTTGAGGAGCTTGATGACCTGCTTCTGGACTGTGACATCCAGGGCGGTGGTCGGCTCATCGGCGATGACGAGCTTCGGGTCGCGGGTCAGGGCCATGGCGATGAGGACGCGCTGGCGCTGACCGCCGGAGAGCTCGTGCGGGTAGGACTCCAGGGTGCGCTTGGGATCGAGGCCCACGAGTTCGAGGAGTTCTTCGGCCGAGCGGGTTCCGCCGCGGCTGGTGAGCTGCTTCATCTGAGTCTTGATGAGCATGGCGGGGTTGAGCGAGGACAGGGCGTCCTGGTAGATCATCGCCATTTCGTGGCCGAGGAGCTTTTGGCGCTCATCGGGTGACATGTCGAAGAGGTTCTTGCCCTGGTAGAGGATCTCGCCCGACAGGGTCGACTTCGGGCTGATGAGCCCCATGATCGACAGTGAGGTGATCGACTTGCCGCAGCCGGATTCGCCGACGAGGCCCATGGTCTCCCCGGGGCGAACCGAGAAGGACACGTGGTCGACGACATTGACGTCCCCGTGGTTGTCGAACTTGATGCACAGGTCCTTGACTTCAAGCAGCGGCGCCTCGGTCGAGGTCGATTCGAAGCGATCATCGCGTGCGGATTCGACCTTTTCGAGGGCGTCGAGTCTCGCCTGCAGCGACTCGGCCTGCTCTGCGTAGGCGCGGCGCGGGTCGAGGAGGAGACGGTCGGCCTCGCGCTGAGCTCCGGAGGAGACCTGAGCGACTGCGGGGCCCTTGGGGGCTGCGACCATGGCGTCGGTGATGCCCTCGGACAAGATGTTGAGGCACAGGACCGTGACCATGATGAAGACGCCGGGGAAGAAGGCGGTCCACCAGTAGCCGAGCATGACTGACAGGTTCGAGGATGCTTCGGAGAGGATATTGCCCCAGGTCGGGACGGTGGTCGCCTGCAGGCCCGAACCGATGAAGGTCAGGGATGCTTCGAGGATGATCGCGTCTGCGACGAGCACGGTGGCGAACACGAGGACCGGTGCGGCGGTGTTGCGCATGACGTGCTTGACGAGGATCCAGGGGGCGCGGGCGCCGGCGACAATGACTGCTCGCACGTAGTCCTCGCCGTAGGCCGCCATGACGTTCGCGCGAACGATTCGCGAGAGCTGGGGAATGTAGACGAAGGCAATGGAGCAGACGATCACGAAGACGAGGGCGGAGACGTTACCGGCCTTTTGGAGGGCGCGTCCGAAGACGAGGACGGAGACCGCGGCCATCGCGATGCCGGGGACGGCCATGACGATGTCGAGGATTCGCATGATGACTTCGGAGATGGACTTGCGCACGACTGCCGCGACCGAACCGATGATGGCGCCGAAGAAGAGGGCGATCAGGGTTGAGAAGAGGCCGATCATGAGCGAGAAGCGGCCGCCGTACAGGACGCGGCTCAAGATGTCGCGCCCGACGTGGTCGGTGCCGAAGAGGTGCTCGCCCGAGGGGGCGGTCCACTTGGTGAAGATCTCTTCGGGAGAGTAGGGCGCGATGAGGGGCGCCAGTACGGAGATGAGAACCATGAAGGCCAGGACACCCATGGCGAGCTTCGAGCCGAGCGACATGGCGCCGATCCGGCTGAAGCGCGCGCCCGGCTGGCTCACCTTCGCGAGTTTTTCTTTCTGAGTCATCATCACACCGACCTAATACGCGGATTAATGAGGAGGTAGAGCATGTCAACGATGATGTTGACGACGATGAAGGCGATCGCGACGACGAGGGCGCCTCCCTGCACGAGGGTCACCCAGTTTTCCTGGATTCCTTTGAGGAGTACTGCTTTGCCCATGCCGTCGATCGCGAAGATGATCTCGATGACGACTGCGCCGCCCATGAGGTAGCCGATGCGCAGACCGAGAACGGTGATCGGGGTGATGAGGGCGTTGCGCAAAACATTGCGTGCGACGACGATCCACTTGGGGATGCCTGCGCCCAGGGCCGTGCGCACATAGTCGCGGTCGAGTTCTTCGACCATGGAGGTTCGCACGACGCGCGTCATCTGTCCGACGACGGGCACTGCGAGGGCGATCGCGGGAAGGAGCATCCTGAGGAACCAGCCTCCCGGGTCTTCGCTGAAGGCGGGAAGCGCTCCGGAGACGGGGAGCTTACCGACGAAGCCGAGGACGAGGAGGGCGGCGAGCCAGAAGGAGGGGGTGCCGATCGAGACGACCGAGATGACGCGGATCACTTGGTCGGGCCAGCGGTCGCGGTAGATGGCGGCGAGAACTCCGAGGGGGAAGGCGAGGAGGATCGCGAAGAAGAGTCCGAGGAAGGTCAGCTGAAGGGTGACGGGCAGGGCCTGGGCGACGAGGTCTGAGACCTTGTTGGAGGTGCCGACGCCGTAGGTGCCGAGGTCGCCGTGCAGCATTCCCAGGAGGTAGAGGCCGTATTGGACGAAGAAGGGCTTGTCGAGTCCGTGCTCGACTCGGTAGGCCTCGAGTGCTTCGGGGCTCGCGGTCTCACCGAGGGCCGAGTAGGCGGGGTCGATCGGTGAGAGCGACATGATGAAGAAAACGAGGAAGGATACGCCGATGATCATGATGGGCAACGCGACCAAGCGGCGCCCGATTAATCTCAACAGATTATTCACTGCTCATACTCCTGTTTCGGCCATTTGGCATGGAAAAGGAGGGGCGGGTAGCGGGAGAGCACCCGCCCCTCCTCTTCAGATAGGGGCTGCCAAATGGCAGGCGGGACTGCTTACTTCAGTCCGACGCCAACGAGGTCGAGGCCGGTCGAGGCGATCGGCTTGAAGTTGGTGACCTTGTCGCCGTTGTACGCGGTGATCAGCTTGCGGTGGAACAGCGGGTAGGTGACGGCCTGCTCGGCGAGGAAGTCCTGGGCTTCTCCCCACTTGGCCTTGGCGGCATCGCCGTCAAGCTGAACGGCTTCGTTCATGATCTCCTGGAACTTGTTGAAGTTCTCCGGGTCAGCGTTCTTCCACTGCGAACGCTTGTTGGTCCACACGTTGTCGGCGTTCCACCAGCCCATGATGATGCCGGGGTCGGTGCCGAAGACCGAGGGGTCACCGGGCGCGAGGATGACATCGAAGGTGGGCGAGTCGACGTCGGCGACGTTCGAGTAGAGGTCGGAGGAGGCCATGGAGTTGACGGTGACCGTCAGACCAAGGGCTTCAAGATCAGCCTTGATCTGGGGGATGAGGTTCTGGATCCACGGGTGGTCGGTCGTCGTGAGGTTGATCTCGCTCAGGCCAGCGGCGGAGATGGCAGCCTTGGCGGCGTCAACGTTGTAGTCGAGCTGGGTCGTGGTCTTCTTGTACGAGGGGTTGGTGTTCGGCAGGAAGGATGTTGCAACCGTTGCCTGGCCTTCCATGGCGGAGTCGACGAGCTTCTGCTTGTCGATGGCCATGTGGATCGCCTGGCGCACCTTGGCATCGTTGAAGGGGGCCTTGGTGGTGTTGAACATGAGGAAGGGGTTGCCGTAGCCCTGAACGGACTCGACGGTCCAACCGGTGGCCTTGATCTGGTCGGAGGCGGAGGCCGGGACGGCTTCCATCACATCAGTGGTGCCGTCGAGGGCGGCGGCCAGGCGTGCGGAGTCGTCCTTGAGGACGTGCCAGCGGATGCGCTCAACCGTCGCGGGGGCTTCGCCGTTGTAGTTCGGGTTGGGAACGGCGGTGACCTCGGTCGGGGTGATGTTCTCGTACATGTACGGGCCCGAACCGGTCGGCTTGGCCTTGAGGCTGTCGGCGTCCATCGAGGTCGGGACGATCTTCACGTTGGTGAAGCGTTCCTTGAGGCTCGCGAAGGGGTACTTCAGCTCGATGGTGACGGTCTTGTCGTCCTTGGCGGTGACCGACTCGACGAAGCCGAAGAATTGCTTGTAGATGGACTTGTCGTCGGTGGTGCGAGCGTAGGAGCTCACGACGTCCTCGGCGGTGACGGGGGTGCCGTCGGAGAACTTGGCGCCGTCGCGGAGGGTGACCTCGTAGACGGTGTCGGAGACCTTGACCGGGTCACCGGCGGCGAGGGCCGGGTACACCGAGTAGTCGGCCATGTGGAACTGGTAGAGGCCTTCGAGGACCTCCCAGTTGGTGCCCATGGCGAGAGCCGAGGTCGTGATCGGGCCGTAGTCGGTCGTCTCGTAGGCGGCGCCGACGTTGAGTTCACCCTTAGGGCCGGCCGCTGGGGCTTCGGACTGCGTCGTCTTTTCTGCAGAGCCGCCACAACCGGAAAGCACCAGGGTGGCTGTGGCCATGAGTGCCACGCCTGCAGCCATGTGCTTGCGCAAACGCATTGTTACTCCTCACCGTTGAGTAAAGACTCGAGCGGGACGCTCGAATCCGATAGAATGACCTTATGTTGTCTGACAACTCTTTGCAAGTGGGTTTGGCTAATCTGGCCGGCTCAAAAACGTTACAAAATGATAAAGACGCCTCGACCTCGTCCAATCGTTCAACGATGACGATGGATTCGATCAAGGCGTACATTCTCGCGCATGGACTCACCCCCGGCTCTCTCCTGCCGACCGAGGCCGCGCTATGCGCCGAACTCGGAGTCTCTCGTTCCTCCGTACGCGAAGCAATGCGAAGGCTCGAAGCCCTCGACATCGTCCGTTCTCAACGAGGATCGGGCTCCTACGTTGGTGATATGTCCATGCGTCCCCTGGTCGAGACCCTCGTGCTGCGTTCCGCCCTCGACGTCAAGGGCGGGGCGAGCTCCTTGTCCGAGGTGATCGCGATCCGCAAGGCCCTCGACCTGGGGATCGGCGCTGAACTCGTCGCCGCGATGAAGGGCACGAAGAACCCCGAACTCGAAAAACTCGTCACCTCGATGCGCGAGCACGCCGAGGCCGGGCACACCTACTACGACGACGACATCGCCTTCCACTCCACGCTCATCAAGCAGCTGCACAACACGATGCTCGAACAGCTCATTTCCGCAATGTGGCTCATCCACCAGACGGTGACCCCGAGCCTGCATCCGGCCGATCATGAGGCCATGCTGCTCACGGCCCGCGCGCACGGCGATATCCTCCGAGCCTGCGAAGAAGGCGACCTCAAGGGCTATGCCGCCGCGGTCGAGTTCCACTACGCTCCGCTGAGCAAGCTCATCTCCGATTCGGAGTGATCCGCCCGGAGGGTCCCGCCAAGGCTGGGCCCTCCGCCGCTCTGCCTCCCCCATTCCCCTTCAGTGCACGGCTCCCCTTCAGCGCAGGGTGCACGCGCTCCTGAAGTTCAGTGCAGCGCGCACGCGACCCCGAGGGAGGGGCTCCTCACTGATCGGAGGCTGAGCTCACTGATCGACACTCAATACAAAAAATCCCCGAAGATTCCTCTTCGGGGATTTTCTCAGAAACGCGACTCAGCGGGTCTCGCGGTGCGCCGTCGACTTGCGACAACGCGGGCAGAACTTCGCCAGTTCAAGACGATCCGGCGTATTGCGACGGTTCTTCTTCGTGATGTAGTTGCGCTCCTTG
>ERZ772964.461-NODE-461-length-18461-cov-108.535_pt1 | contig 18461 bp, 14 predicted proteins | sample MGYA00580675_ERZ772964 | MGnify/ENA primary metagenome ERZ772964 (study PRJEB29015, sample SAMEA2737941) | human oral metagenome | biome: human oral; feature: human-associated habitat; material: dental | place: China | collected 2139 ... | reverse complement strand
CGGCCCAGCCCTCCATGACGGCGTAGGGCTGGGCGCCCATGCGCAGGGCGGCGCGGACGACGGCGCGCACGGCGGCGTTCATCCCCTGCGCGTCACCGCCAGACGTCAGAACACCGATCTTCACCGGTGCAGCAGTAGTGGTGGTGGCGGGCGCGGCGGTCATCGGTGTCCCTCTCTCGTGGTCCGGCTGGTCCGGTGCCCTCATTGTCCCCCGCCGGTGGGGCCTGCGTCACGCGGACGGCGGCACTTTTCGTACCGGCGCCGGCAGCCGGCCCGGGGCGCCCTGGATGCTGCGGTCGAGTCGCACCGGCTCTGCAGGTCCCAGCGAGCCGCGCCCGTTGAGCCGCTGGCGGGCCGGTGGCCCCGAGTCGCCCCCTCTTCGCGCTGCGCACGGAGCCCATTCAGTCGGTGTCGAAGTTTCCTCTGACCACGTAGAGGATCTCTGAAAGAATGCCGAGAAGTGTGTCGAGACGCTTCTTCCCGATCTGCCGGCAGATCGGTGACCGAAGTCACCGCATTTCTCCATGCGATGGATATGATTCCCTGATTGTCGGCATACTGGCGACACCCTGGCCTTGAGGGCAAATGCTCCGATGAGGAAAATCGCAGAGAGGAGGGCGCAGGTCCACCACCACCAAGGGTGGTCGAGATAATCCTTGGGGTTAGAGCCGCTGAAGAAACTCGGCACCATAATGATGACGCTGCCGAGGGTGGCCACGAGCTCTCCGGCATGGCTTTCGACCCACCTGCGGGCCTGCAGCGTCAGGATGTGGCCGTGGGAATTGTCGTCCATAGGGGCGTCAGGCGTACGACAGGGAGGTTTGACGCCGAGAGAGGCCACTGGCTGCAGGCCCCATCATATTGATGACGCTGGAGTATACGTGCTCGGCACGCTCGGCTGCGGCCTGGGCGCTGTTGGCCCGCACCTGGAGTGCCAGGTAGATCGAGCCGGCAGCGGGAAGCTCGCGAACCTCGTCGAGATTGACGTCCGATGTCGGCGTGATGCTCTCCCGGCTCCAGGGATCCGGGCGTCCTGGTACTGCTCCTGGTGCAAAGACCCGCAGCAGCGCGCCCCGGGCGGCGCGTCCTCGACGCGCAGGTCCGTCATGATCGCACGAAGGGGCGGACCGGGACGTTAGGCTCAGCCCGGAAGGCGCTGGGGCTGGCCCGGCCGACCGCCTCGAGCTGCTAGAAACGATCCTGAGAGGACGAGCGCATGGATCTGTACGAGTACCAGGCGCGGGAGCTGTTCCGCGAGCACGGGGTCCCCGTGCTGGGCGGAGCGGTCGCCACCACCCCTGAGCAGGCGCGCGAGGCCGCGGCGGAGCTCTTCGGCTCCGGCTCGTCGCTGGTGGTCGTCAAGGCCCAGGTCAAGACCGGCGGCCGCGGCAAGGCCGGCGGCGTCAAGCTCGCCCGCAGCGCGGTGGAGGCCGAGCAGCGCGCCTCCGAGATCCTCGGCATGGACATCAAGGGGCACACGGTGCGCACCGTCCTGATCGCCGACGGCGCCGATATCGAGGCCGAGTACTACTTCTCCATCCTCCTGGATCGCGCCGAGCGCCGCTACCTGGCCATGTGCTCGCGCGAGGGCGGCATGGACATCGAGACCCTCGCCGCCGAGCGCCCCGAAGCACTCGCCCGCGTCGCCATCGACCCCCTGACCGGACTGACCGACGACGTCGCCGCGAGCGTCGTCGAGACCGCGGGCTTCGAGCCCGGCCCCACCGCCACCCGGATCGCCGAGGTCGTCACCCGCCTGTGGGAGGTCTTCACCGCCGAGGACGCCACCCTCGTGGAGGTCAACCCCCTCGTCATGACGACCGACGGCACCATCCTGGCTCTGGACGGCAAGGTCACGCTCGACGACAACGCCGCCTTCCGCCACCCCGAGCACGCCGTCTTCACGAGCGCGGCCGACGCCGACCCGCTCGAGACCCGCGCCAAGGAGGTCGGCCTGAACTACGTGCGTCTGGCCGGCGAGGTCGGGGTGCTCGGCAACGGTGCCGGGCTGGTCATGTCCACCCTCGACGTCGTCGCCGGGGCCGGCGAGCGCCACGGCGGCATGCGCCCGGCCAACTTCCTGGACCTGGGCGGGGGCTCGTCGGCCGAGGTCATGGCCACCGGCCTGGAGGTGGTCGCCTCCGACCCGCAGGTGCGCGCCATCCTCGTCAACGTCTTCGGCGGCATCACCTCCTGCGACACCGTCGCCCAGGGCATCGTGGCCGCCGTCGGCTCCCTGGAGGACGTCGACAAGCCCATCGTCGTGCGCCTGGACGGCAACGACGCGGATCTCGCCCACCGGATCCTCGCCGAGGCGGCCCTGCCGGGCGTCACCGTCGTCGAGACCATGGACGGCGCCGCAGACGTCGTCACCGCCATCGCCCACGACACCGACACCACGCAGGGGGCCTGAGCCATGAGCATCTTCCTCACCGAGAACGACCGCGTCGTCGTCCAGGGCATGACCGGCTCCGAGGGCCGCAAGCACACCCGCCGCATGCTGTGCGCCGGCACCAAGGTCGTCGCCGGTGTCAACCCGCGCAAGGCCGGCACCGCCGTCGCCTTCGACGTGACCCCCCTCGGCCCGGGCGCCGAGCCGCTGGGCGTGAGTGCGGGCGCCGTCGAGATCCCGGTCCACGGCACCGTCGCCGAGGCCAGGGGGGCCACCGGCGCCGCCGTCTCCGTGATCTTCGTGCCCCCGGCCTTCGCCAGGGGGGCGATCGTCGAGGCCGTCGACGCCGGCATGCGCCTCGTCGTCGTCATCACCGAGGGCATCCCCGTGGCCGACGCCACCTACGCCCGTGCCTACGCCGCCGACCGCGGCGTGCAGGTCATCGGCCCGAACTGCCCGGGCATCATCTCCCCGGCCCGCTCCAACGTCGGCATCACCCCGCCCGACATCACCGGCCCCGGCCCCATCGGCCTGGTCTCCAAGTCGGGCACGCTGACCTACCAGCTCATGCACGAGCTGCGCGACCTCGGCTTCACCACGTGCATCGGCATCGGCGGCGACCCCGTGGTCGGCACCACCCACATCGAGGCCCTGGAGGCCTTCGAGGCCGACCCCGACACGCGCCTGGTCGTCATGATCGGGGAGATCGGGGGGGACGCCGAGGAGCGCGCCGCCGCCTACATCCGCTCCTCCATGACCAAGCCCGTGGTCGCCTACGTCGCCGGCTTCACCGCCCCGGAGGGCAAGACCATGGGGCACGCCGGCGCCATCGTCTCCGGCTCGGCCGGCACCGCCCAGGCCAAGAAGGAGGCTCTGGAGGCCGCGGGCGTGCACGTGGGGCGCACGCCCAGCGAGACCGCGGCCCTCGCCCGCGAGCTGTACCGGAAGGCCGCCGGCGCGGCGGGGCAGATGTGAGCGCCGGCGACACCCAGGCGCGACGGGACCGGGTCGTCTCGGAGGCCGCGGGGACTGCCCGCGCCGGCGGGCTGCGCCGTGTGGTGCCCGCCGACTGGCCCTTCGCGGTGCGCACGGGCGTGGAGTCGGTCCTGGCGGGCTGGCTGCTCGTCGTCGTCCCCACGCTGGCCGTCTTCGCCGCCACGTCCTCCATGGACGCCGCCGCGGCGCTGTCGGTGGGCACCGCCCTGCGCACCGCCACCGGACTGTGGGGCCTGGGCCTGGGCGGGGCGTGGGGGAGCGCGGCGAGCCCCGACGGCGCCGTCGGCCTGCCGCTGCTGGGCCTGACCGTCCTCCAGGCGCTCATCACCCGGTGGTCGGTGCGCCGCTCGCGACTCGTCCGCCTGATGTCGGGGCTGTGGGCGGTCCTGACCGCTATGGCGGGCGCGGCCCTCATCGCCGCGGCCTCGGGCCCGGCGGGCTCGCGCATGTGGACGGCGGTGCTGGGGCTCGGCGCGCTGACGGCGCTCATCGTCTTCGGCCACCTGCAGCGCGCCGGACGGGGCTCGGCGGGCATGGCCCGGTGGTGGACGCGCCGTCCGCGCTGGGTGGACCCCGCTCTCACCCTCGTGCGCAGCACGGCCCTCGCCATCGCGGCACTGGTCGCCGTCGTCGCCTTGGCGGCCGTCATCACGGGTGCCGGGCGCGTCGGTCGTCTTCACGACGCCCTGTCCGCCGGGGGGATCGTGGCCTCCGCCGGGCTGATCGTGCTGCAGGCCGGCTGGGCGCCGACCATGCTCGTGTGGGCGCTGGCCTGGATGGCCGGCCCCGGATTCACCGTGGGGACGGGCACCCTGTTCTCCCCCGACGTCGTCATCACCGACGCGGTCCCCGCCATGCCCGTGCTGGGGCTGCTGCCCACCGCGCCGCTGGGGGCCGTGGGCGTCTACCTGCCCATGGTCATCACGCTCGCCGCCATGGGCGCGGCCTGGCGCCGACGCCGAGTGCTACTCGAGCTCGAGCTCGGCGAGGCCCTCCTGGCCGCTCTGGCCGCGACCCTCATCGTGACGCTCGGCTGCCTGGCTCTCGCCCTGGGCGCCTCCGGGCCGATCGGTCCCGGCAGGCTGGCCCAGGTCGGCCCGCACCCCGGGTACCTGTGCCTCTTCATCGCCCTGGAGGTCGGGGTCGGGCTCATCGCCGTCGCGGTCCTCACCCACCCCACCACCCACCACCGACTGACCACCCGCAGGGCGACGGCGGCCGACGAGGCCGCTGACGCCTCCGTGCACGGTGCGCGCGAGTCCCGGCGTGCCGCCGCCGGGGCCCCTCGGGACCGCTCCGCCGCCCGTGAGTCCCGCCGCGTCCGCGACGACGGCGAGGGCGCTGGCATGACGGACGGGGCCGGCCAGGCCGAGAGGGCCGAGGAGGGGAGAGGGGCGCCGCCCGAGGCCGGGAACCGCCGTCGTGCGCAGGCCGGCGCGGGTCCGCGACGCGAGGCGAGGACGGCGCAGGTCCCGCCGCGCCGTGCGCAGGCCGGTGCGGCGAGGCGCCGGTCCGCCGGCGGTGAGGCCGAGCCGATGGCGACGACCAGGAAGATCCCCTCTCCCGGGGCGACCCTCACCGGTTCCGGGCGGAGCCCCTTCGCGGGGTGGCGCGAGCGGACGCAGGCCGCCGAATCGGCCTCCGAGCGGGAGGACTGAGACGCCCCGCGCCGGCCGGGCCGCTGCCGGGCGCTCCTCCGGGCGCCGGCATCGTCCCGGCGCCCGGAGAGGGGAGCCCGTCTGCGTGCCCCGACGACCGGCACCCGGGGCAGTACGTCCCGGCGCTTGACACACTTTTATCAGGTCGATAATCTTCTATCACTTCGACCGGGGCGAGCCGCGCGTCAGTGCACGGCCACCGTCGGAGCGACGAGGCTCCGTTTATGAGCGCCCCCCTAATCCTGCAAGGAACATCTATGTCCGCACCGGCACTGATATGCGTACTCATTGTCGCCATCGCACTGATTGTGGTGCTGATCGTCAAGGTCAAGCTTCACCCCGCTCTCGCACTGACACTGGCCGCCTTCGGCGTCGGCATTGTGACCGGCACGCCTCTGGATGCCCTCGGCGACACGATCGAGGCCGGTGTGGGCGGGACGCTCGGCTTCCTGGCGCTGATCATCGGCTTCGGCTCGATCCTCGGGAAGATGCTTGAGGTCTCCGGCGGCGCCGAGCGCATCGCCGACAGCCTCCTGCACTGGCTGGGGCGCGACCGAGCGGCCTGGGTCATGATGCTCATCGGCTTCATCGCGGGAATCCCGGTCTTCGTGGAGGTCGGGTTCGTCCTTCTCGTGCCGCTCGTCTTCGTCATTGCCCGGCAGGCCAAGATCTCCGCCATCAAGGTCGCTGTCCCGCTGGTGACATCCCTCATGGTCGTGCACTGCATTGTGCCGCCGCACCCCGCTGCCACCGCGATCGCCGGCACCCTGGGCGCGGACGTCGGAAAGGTCATCGTCCTCGGCCTGCTCGTCGGCCTGCCCTGCGCCGCGGTCGGCGGTCCCGTGTTCTCGTACTTCGGCATCAGGGGTGCTGTCGCCCCTCCCGTCACAGCGGGCAGGCTCGCCGCGGACGGCGAGGCGGGAGACGCGGAGGCTGAGGAGGCGGCTTCGGGGAGGCGCCCTGAGCAGGCTCCTGAGCCGGAGGGGAGCCTGCCCGGCTTCGGAATCACTCTCTTCACGATCCTGCTGCCCCTTCTCATCATGGTCGGGCGCACTGTCCTGGTGCAGGCGCTTCCCGAGAGCAGCGGAGCCCTGCCCGTCGTCAACCTCATCGGCAACCCGATCACCGCGCTGCTCATCGCGGTCTTCTTCGCCTACTGGTCGCTCGGTCTCAGGCGGGGTGCGGGAATGAGCGACCTGCTCGACCTGACCGACGGGTCCTTCGGGCCGATCGCGGGGATCCTCCTCATCATCGGTGCGGGCGGCGCCTTCAACGAGGTGCTCATCGCCTCCGGCATCGGCGACGGCATCGCCCGCCTTCTTTCGGCGCTGCCCGTGAGCCCGGTCATTCTCGCCTGGCTCATCGCCCTTCTCCTGCACTTCGCGGTCGGCTCCGCCACTGTCGCCATGATCAGTGCCGCTGGAATCGTCCTGCCGATGGTGACCAACGACCCGTCTCTGTCCCCCGAGGTCATGGCCATCGCCATCGGCGCCGGAGCGATCGGCCTCACCCAGGTCACCGACTCGCTGTTCTGGCTGGTCAAGGAGTACCTGGGCATGTCGGTCCAGCAGACCCTGCGCTCCCTCACTCTGGCCACGAGCTGCGCCTCCGTGGTCGGCCTGGTCGGCACCCTTCTTCTCAGCCTGGTCGTCTGACCCGGCGCGCGGGCCGGCGCGTGCGCCGCCCGCGGCCCCTCACCGATCACCACCGACATGCAGCAACACGAAAGGAACCCCGTCATGACTGACGCCCCCATCCACGGTCGCACCAGCGAGGAGTGGACGCAGGCCCTGCCGCTGATGAAGCCGTTGACAGCGATGACCGAGACCAGCTGGTTCAACCCCGACATCCTCGGCGCCGCCGACGGTCTCGCCGAGGTGGGTCTCACGCGCGCGGACATCGAGGACGCCGCCGCGCGCCTGAAGCGCTTCGCCCCGTACCTGGCCACCGTCTTCCCCGACACGCGCGCGACCCTGGGCATTGTGGAGTCCCCGCTTGTCGCGGCTCCCGCGATGCAGGAGGTCATCGAGCGCGACGCCGGTCGCGCCATCCCCGGTCGCCTCTGGCTCAAGCTGGATTCCGAGCTGCCGATCTCCGGGTCGATCAAGGCGCGAGGCGGAATCTACGAGGTGCTCAAGCACGCCGAGGAGCTCGCCGTCTCAGCGGGCCGGCTCAGCCTCGGCGACGACTACTCGATTCTCGCCCGGCCGGAGCTCACCGAGTTCTTCTCGGGCTACTCAGTCGCCGTGGGCTCCACCGGCAACCTGGGGCTGTCGATCGGCATCATGAGCGCCAGGCTGGGCTTCAAGGCCTCCGTCCACATGTCCTCCGATGCGCGGCAGTGGAAGAAGGACATGCTGCGCGCCCACGGCGTCGAGGTCGTCGAGTACGAGTCGGACTACTCCGAGGCGGTCAAGCGGGGGCGTGCGCAGGCGGAGGGGGACCCGACGTGCTACTTCGTGGACGACGAGAACTCCCGCAACCTGTTCCTCGGCTACTCCGTCGCCGCCCACCGCCTCGCCGGCCAGCTCCAGGCGCTTGACGTCACGGTCGACGACCGGCACCCGCTCATCGTCTACCTGCCCTGCGGCGTCGGCGGGGGGCCCGGAGGCGTCGCCTTCGGGCTCAAGGTCGAGTTCGGCGACGCGGTCCGCATCGTCTTCGCCGAGCCGACCCACTGCCCGTCGATGTTCCTGGGCGTCTACACCGGCCTTCACGACACCATGAGCGTGCAGGACTTCGGCATCGACAACGTCACCGCCGCGGACGGGCTGGCCTGCGGGCGCCCCTCGGGCTTCGTCGGCCAGGCCATGCAGCACCTCATCGACGGGTTCGTCACCGTCGACGACGATCACCTCTACACCCTGCTGGCGCAGCTGCACGAGGCGGAGGGGATCGACATCGAGCCCTCCTCGACCGCGGGTCTTGTGGGGCCGGTGCGCGTCGTCGAGGACGCGGAGTACCGGGACCGGCTCGGTCTGGATGATGAGACCCTCGCCCGTGCGACCCACATCGCCTGGGCCACAGGTGGCAGTATGGTACCGCGCCCCGAGATGGGGGAGTACGTGCGCAGGGGCTCCGGGCTGCTCTGACCCGCTCGCCGACGGATGACATGGAGGGATGCGGATGCGAGACGACAGCGAGGTCATCGCCTCCTACATCCCGCTCGTCTCCTTCCTCGGCGAGGTCGTGGGGCGCAACACCGAGGTCGTGCTTCACGACCTGGCCGACATCGACGCCTCCGTCGTGGCGATCGTCAACGGCGAGGTCTCCGGACGCACCGTCGGCTCGCCCGCCACCGACCTCGTGCTGCGCGAGCTCGAGGAGGACTCCGGCGAGCAGGTTCCCTACCGGGTCCGCTACACCGCGCGGGCCGGAGGGCGCACGCTCGCCTCCTCCTCGTTCTTCATACGCCGCGACGGCCGACTCATCGGGATGCTCTGCGTCAATACCGACCACACTCTCATGAGGCGGCTGGAGTCGCTGGTTGCCGAGGTCTCCGGGCTCTTCCCCGGCGCCGCCGACGCGGGCGCGCCCGTGAGCCGGGAGACCCTCGTGTCCTCCATCGACGGCATGGCGGCCGAGGTGATCGACGACGTCGCCCGCCGGCGGGGCACGAGCCGGGACCGCTTCAAGCTCGAGGAGAGGCTCGAGGTCGTCGCGGACCTGCACGCCCAGGGGTTCTTCCAGTTCAAGGGCAGCATTCCCGTGCTCGCCTCGGCCCTCGGGGTCTCCGAGCCGACCGTCTACCGCTACGTGCAGTCCGCGCGGTCGCGGGGGGACGACGCCGGGGAGGAGCGGGCGGGCGCAAGCGGCTAGACTGCGACTGGTCGCGACTGGCGAGGGTGGGGCACCACCGGGGAGCGGCCACCGATCATGAGCAGGGGACGTCGCCCGCCTGGGCGTCCCCGCACCGATCGCACCAGGAGCGCCAGTGTCCGCACAGCCCGAGTCCGCCGTCCCCACTCAGAACGTCCCCGCGGGGGGGCCGGCCGCCCCGGAGCGGGTTCCCGTGCACCGGGCCCTGATCTCCGTCTACGACAAGACTGGACTGGTCGAGCTGGCCACCGCCCTCACCGGTGCCGGTGCCGAGATCATCTCCACCGGCTCCACCGCCGCCGCCATCGCCGGCGCGGGCCTGCCGGTGACTCCGGTGGAGGACGTCACCGGCTTCCCCGAGTGCCTTGAAGGCCGGGTCAAGACCCTGCACCCGGCCATCCATGCCGGGATCCTCGCCGACCGCCGCAAGGCCGAGCACATGAGCCGGATCGCGGAGCTGGGCGTGGCCCCCATCGACCTCGTCGTGGTCAACCTCTACCCCTTCCGCGCCACCGTTCGCTCGGGCGCCCCCTTCGACGCCTGCGTCGAGCAGATCGACATCGGCGGGCCCGCCATGGTGCGCGCCGCCGCCAAGAACCACCCTGGCGTGGCCGTGGTCACCGACCCCGCCGTCTACGGCGAGGTCGTCGCCGCCGTGCGCTCCGGCGGCTTCACCCCGGCCCAGCGCAGGGCCCTGGCCGCGCGGGCCTTCGCGCACACGGCCGCCTACGACGCCGCCGTCGCCACCTGGATGGCCGAGCAGATCGAGAACGACCAGGCAGACGCAGCAGATGGCACGGCGGACGTCGCCTCGGGCGCCTCGGCAGCGCCCGAGACCGCCGGCTCCGCCCCGCCCGTCTACATCGGCGTCGGCTACGAGCGCCTGGCGGCCCTGCGCTACGGGGAGAACCCGCACCAGCGCGCCGCCGTCTACCGCGTCCCGGGCGGGGCCGGGGGGGTGGCCGGGGCCCGCCAGCTGCACGGCAGGGCCATGAGCTACAACAACTACACCGACACCGACGCCGCCGTGCGGGCGGCCTACGACCACGGCTGCGGGACCGGCGGCGCCGTCGCGGTCGCCGTCGTCAAGCACGCCAACCCCTGCGGCATCGCCGTCTCCTCCACCGGCGACGTCGCCGAGGCCCACCGCAGGGCCCACGCCTGCGACCCCGTGTCCGCCTACGGCGGCGTCATCGCCGCCAATGCCGCGGTCACCGCGGCGATGGCCCGCCAGATCAAGCCGATCTTCACCGAGGTCGTCGCGGCCCCGGCCTTCGAGGAGGAGGCCGTGAAGATCCTGTCGGCCAAGAAGAACCTGCGCCTGCTCGTCGTCGAGCCGCCCGAGCGCGAGGGCTACGAGATCAGGCAGATCTCCGGCGGCGCCGTCATCCAGGAGCGCGACACCTACCAGGCCGACGACGCCGACCCCGCCGCCTGGCGGCTCGTGGCCGGTCCACCCGCCGACGAGGCGACCCTGGCGGACCTGCGCTTCGCATGGCGGACCGTCCGCTCGGTGCGCTCCAACGCCGTCCTGCTCGCCAGGGACGGCGCGACCGTGGGCGTGGGCATGGGGCAGGTCAATCGCGTCGACTCCTGCAGGCTGGCCGTCGAGCGCGCCAACACCCTGGGCGCCCGCTCGACCGGCGACGCCGCCCAGCCGGCTCCCGCGGCGGGCGCCGTCGGCGGGGGCGACGCCACCGCGCTCCTCCAGGCCGCCCCGCCCGAGCGCGCCCGCGGCGCCGTGGCCGCCTCGGACGCGTTCTTCCCCTTCGCCGACGGCCTCCAGGTCCTCATCGACGCCGGCGTGGCCGCCGTCGTCCAGCCCGGCGGCTCCATCCGCGACGACGAGGTCATCGCCGCCGCCCAGGCGGCCGGCGTCACCATGTACCTCACCGGCTTCCGCCACTTCGCCCACTGACGGCCACTGGCGGCTCCGGCGCCCGGCGAGGCTCCGGTGCGGGCCGCCAGGCGGTCCGGAACCGGTTGTCGCCTGCCGGCTCGGCATCGCCAGCTACGATGACCGCCGTGAGCCAGGACCAGAACACGCGGGAGACCGCCGACGCGCGCCCGCCGGCGGACCGGCCGCAGATCTCGGCCGAGGACGCCTGGACGAGGGCGGGCCTCCCCGTCGCCCGGCCGCCCGCCAAGCACAAGGAGCCCTACCGGACGCTGGCGGTCCTCGCGGTGGCGGTCGGCCTGGCGGCGGTGCCCGTGATCTCCCTGCTGGGCCACAGGCGCCTGGCGGTCGTGTGGCTCGGCGTCGGCGTGCTGCTGGTTTCGCTGCTGCGCCTGCAACGGCCCGACGGCACCTGGATGGCCGCACGCGGGCGCCTCTTCGACGTCGTCTTCGGGACCCTCCTCGCGCTGGCGCTGCTCGCCCTGACCTACTACGCGGACCTGCCGCGGGTCGTCTGAGGACGCAGGCGTCGGGCCGGCGAGACGGTAGGCGGGACCAGTCCGCGGATACGATGACCGCTCTGCGGCCTTCCTGTGGCATGCTGCGGCGCAGCAAGGCGGTGCCCCGCCGCCCGTACCCGCCCGAAAGGCAGTTCCGTGTCACACCTCCGCAAGGCGCTCTCGGCCGGCGGCATCCTCGCGTGGGTGCTCGTCGCCATCATCCTCGCCCTCGTCCTGGGCAGCATCAGAGTCAGCGGGAGCCCGCTCATCCCGCAGTCCCTGGGACGCGTCTTCGCAACGTTCTCAGGGCTGTTCAGCCAGTTCCTGTCCTTTGCGATCCCGCTGATCATTATCGGCCTGGTGACCCCGGCGATCGCCGACCTTGGCAGGGGCGCGGGCAAGTGGCTCGGCATCACGACGGCGATCGCCTATGTCTCCACGCTCTTCTCGGGATTCCTGACCTACGTCGTGTGCGCGGCGCTCCTGCCGCGCCTGCTGGCGGGCACGGCCCTGTCGGAGGTCAAGGAGCCCGGCAGCGCGCTGGAGTCCTACTTCAGCATCGAGATGCCTGCGCCCGTGCCCGTCATGACGGCGCTGCTGCTGTCCTTCGTCCTCGGCATCGGTCTGTCGATGGTGCCGCGCGGCGTTCTGCGCAAGGGCTTCATCGAGTTCCGCGCCATTATCACCAGGCTCATCGAGCGGATCATCATTCCGCTGCTGCCGCTGCACATCTTCGGCATCTTCCTCAACCTCACCTACACGGGCGAGGCCTGGTCCGTCATGCACGCCCTGCTGCGGGTGGTCGTGGTCGTCCTCGTCCTGGAGGTCGTCATCCTCGGCGTCCAGTACGTGACGGCCGGCCTCATCGGCTCCAGGAACCCCGTGAGGGCGCTGGCCACCATGATGCCCGCCTACCTGACGGCGCTGGGCACATCCTCCTCGGCCGCGACGATCCCCGTGACGCTGGCTCAGACCAGGAGGAACGGCGTGTCGGACGCCGTCGCCTCCTTCACCGTCCCGCTGTGCGCCACCATCCACCTGGCCGGCTCGACCTCGAAGATCTTCGCCTTCGCCTTCGCGATCGTGCTCACCCAGGGCCTGACCATCTCGACCGTGCAGTGGGTCGGCTTCATCTTCATGCTCGGCATCACCATGATCGCCGCCCCGGGCGTGCCCGGCGGCGCCATTATGGCGGCCACGGGCCTGCTGTCGTCCATGCTCGGCTTCGACGACGCCCAGATCGCCCTCATGATCGCCACCTACATCGCCATGGACTCCTTCGGCACCGCCACCAACGTCACCGGCGACGGCGCCATCGCGATTGTCGTCGACCGCCTCGCGGGTGGGCAGATCGGGGACGACGGAGACCCGGAGAACGCCCGCGAGCTCTCCTTCGACGGCATGAGGTACCTCGACCGCGTCAGTGTCGAGGGCGTCGTGAGTCCTGAGGAGCTGGTCGGCTCCGCCCGGGCCGCCGGGTCCGACGCCGCGGGCTGAGGTCCGGCCGCCCGGCGCTACGGCTGGGCTCCCCGGGGCCCTCCCGCGTCGGCGTCGGCCCGAGGGCGAGCCGCTGATCCGTATGACCGGGATTACATGGGCGGTGAAACCGTCGTCCGGGTCATCGCCCGTCCCTCACCGTAGGCTCGTGCCGTGGGCTGCGCCGCTCGCGGCCCGAGTGACATCGCGTCTTTAAGGAGTCTTCTGATGGTCAACGCGCCCATTAACATCACCGTCACCGGTGCGGCTGGCAATATTGGCTATGCCCTGCTCTTCCGCATCGCCTCGGGCTCCCTGCTCGGCCCCGACCAGCGCGTCAACCTGCGCCTGCTCGAGATCCCGCAGGCCGTCAAGGCCGCCGAGGGCACCGCCATGGAGCTGTTCGACTCCGCCTTCCCGACCCTGGGCGGCGTCGACATCTTCGACGACCCGAAGCAGGCCTTCGAGGGCGCCAACGTCGCCTTCCTCGTCGGCTCCATGCCGCGCAAGGCCGGCATGGAGCGGAGCGACCTGCTGTCGGCCAACGGCGGGATCTTCGGCCCCCAGGGCGAGGCGCTGAACGCCGGTGCCGCCGACGACATCAAGGTCCTCGTCGTCGGCAACCCGGCCAACACCAACGCGCTCATCGCCGCCTCCCACGCCAAGGACGTCCCGGCCTCCCGCTTCACCGCGATGACCCGCCTGGACCACAACCGCGCCCTGGCCCAGCTGGCCGCCAGGGCCGGCTGCCACGTCACCGACCTCGACAAGGTGACCGTCTGGGGCAACCACTCCTCGACCCAGTACCCCGACATCACGCAGGCCACGGTCGAGGGCGCCCCGATCACGGGCATCCTGGCCGACCGCGCCTGGGTCGAGAAGGACTTCATTCCGACCGTCGCTAAGCGCGGTGCCGCCGTTATCGCCGCCCGGGGCGCGTCCTCGGCCGCCTCGGCCGCCTCGGCCGCCGTCGACCACGTCCGCGACTGGTGCCTGGGAGTCAAGGGCTGCTCCTGGACCTCGGCCTCGGTCATGTCTGACGGCTCCTACGGCGTTCCCGAGGGCATCATTTCCTCCTTCCCCTGCGTCTCCGAGGGCGGGGAGTGGAAGATCGTCCAGGGCCTGGAGATCGATGAGTTCTCTCGCGGTCGGATCGACGCCTCCGTGGACGAGCTCCTGGGTGAGAAGAAGACAGTCTCCGAGATGGGACTGGTCTGACGGCCCCGGTCGGGGCGGGCGCCATCCGGTACCGGTAGCCCGCGCAGCCGCCGCGGCGCGGCCGGGCGGGCCTGCGGACCCGCTGCCGGCACGACCGGCCGTCTCGCTGGCGCGCACACAGGCAGGACTCTCCCGAGGGCGGTGCCCCCGGGAGAGCACTGCGTCTGGGCGCGGTCGCGCGCTCCGGCCGCCCCGCACGACGCCGACCAGGCGTGGCGATAGGGTCGGGGCATGGCACGACGCAGCTCCAAACGTCCTTATCGCGCCGAGCACCGCCCGCTCGACCTGGGGCGTCTGGGCGCCATGCCGCGCACCCAGGCCGGCCCGGGAGGCGCCGACTTCACCGTGCGCCGGCTGCGGGGCAGCGACAAGCCCTACACCTGCCCCGGCTGCAATCGGAGCATTGCGCCGGGCACGCCGCACGTCGTCGCCTGGTCGAACGAGTCCCTCTTCGGACCCGACCGCGGCCTGGAGGAGCGTCGTCACTGGCACACCGCCTGCTGGGAGCGCTGTCTGTGGTGAGTGCTGGGCGAGAAGCCTCCCATCCGCTGCCGGCGCGGACGGGAAGCCGGGGCGAGGGCTTGAAGGACAGGGCCGGCGGACATGGGTCGGACTTACTGACAACTTATGATCTGTCTCAAGATGCGGAAACCAGTGATGAGGCGCACACTAGGAACATGGCCGCCCCTATCCGCCTGCGCATCACTTTGGACCCGGACTCCTCGGAGCCGGTCTTCGCACAGATCTGCTCCGCGATCCGTGTCGATGTCACCTCGGGCCGGTTGACCGCTGGTGTGCGTCTGCCGACCACCCGTGCCCTGGCGGCCGAGCTCGACGTCGCCGTCAACACGGTCGCCAAGGCATATCGCGAGCTGGAGCTCGAGGGAGTCGTCGAGGGGCGTGGACGCCACGGCACCTATGTCATGGATCTCGCCGACACCGCAGCCGAGCGGGAGACCATGCGCTTCGTGACGACCATGCGCAACCTGGGCATGACCCGTGAGGAGACGCTCGCCCTGGTTCGCCGCGCCTGGTCGTGACGACGGCGCGGCGAACCAGGGCCGCTGCTACTACTGCGCGGCTCAGCGGCGCTTGCGGCCGCCCATGCCCATCAGGTCCTCCTGGAGGGACCTGGAGTCGTCGCCCTCGGCACTCGCCTCGGGGGAGCCGGCGCTCTGCGAGGACTCGGGGGAGCCGGCGCTGCCGGCACTGCTCGGAGTCACGTCGGACAGGCCGGCGGCCTGCGGAACGCCGGTTGCCAGCGCAGCGCTGATGACGTCGGAGAACTCCGGCGCCTGCGGCATGACGTTGCCGAGCACGCTGCGCATCTCCTCCAGGTAGCTGGCGACCGAGTCACGCTGCCGCTCGAGCTCCTTGATCTGACGCATCATGGTGGTCTTCTCGACCTCGGCGTCGGCACGGGCGTCCTCGAGAAGGGCCGTCGCCTCCAGGCGGGCCTGGTTCAGGGTGTCCTCGGCCAGGCGTGTCGCCTCCTCCTGGCGGGAGCGGAGAGTGTCGTCCACCTCGGAGCGGACGGCCTCGGCGCGGGCGAGGGCCTCCTCGAGCCGGGCCTCGGCCTGCGCGGCCTGCTCCTGCGCCTGCTGGTTCATCTCCTCGATGTGCCGACGCGCGGCCTCGTGGGCGGCAGAGTCCTCCTCGGCGGCAGTCTCGTGCGCCGCGGCGATCTCGAGAAGCGCCTGCTGGCGCAGCTCTGTCGCCTCCGACCGGGCGGCCTCGGCCTCGGCCGTGCTCGTGCGCCGCAGCGCCTCGGCCTCGTTGCGGGCCGCCGACAGCAGGGACTCTGCCTCGGCTCGCGCCTTGTCGACCGTGATGCGTGCCTCCTCGGCGGCGGTCGCCGTCACCGAGTCGGCCTGATCCTGCGAGGAGCGCCGTAGCGCGTCGGCCTCGGACTCCGCCGCCTCCCTGGTCTCGCTCGCCTCGCGCTCGGCGGTCACGGTGAGCTCGGCGGCGGACTTCTTGGCCGCGGCCACCGTCAGCTGCGCCTCGCGATCGGCCGACGACCGGGCCTCGGTCGCACTGGCCTTGGCCTCGGAGACGATCTGGTCCGCCTTGCGCTGCGCGGAGGCGACGAGCTCGTCGGCCCGGGCCTGGGCGTTGGCCAGGATGGTGGATGACTCGGCCTCGCTGTGGGATCGCAGCTCGGCGGCCTCCCGTCGAGCGTCGGCGACCATGGTGGCGGCCTCGGAGGAGCTGCGCTCGGACAGGTGGGCGGCGTTGGCGCGCGTACGTGCCAGGAGCGCGTCGGCCTCGGCATTGGCCTTGGAGAGCACCGACGTGCTCTGCTCCTCGGCGCTGCGCAGCAGCTGCTCGATGCGCGAGCCGAGCCCGGCATAGGTGGGCTTGTCCGCCTCGCGTAGGCGACGCTGAGCATCGGCGAGCTCGCCGGCGAGCGTCATGGCTCGCTGATCGAGACTGGCGACCTCACGCTTGGCATCTCCAAGCTGACGGGACAGCGCCTTGATGCGCTGGTCGACCTGGGTGCGGTCGTACCCGCGCATGGTGATGGCGAACTCCTCAGAAGACCCCTCGGCCACGTCACTCCTCCTTCTGGCGGGCCGCCGCGGCCCGCTGTCACCCAATCGTAGTCATTAGGGTGTCGCTCGCGCCTAGGTCCTGAGGGTCTGATGAGGGGCAAATTATGCTTCGTTGTTTGAGGAGAACCTGGTGCGACACGCCGGGCAAGCGGTTTTCTGTGCTGTGGGCGCAGGGACCTGGGAGGCGGCACGGGGCCCATGATGCTCGCGGTCTCCTCCATCTTTGAGGAAGGTCACGTCGTGAGCCGGCGGATGCCGAGCGCGGTCATCGCCGTCGGCGGCCCACTCACCATCGTCGCGGCTGTCTGCCTCGCCGTGTTTTTGACGTGCGAGCCGAGCCCGACGCCGTCGACGCAGGCGGGCCCGCTCGTGGGCGCCGTCGCCAGTGCGCCCCACACGGCGGTGGCGCGGCGGTGCTCCGAGCAGAGGCATGGGCACGGCTCTTCCGCTGAGGGCGCAGGACCTGTGATCTTCGGCGAGGTTCCTCGCACGGACGGGAGGAACATGCGATTCTGGACAGTGTCTGCATCCAGGCTCTGTGTCGATCACGCCTGGCGCAGAGGCCGGTGACAGCGGCGCCATGTCCACGATCTTGAGGAGAGACACGTCGTGAACCGACGGATCCTGAGCGCGATCATCGCCGTCCTTGGCCTGATCGCCATCGCCTTGGCCGTCTGCTCCGCTACGATCTGGCGGCCCGGCACGACCGCGGAGGCGACTCTTGCCTCGGCTCCCACCCAGAACTATGTCGTCACGCAACCGGGTGTCCTCAACCGGGTCGACTCCGAGGCCACGATCACTGCCACAGCCGCCTCCGAGGATGAGCAGGTGTTCATCGCGGTGGGGCACTCGGCTGATGTCAATGCTTGGCTTGCCAACGATCCCTATGTGTCTGTCACAGGCCTGGACAGCTGGACGAGCCTGTCTGCGACCGAGGTGACGACCAGGTGCGGTGACGACGCCGTGCCGGCGTCGTCGGCTCCCAGCGCCTCCGGCGGGGCATCGCCGACGAGTGCTCCGAGCACCGATGAGAACGGCTGCACCGTCCTGGAGGCTTCCAACGCCGACCCGAGCACATCCGACCTGTGGGTGGCCACAGCTGCGGGCAAGGGCACGGCCACGCTCAACCTGGATGTCAATGACACCGACCTGGTCATGCTGTCGGCCACTGACGGTTCCTCTCCGGCCCCGAACATCTCGCTGTCCTGGCCGCGCAAGGTCTCGACGCCCTGGCTCATTCCAGGACTCATTGTCGGAGGGCTCCTGCTTCTCGTTGGCGTCTTCCTCTTCCTCATCGACATCCAGATGCGTCATGCCGACCGGCAGCGGCGTGCCCGCTCTGCTGAGCGCGCCGCCCGGCTTGCGCAGGCCGACGGCGTGGCCACGGCGGGAATCCCGCAGATCGGCGACCCCAACCGGCCTCTGTCGCGCAGAGAGACGCGGGAGAAGGAACGGGCGGCCGCCGAGGGAGAGGAGTGGATCGACCCGCGCACCGGTCGCGTCTACCTCGGCGGCGTGGAGGCGCCCGATGTGCCTCAGGCCTCTGAGCAGGAGACGACCTTCTACGGCGAGTCGCCCGACTACCAGGACTATCAGGGAGGATCGGCCGACGAGGGCGTTTTCCCGTACGGCGGTGGTGTCGTGCCCGGGATGAACGCCGGTGCGACGTTCGAGGACACCGGCCAGTCCGAGACACAGACGCAGCAGGCCCTCTCCGACTTCTCCGGGTCGAGTTACCCGGACTATGACTACGGCGGCCGGCCCGAGGGGCAGCAGGGCTTCCCCGACACCAGTGGCCAGCAGCCCGAGGGGCGGCAGGGCTTTACCGGCCTGGGCTACCCGGACTACGGCACTCAGCCTGGTCAGCCCGAGGGGCAGCAGGGCTTTACCGGCCCGGGCTACCCGGACTACGGCACTCAGCCTGGTCAGCCCGAGGGGCAGCAGGGCTTT
>ERZ772964.458-NODE-458-length-18511-cov-3.32466_pt1 | contig 18511 bp, 14 predicted proteins | sample MGYA00580675_ERZ772964 | MGnify/ENA primary metagenome ERZ772964 (study PRJEB29015, sample SAMEA2737941) | human oral metagenome | biome: human oral; feature: human-associated habitat; material: dental | place: China | collected 2139 ... | reverse complement strand
CTGCCCGACCTGCGGCTCCTGCTCGGGAATGTTCACCGCGAACTCCATGAACTGCCTGACCGAAGCGCTCGGCCTGTCCCTGCCGGGCAACGGCTCAACCCTCGCGACCCAGGTTGCGCGTCGCGATCTGTTCGTGCGCGCCGGTGAGCTTATCGTCGAGCTGTGCAGGCGCTACTACGAGGAGGAAGACGACTCGGTCCTACCCCGTTCCATTGCGAGCGTGGAGGCCTTCCGCAATGCGATGACCCTTGACATGGCGATGGGCGGCTCATCCAATACGGTCCTGCACCTGCTCGCCGTCGCACACGAAAGCGGAGTCGACTTCGACCTGGAGGACATCGCCGAACTCGGCCGCAGCGTCCCCTGCCTGTCGAAGGTCGCGCCGAACCACAACGACTACCACATGGAGGACGTCCACCGGGCTGGAGGGATCCCCCGAATCCTCGGTGAACTCGACCGAGGCGGATTCCTCTCCCACAAGGTCCACACGATCCACTCGCCCTCGCTCTCCCAATGGTTGGGGGAGTGGGACCCGAAGTCTCAGAGCGTGTCTGACAAGGCCATCGCATTGTGGAAGGCCGCTCCCGGTAATGTGCGCACCACTGAGCCCTTCTCAACCTCGAACCAGTGGAGCGAACTCGACCTGGATGAGGTACAGGGCTGCGTGCGCGACATTGAACACGCCTACACCGCAAAGGGCGGCCTCAGCGTCCTTTCCGGCAACCTCGCCCCCGAGGGCGCGATCATTAAGGCCGCGGGCATCGACCCCTCCCTCTTCCACTTCGAGGGCCGAGCCCGCGTCATGGAATCCCAAGAAGAAGCGATCGAGAAGATCCTCGACAAGACCGTCCAGGCCGGAGATGTTGTTGTCATCCGCTATGAGGGGCCTGCAGGGGGCCCGGGCATGCAGGAGATGCTCTACCCGACCTCCTTCATTAAGGGACGAGGGCTCGGCAAGGCCTGCGCACTCATCACCGACGGCCGCTTCTCGGGTGGGACCTCGGGAATCTCCGTGGGCCACATCTCTCCCGAAGCCGCTGACGGCGGCCTCATCGGCCTCGTTGAGGACGGCGACCGGATCATCATCGACGTGAACGAAGGACTCTTGCTCCTCGACGTTCCCGAAGAGGAGATCGAAGCTCGCCGGGCCCGTGAAGAAGCGCGTGAACACCCCTGGACCCCGAAGAATCGAGACCGCCTCGTCTCCCCGGCGCTCCAGCTCTACGCGGCCACCGCGATGTCCGCATCGAAGGGCGCCGCACGAGACGTGTCGCGCGTGCTCCGATAAGGCCAGCGCATCAAAGCCCTACTCGGACTCTTCTGAGTTCTTCTTCCTTTGAGTTCTTCGTCGACAGGAACGAACATGCCCGAACACGTCGCACTTTACGACACGACCCTTCGCGACGGCGCCCAGCAGGAGGGGATCTCCCTATCAGTCGCCGATAAGCTCGCAGCCCTGCCGATCCTTGACGATCTGGGAGCCGACTTTATTGAGGGCGGCTGGCCGGGGGCGATCCCGAAGGACACCGTCTTCTTCGAACGCGCCCGCTCCATCAGGATGCGTCACGCGCGCCTGGTCGCCTTCGGTGCGACGACGAGGCCGGGAGTCGCGGCAGCTGAGGACCGGCAAGTGCGGGCCCTTCTCGACTCGGGCGCGCAGATCATCACCCTTGTCGCAAAGTCTGATGTCCGCCACGTCAAGAGGGCTCTGCGCACCAGCGAGGACGAGGGCCTGCGCATGGTGCGCGACACTGTCGCATTCCTTTCCGAGGAGGGGATTGATGTGATGGTGGACCTCGAGCACTTCTTCGACGGGCTCGCCTACGATCCGGACTACGGCATGTCCGTGATGATGGAGGCGGCGCTCGCCGGAGCGGTTGCGGTGATCCTGTGCGACACGAATGGCGGCAGCCTTCCCTCTCAGGTTTCACAGGCGACGAGGCGCGCGCGAAGAATCCTCGATGACGCCGGGTGCACGGGCGTCGTCCTCGGTATTCATGCGCATAACGACACGGGGTGTGCGGTCGCGAATACGATTGCGGCGGTCGATGCCGGAGCTCGTCAGATTCAAGGAACCGTCAATGGTTACGGGGAACGGACCGGGAATGCGAATCTTTTAACCTGCGCTGCAAACCTGCAGCTCAAGTGCGGATTCGACGTGATTCCTGAAGAATCGCTGGCGAAACTTGAATCGGTGTCGCGGCGCATATCGGAGCTCGTCAACATCGCCCCCTTCCCGCGCGAACCTTATGTTGGCGATTCCGCTTTCGCTCATAAGGCCGGTTTGCACGCCTCAGCGATCCGCGTCGATCCTGACCTTTACCAGCACATCGATCCGGCCACTGTTGGCAACGGCATGAGGATGCTCGTTTCTGAAATGGCCGGAAAGTCCTCGATCGAACTCAAAGCCGAAGAGCTCGGCATTGATTTGGAGTCGCTTCCCAATGCTGCGGCTCGTATTGCCGTGAAGGTGAAGGAACGCGAGGCGGCGGGCTACACCTATGACGCGGCCGACGCCTCCTTCGAACTACTGGCCTTGAACGAGCTCGGGCGCCTCCCGCGTTTCTTGAGGGTCGAGTCCTGGAAAGTCATGTCGCAGGAGATCACCGAGGTTAAGGGCGAGCCTTTCGCCCAGTCCGAAGCGACGGTGAAGATCCACACGGATCGGCGCCATATCCGAACTGCTGAGGGCAATGGTCCGGTCAACGCCCTCGACCGGGCTCTTCGTCATGTCATGACTCGCGACTACCCCGTGTGTGCGGACTTTGAACTCGCTGATTTCAAGGTGCGTATCCTTGACGAGGAGCGCGCCGGAACCGACGCGACGATCCGAGTACTCATTGAGATGAGTGATGGTCATCGCTCCTGGTGGACTGTCGGTATTGGTACCGATGTCATCGAAGCGTCCTGGGAGGCTCTTTTCGAAGCCTACTGGTGGGGCCTGCTGCGTTCGGGAGCGGACTCCTTACTCATTGAATAGGAGCGGACTCTTTGCTCATTGAATAGGATGGCGAGGCCTCTTTCCCGGGCAGCGAGAACACGGCCTTATCGGCGGGGAGTGAGGCTCGCGCGCCTCTTCGCAGATGGGCAGTGAGAACGCACCCGGTGGAAAAGGAAAAATGCCACAAGGATGTGCCTGGCGCGATTCGGGTTCAGCCGATCGTGCGAGAGCCCCAAGGCGTGCAGGAATCAGCGGCGTGCGGAAGGGACCAGCGGCGCATACGAGAATCAATGACGCGTGCAGGGAGTAGTGATGAAGGAAAAGAAGGGGAGATGCCCCTCAACTCGTGCGTTTGTCCTGTGATGAGGGAGAATCTTCAACATGCATGGTGAATACAAGGTTCCCGGAGGAAAACTCGTTGTCATCGACCTCGAAGTCGACCAGGACGCCCTTGTCGATGTGACGCTCTCGGGTGATTTCTTCCTCGACCCCGATAGTGCTCTGACACGGATGACGCAGGCCCTTGAAGGGGTGTGCGCATCCGCCTCCGCCAAAGAGATCGCCGAGCTCGTCGAAGCCTCCCTTGAATCCGATGATGTCCTCATGGGCATCACCCCCGCAGCTGTGGGCGTTGCAGTGAGACGCGCTCTCGGGCATGCCTTGAGCTGGGAGGACATCGATTTCGAGGTCATCCACGGTCCAGTCGTTGACCCGATGGTCAATGTCGCCTTGGACGAGACCTTGGTTGAGGATGTCGCAGCCGGAAGACGCAAGCCCTTCATGCGATTGTGGGAATGGAACGGCCCGCAGGTCGTCATCGGCTCCTTCCAGTCCTACCAGAACGAAATCCAACCCGAAGGAGTGGAACGACACGGCATCTTGGTGTCGCGCCGAGTCACAGGCGGCGGAGCCATGTTCATGGAGCCTGGCAATTGCATCACCTACTCGCTGGTCGTCCCGACCGCCCTCGTCGAGGGGATGAGCTTCGAACAGTCCTATCCCTTCCTCGATCAATGGGTCATGGAGGTTTTGGAGAAGGTCGGAATCAAAGCGAAGTACGTGCCCCTCAACGACATCGCTTCCGAGGCCGGTAAGATCGGTGGGGCCGCTCAAAAACGCTGGTCGAATGGCTACATGGTTCACCATGTGACGATGGCCTACGACATTGATGCGGAGAAGATGAACGAGGTCTTGCGCATCGGCATGGAGAAGATCCGCGATAAAGGGACGCGTAGCGCAGTCAAACGCGTTGACCCCATGCGTTCACAGACGGGCCTTCCCCGAGAGACGATCCTCAAAGCCTTTTACGACCATTTCACGCAGAAGTACCGCGCGACCCCCGGTGAGATCACGGAAGCGGATCTTGCAAAGGCCGAGGAGCGCTGTGTCACGAAGTTCGCGACCAAGGAGTGGACGCACCGGATTCCCTGATCGGCTTGGGCGGCCTCGGTGAGCCGCGAGGGCGGAGCTTCCTGAGTGTTCGGCGGTGCTCAAACACGAGGCCGACGCTCGCCGAACACTGCGGTGCCGATCCTCACGATGCTCGCCCCCTCCGCGATCGCCCATTCGAGATCTGCAGACATCCCCATGGAGAGTTCGAGGCCGCGCAACCCGGTCGCAGCTTCGGTTCGCTCGCAAATCGAACGCAGCAGAGCGTAGGCAGCGCGAACATCCTTTTCAATGGGCGAGTTCAAACCGACGGTCATGAAGCCGCAGAGCCTGAGGTGTTCGGCTCCGAGCGCTGCATCGACGAGGGCATCCACCTCGCTGGGGTGGCACCCGTGCTTGGTCTCTTCCCCGGAGACATTCACTTCGAGGAAGATGGGGACTTCCCGATTGGCTCGAGCATTGATCTTCTCAACGAGGACGGGACAATCCACTGATTCGATCACATCCACGCATCCCAGCGCGTGATTGATCTTGTTCGACTGCAAAGGGCCGATCAGGTGGAGCTCAGCTCCTTCGACCCGGCGGATCGCTGCGAGGGTGTTTCGAGCCTCCTGGACGCGATTGTGGCCGAGCAGAATCGGACGGCCCAATTCGGCAAGGACGTGGGCGGCTTCGTAGCATTCCTCGGGGGTCCTGGTCTTCACTGCGAGTTCGAGCTTGACCGGATCTGGCCTGCCCGCTTTGTCTCGGGCGTTTTCAATACGTACCAGGGCCTGTTCGATTCCGCTGCGGATGCTCATGGGGATGATCCTAGAACGAGGTGCCCATGCCTGTGCCCGTGCCCTTGGATCCCGCCCCTGCGCAGGTGGGAGCCTCCGGGCGAAGACAGAGGATTACAGAGGGGGCGGGTGCTGGTCGTCCAGATATCAGGCTAGAGTGCCGGATGCTCTGCGTGGGGGAGATGCTCCGCGCGGTGGAGGAGCCGTAAGAGGATGCCCCTCCGCGTCTTCGTGTGCCTGGGCCCCCGTCCTCGTTCGTCGCAGTGCGTGCACTCGAGGCGAAGGCCTCTGAGCAGAATCAGGGATCACTCAGGGACACGCCTCATGTGCTTTCGCAAGAAGCAGAGGATAATTAAAGACTCTGATGAGTGTCACTCAGGCTTCGATAAGGAGGACGAAATGCGCACCCTGCTCAACATCATCTGGTTCCTCTTCGGAGGGGTGTGGCTCTGGCTCGGCTACATGTTCTTCGGGATCATTGCCTGCATCTTCATCGTGACGATCCCTGCGGGTATCGCATCCTTCAGGATCGCGAGCTACGTGCTCTGGCCTTTCGGTAAGCGAGTCGTCGACATGCCGAACGCGGGTGCGGGCTCAGCGCTCATGAACATCGTCTGGTTTTTCGTCGCGGGCCTATGGCTCGCACTCGGTCACGTCATGACGGCTCTGGCCCAGTCGATCACGATCATCGGCATCCCCGTTGCAATCGCGAATATTAAGATGATTCCGATCACCTGCTTCCCCTTCGGGAAGATGGTCGTCACAGATCCCAAGGCGATCATCTGATTGGACGAAGACCTCGCTGCTGGGCGAAAAGAGAGCAGAGCACAAGAATAGAATGGAGAACTTAGGGGCGATCCTGGTGATTGAGCCCTGATTGGGGCCTTGAATTTGGCGCTAGCAAGGAGGCGTGGCGCTCAGCGCCCTCACCCCTCTTCAAGACCAGCCGCAGGGATCGGCTCGCCCTGCGCGTCGAAACTTGGGACATCGCCCTCGGGTCCGAGGGCAGGGACCTCAGGCACCCCGAGGGAGAACACCGTATCGTGGGTCACGATCCGTGCAATCTCAAGGTCGGAGGTGACGCCCTCGCCCGAAGCGAGAGCCGCGAGGACAGGGCGAAGAACTGGACGCTCACCCGCCCAATAGGAATCGATGAGCGTCGGAATGTACTGAGCACGCGTCACAACGAATCCACCCTCAGGGGACTGCGTGAAGACGAAACGGGCGGTCACGCCCTCGTGCGAACGCCGATACTCGAAGGGTGGCGTCGCCACCATGTTCCCCAGGCCGTAGACGACCCACTTCCCATTGACAATGGACCAGGGCTGGACGACGTGAACGTGGTGCCCGTACACGAGGTCAATCGCATCACTGGCCGTGAGAGCCTCGGCGACCTCAAGCTGCTGGGCGTTCGGCTCGGCAACATACTCCTCGCCCCCGTGGACGGCTGCGAGCACGATGTCTGCGCCCGCCTCTCGTGCGGCCTGCGCCCTTGAGATCATGTCCTCCACGTCGAGGAAAGCGACCGACCATTCCTGCCCCTCGGGAAGGGGAATCCCATTCGTTGAATAGGTGCCGGACACGACCCCGATCCGCACCCCTTCTTGGCTCGTGTAGATCGTCGGGGTGGAGCGCTCTTCGGGAGAGCGGAAGGTCCCTGTGTGAAGAATCCCGACCTCATCGAACTTGCGCAGAGTCGTCTCAATGCCGCCGAATCCTTGATCGAGTGAATGGTTCGAGGAGGTCGTGCACAGGTCCCACCCGGTTTCGGCGATGGCTGCGGCCACTTCCTGAGGGGCTGCGAAAACGGGATAGCCGCTCGGTTCTACACCTTCGGGGGCGAGGGGCACTTCCTCGTGACAGATCGCAAGATCTGCGCTTTCGATGGTCGAGCGGATGGGGTCGAAGAGGACGGAAAAGTCGTAGGGGCCGCGACCTGTTTCGTAGGCGACCTGGGCGGCGGAGTCCCACAGTCCCGAGTGCCAGAGGAGGTCTCCACTCATCACGACGGACAGAGTGCGGGGCTTAAAAGGCTGAGGTTTGTCTTGAGTCTGCGAATCGGAAGACTGAGGAGAAGCGGCGGATTGGTCGGCTTGAGACAGAGCGTCGATCGGACCCCCGGGCGCCAGCGGCAGGGCGTAGATGACCATGAGGACGCAGGAGAGGATGAGGGCGCAGATGAACGCAAGACCACTGCCGCGCGGGAGACGAAGACGAGGCTTTGGTGTGATCTGGGACATAGTGTGATCGTATCTGTCACCTCAAGAAAAGGTGTGTTCTACGCATCGCAAAGGCACATGAGTTCGCCTCTGCTGCTTCGGGCTCGCTGAACTTGCTGAGGGGGCGAATCTACGGTCCTTCTCCTAGAAATGAAGATCTTCCCACCGATGGGTCCTTCTTTCCTTCGACCCGCTCAGCTGATCAACAGACGTCCCCAGTGAGGGGGAGCGTATTGAGGCCCAGTCGCTTCGCCTCGGCAAGGAGCCTCGCATCGTGCGTTAAGAAAGTGACGGGATCTCGAGGAGAATCAATGGTCAAGGCCGTCGCAAGATGAATCGCATCAAGAGACTTTAATGATCCTGTGAGGGTACAAGCGCGTTCAACGACAGCATCGTCGATGGGGAGCAGGTAGAGCTCGCGGAGGTATTCATTGACATCATCAAGTGCAAGCCCGTTTCTGCGCATCAAACGAGTCAGTTCGACTTCAAGGAGTCTGGATGAGGCAAAAAAGTTGTCCTTCCCGAGATCATAGAGGATCTGGTTCGCTTCCTGGGCATGTTCCTGGTTGAGGAAGATAAGGCCGACGAAGGACGTGTCGAGATAGATCACGACAGTTCCTCACGATCCTCAGCGAGGAGGCTCTCTAAGCTGACTCCCTCGGGCAAGGGGTGCACTGTCGGAACAAAATGCCCCTGTCGTGTCGGCACTCTGACCTTCCCCTCGCGCACGAGCCTTTCAAGAGGGGTTTCGTCCGTGTCAATGGGCACGAGGCGCGCGACGGGGCGACCTCGGTCGGTGATAGTAACGGCACGGCCGGAGTCGACGACTGCGTGGACGATTCGCCCCGAATGCTGGTTGAGCGTGCGCAAAGAGATCGTTGCTTCAAGGGAGAGGGGTGCGGCAGCCATAAGGCAAGGCTACCTCTCCAATGTTCTACATGTAAGACTTGCGTGTCATGTGAGGCGTTCACCCTCTGTAATCAACTCGTAGGCTCTACGCGCAAGCTCGCGACAATGCCAACGTCGGAACCTCGATGAGGGACCCCTGCGCATGAGTGCGAGGCTCATCTGCTGAACGGCAGCGCGCACGTAGTCAATCCTTAACAGTGGAGTGATCAATCCGACGGGAATGACAATCTGATCGGTCCAGGTCATCAGGTACTGAACTCGTCCGGCTTCGCAAAACCAGGAGAAGGCTTCATCGGGGAGCTCGGGATTCCACTCGTCGTCGTCCGTAATGATGGTTCCCGGTAGGAAATTGAGATGAGCGCAGGGCGTCTTGATGCTGCCGCGTTCGAGCTCTATCTCTTCTGCAGCTCGGGGAAAAAACACGAGTTCAAGCGACCCTGCATTGAGGGTCGCAAAGCGACCTCCCGCAGTAGTCGGATAATCGCTGAGCGTCCAATACTCACCCTCGAGCTCGACCGGGTTCGGGAGTATCTCGATGACTGAGGCGCAATCCGCCACCACAGAATCGGCGACCGTCCACGTGGCGTCCTCATTGAACGCCCAGGGAGCGAGTCCGGGTTTCCTAGTGAACAGTTGCGGAACAGCACCCGCCTCACGGGAGGCGGCCTGTTCGATGGCACGTCGATCGACCGTCGCGCTGCCACACGCCCAATGGGATTGGCGAACGGGCGGAAGCCACTCGTCAAAGACACTCGGACCCGCGAAATTGAAGTTCCACGTCTTGTTCCGAAGACGATGACCAAGGGTGCGTTGTCTTAGAATCGTCGCCTTCTCGGCCTCGTTGAGATCTCGATCGGGAACCGCGGAAAACTCAAGACTGACGATGTCCGGCCACGAAGGGTGGTGTTTGCCGCCGTGCCGGTGCTGTGCGAAACGCCTCGTCACATCCTTCGCCTGTCCGACGTAACGGTCACCGTTTGAAAACTCGAGGATGTAGATCCCGCAACGCTCCTCGCGGAATAGGGGCGCGACGCTCTCGAGTTCTCGCACGTCGTAGGAACGGAACCTTGGGACGATCATCCGCAGATCACCTCGGCCCGACGTCGAGGAGTCGCAGGGCGAGGGCGTGGCGCCGATCGGACTCATCCAAATCGACCAGAGCCGTGATCCTCCAGTCCCCATCGCCCTTAGGATCAGCGAGGGTCTGAGTGGCGAGCCAAAAGCGACCCGGCGCGGCATGCTCGGCGGCTTCCTCGTCTCCTGCAGCGGCAAGATCCGCGGCGTTCGGCTCTTCATTAATCACGCACATACTGGCCGAACGAGCCGCCTGATCAATACCGATCCAGTCGTACTCCGCCCAATAGCGGGCGAGCGCATCATCCCAGCGAGCCTCATCCCAAGCCGAATCCGAATCCTCACGGGCCAAAGCCTCCACTGCGTCGCGACTCATGAGCTCGACCCGGTGGAAGAGGGCCTTGCGGACGGTGGTGCGCAGTGCATGAAGGTTCGCACTGAAAGCGACACTCCCGTCCTCGTTAGCGCCGAAAGCGAGTTCCGTGCCTACGGTCTGCGAATCGGGTGTCATCTCGCGGCCCTCGGCGAGCGCCTCCCACTCGTCCAAGAGGGACGAGTCGACAGCCCGGATCAAAGCGTGGAGCCACTCGATAATCGCCTGGACCTCCTGCGTCATCGCAGAATCCGGGATAATCTGGCGCATCGCCCGATAAGCGTCGGAGAGGTAGCGCAAGATCACGCCCTCAGAACGCCCGAGATCGTAGCGGGACACGAGTTCCGTGAAGGTCATGGCGTTCTCCACCATTTCACGCACCACGGACTTGGGGGAGAGCTCGAGCGCTCCGACCCAAGGATTTGCCTTCACATAACTCGTAAAGGCGCCGCTCAATAACTCTTCAAGTGGACGAGGCCAGCTCACCTCCTCCAAAGCCTCCATCCTCTCCTCGTATTCCATGCCCTCGGCTTTCATCGCGGCCACGGCCGCGCCCTTGGCAGCAGACTGCTGTGCGAAAAGCAAAGGACGAGGATCTTCTAAAACAGACTCGATGACGGACACAACATCGAGGGCGAAATCGGGGGACTCAGGGTCGAGCAGATCCATCGCAGCGAGAGCGAAGGGTGAGAGGGGCTGATTGAGGGCGAACTCATCGGGCAGATCCCCAGCGGCGCGCAGACGAGGGCGACCATCGCGCACAGCCTGCTCAGTGGAAACATGCTCGACCACTCCGGCGACCCTCATCGAGGAGTAGATCTCGCCCAGACGACGCAGATGAGGATTCACCTCGCTCGGGGGATCATCATTATGACGAGCGAGGAAGACAAGATGCTCACCCGGGTCCCTCTGAGCTTTCTGCGCGCCCGCGAGCACGTTGAGCACCATCGAATGAGTGAAGGCGAATTGTGAACGCAAACGCTCTGGCGACTCGGAGAGGAGACGCTCATAAGTTCCTTTCGTCCACGAGATCGTCCCATCCGCAGGGCCCTTGCGTTTCTTCTGGGCCTTCTTCTTCGCCTTCTTCAGATCCCGTGCATCCCTCGCGGCCTCCTGAGCGGCGGTCAAACGGGCGCGCTCGCGGGCGGCCTCGACCTCGTGCTCAGGAGCGAGGACCCTGACGAAACCGATCGTGTCAAAACCGGCGCGGCCCGCGCGCCCTGCGATCTGGTGGAACTCCCTGGCAGAAAGATGACGCATCCTCTTCCCGTCGAACTTCACGAGGGAGGTGATGAGGACAGTACGGATCGGCACATTGATTCCGACTCCGAGAGTGTCAGTGCCGCACACAATCGGCAAGAGCCCCTGCTGGGCGAGGCGCTCCACGAGGCGACGATAGCGCGGGAGCATCCCCGCATGATGAACGCCGATCCCCTGGGAGAGCAGGGATTTTAAAGTCTGGCCGAAACCCCGGCCGAAAGACACTGAGCGCAGTTCCGCTGCGATTTTCTCTCGTTTTTCCTTGTCGATGAGCTTTCGTTTGTCGAAGGACTGCGCCGTCGTCACAGCGTCCTTTTGTGCGAAGTGAACGATGTAGACCGGCCAACGGCCCTCTTTCAAAAGACGCTCGACCGTGTCCTCCAGACGATCGACGACGTACTCGAACTCTAAGGGCACGGGACGTTTCGCGTCGTCAACGACTCCGACCTCGCGTCCGGTGCGTTCCTTCCACGCCTTTTCGAAGGTGCTCGTGTCGCCAAGGGTTGCCGACATCGCGATGAACTGCGGTTCGCTCAACTCCAACAGGGGAAGCTGCCAGGCCCAGCCGCGCTGAGGATCCCCATAGAAGTGGAACTCGTCCATGACGATCATGTCCGCATCCAAGGATGGGCCGTCGTGCAGAGCCTGATTCGCGAGGATCTCAGCAGTGCAGCAGATGATAGGGGCATCAACGTTCAAGGAGAAGTCACCGGTGATCATTCCGACGTTCTTTGCGCCGAAAAGGGCGACGAGGTCGAAGAACTTCTCCGACACCAGTGCTTTGAGAGGCGCGGTGTAGTAGCTGCGTCCACCCTGCGCCATTGACACGAAGTGGGCGGCGAGGGCGATCATCGACTTGCCCGACCCCGTTGGAGTCGCTGCGATCACGTGCTTGCCGTCGAGGATCTGCATGAGGGACTCGTCCTGATGCGGATACAACGGCCTCCCATTTGATTCAGCCCACGAAGTGAAGGCCTCATAGAGGGCGTCGATATCGTCAAGAGAGCCATCGTCCTCGAGTTCGTCGAGGAGGTCATTGAGGGGAGCCGTCATATCCTCATTATCCGTGCAAGCCGTGGGGCTTTCCTGATCCTGGCCCCTCGAGTCCCACGTGCTGACCCTTGACAAGCTCCTTTTCGCACTTATGGGAGCCTGATCAGGTCCTATTGACGAACCACCGCATCGGTGGAGGAGAAAGGAGTGCGGCGTGGAAGATCTCGCGAACCAAATCCTGGTGGTCGCGGACTGGCTCACATTGCATGTGACGGTCTGGCTTCTCGTCGGGACCGGCCTCTTCCTCACGATCACATCCCGCGCCGTTCAACTCCGCCACTTCCCGAGCATGATCCGCGCGGTCACGGGCTCGCGTCAAGGAGCAAAGGGAGGCATCTCCTCCTTCCAAGCCTTCACGATCTCCCTCGCCGCGCGAGTCGGTGTCGGCAATGTTTTCGGCGTAGCCGCTGCCCTGCTCATGGGCGGGCCAGGCGCGATCTTCTGGATGTGGATCGTCGCCCTCGTCGGCATGGCGACCGCATTCTTCGAAGCGACCCTCGCGCAGATATTCAAAGTCCGTGCCGCAGATGGCTCTTTCCGCGGCGGCCCCGCCTACTACATCTCTCTGGGAATGAAGAACAAGGCACTCGCCTCGGTTTTCGCAATCATCACCGTCGTGACCTGTGCTTTTGTCATCACCTCGGTCCAGTCGAATGCGATCGCCGGCACTGTGCTCTCCGCCCTCGGCGATGCAGGGGACGATCCAGCGCTCTGGGGGCTTTCGCAGGCGCAGCTCATGATCGCCGCGCTCCTCTTCGTGTTCTCCGCGATGGTGATTTTCGGTGGGATCCGCACAGTCGCCCGCGTCACCGAATGGATGGCACCGATCATGGCGACGATCTACGTGATCATGGTCGCGATCATTGTCGTCATGAACATCGACCAGTTCGGTACGGTCCTTGCCCAGATCATCCGAGGGGCCGCAGCTCCCGCTCCCATCGTGGGTGGACTAGGAGGCGGAATCTTCGCCGCCCTCATCAACGGCACGAAACGCGGACTCTTCTCCAATGAAGCAGGCCAGGGGACCGCGCCGAACGCGGCTGCGACCGCCACCGTGTCGCACCCAGTGACGCAGGGACTCATTCAATCGCTCGGGGTCTTCATTGACACGATCGTCGTATGCACCGCCACCGCCTTCGTCATCCTCATCGCAGGCCCGGAGGTCTGGGGCGCCCAAGGAGCGAATCCAGCGAACCTCACCTCACTCGCCGTCGCCCATGAACTCGGCGCATGGACGATCATGCCGATGGCAATCCTGATCTTCGTTCTCGCCTACTCTTCGATCATCGCGGCCTATGTCTACTCCGAAACGAATATGACCTTCGTGAGTAACACGAAGTGGGCAGTGTGGAGCGTCCGCGTCGTCTCGGTGTTTTCGGTGGTTCTCGGCGCTCTGGCCTCGCTGGATCTGGTGTGGAACACGGTTGATATCGCGATGGCCGTCATGACGGTGACGAACCTCGTGGCGCTCCTGAGCTTGTCGAAGTGGGGGCGTGGTGCTTTGCGCGATTATGAGCGCCAGCGTCGTGAGAAAGTGGTAGAGCCTGTCTTTAGCGGAGTGGACAACCCGCTTTTGCCTGGTGATGTGCCCACGGACTCGTGGAGGGGATAACACGCGCACCTGGCAGCCAGCCTCGATCAACGATGTCCCCACAGACTCCTGGACAGAAGAGTGGTGCTGCTTCTGAGCGGGGTGCTTGCAGAGGATGCCAGGTTCTCGTGGTGGTCGCAACGGGGTCTTTGTGAAAGGGGTTCGTTGTGGCTGGTCTCGCTGGACTCTGAGACCTTGATGCCGTGGCACTTGTGGCCGAGCACGAACAATTCAGTCTCTTCGAACCCCGGGCGTCGATACAGCGCAGGGGTGGAGCACCGGGACGTTGAGCCCTTGAAGAGGAGACACGCCACCCCACTTGTCCGACAAATTGCGGATTCGAGGGCGCTTCGCCGATGCACACACCCCACGAAGGAATAGGCTCATCCCATGAGAATCGTGCGCTTTTCTGATGGTGAATCACCCCGCTACGGCGCCCTCGAAGAGGGATCCAGCCGCATCGTCGTCCTCAAGGGCGACCCCCTCTTCAGCGAAATCGAACCCGATGGACGCATTGTCGAACTCGAAGAGGTTCGCCTCCTCTCACCCGTGATCCCCCGTTCGAAAGTCATCGGCATCGGCACGAACTTCGGCGAGGAGGTCCGCGCCCCAGGCTCGCCCGAACCTGAGACGATGCCCCCGATCTTCATGAAAACGAACACTTCGGTCATTGGCCCGGATGATCCGATCGTCTTGCCCAAGTGGAGCCAGGATGTGATCTACGAGGGCGAACTCGCTGTCGTCATCAAGTCCCTCGCGAAAGACGTGCCCCTCGACGAGGTCGACCAGGTGATCCTCGGCTACACCCTGTGCAACGATGTCACCGCCCGCGACGCAATGGACGGCGGCCCCTGGCTGAAAGGCAAGTCCTTCGACACTGCCTGCCCGCTCGGCCCTTGGATCGTGGTGGACCCCGAACTTGATGTACAAAACCTTGTGATTTCCGGCGGTGTCGGCGATGCGCACACATCCGGCTCGACCGCGTACATGCTGCACACGGTCCGCGAACTCGTCGCCTACTGTTCGACCCTTTTCACCCTGCTCCCTGGAGATGTCATCACCACGGGCTGCCCGGGAGTGTCCGGCCCGATCGAAGCAGGCGACACCGTTTCCTTCGAGATCCCCGAGATCGGTCGGCTCACGAACCCGGTCATTCGCCGATGAATACTCCGGGAGGAGAGTTCCACCCCGGTGGCGAGGGGGCGAGGTGAAGCGTGGAAGCGCTGGCCTCGCCCCTCGGCGCTTGGCTGCTTTTCGCTGTGGTGCGGCGGTTTTGGCTGCTACTAGCTGTTGTTGCGCTGCTTCACTGTTGGCACGAATGCGGCTCGCTGTTGGTGCGCTGCTTCACTGTTGGCACGAAGACCTGCGGTTCTTTGCCGCGCCACGCCGTCCCTCACCCTGATGAACAGCTCGAGCCGATCCTCTTCACCCCTCAAAGGGATGCGATCACGCCAATGAGGCCCCTTGGATGAGGTTGAGCATCCGCTCAATGATCTCGGCGGTCACCTCATGCGAACACGCGAAGTTGAAACGAGCCCACTGCGAATAGTCCGCGCCAAGGCTCGCCCCCTCATTCACCGCGATTCCCGCAAGCTCGCGAATCTTTGCCGAAGGATTATCACCGAGGCCGAGCCCCTCAAAACCCCACCAACTGAGATAACCGCCCTCCGGGCGGGTGAAATCGATGGGGGAGTTCGCGATCGCCTGCTCGACGGCCTCCATATTGAGATCAATGTAGCGGCGAACCTCATCCTGCCAGGGATCTGCTTCACGATAAGCCGCGATCGTCGCGAGGGTGCCGATCGTGGACGCCCCGAATTGGAGCTCCGTACCGACCCGATCCCAACGCTCGCGAAGCCCCTCATCAGGCAAGATCACCTGCGCGGAGGGCAGGCCCGCGATATTCCACCCCTTGGAGGCCGCCGTCGCGGTCACAGTATGCGCCGCGAAGTCCGCGCCAAGGCTCGCATATGACACGAAGGGAACATCCGCGAGGACGAGAGGGGAGTGGATTTCATCGGAGAAGACAAGTACCTCGTACTGGGCGAGGAGTTCATGAAGCTCAGTGAGTTCTTCGACGGAGAACACGCGGCCGACAGGATTCCACGGATTGCACAAGATCATGAGACCCGCACCGGCCTCCAAGCCAGCTCGAATCCCCTCATGATCAAGCATCCAGCCCCGCTGGCCTGCGGCTTCACCATGGAGGGAGGGGACTTCGATCACCGGATGGCCCAGAGCTTTCGGGATCGTGAGGAAGGGCATGTAGGCCGGAGTCGGGACGATCACGGGGGCTTGGGGGCGCAGGAAGTGCGTGATCACACTCCGGAGAGAAGAGAGAACGGATTCGACAAGACGGACCTCTTCTGGCGTGATCTGCCAGTCGAAGCGCTGCGCCTGGAAAACAGTGGTTGCCTCGGCGAGTCTTGGGGCGAGCCACTTCGGCTGATAGCCCAGGAGGCCGTTGCGGATCGCCGAGATCATCACTTCCTCAAGGCGAGGAGAGGTGCCGAAATCCATTTCCGCCACCCACGCCCCGATCGTCGGCGCACCCGTTGAACTCGTGATGCCGGTCCACTTCAGGGAACCAGTGCGGCGCAATTGTTCGGGGGTGAAGGTCTGAATCATGAATGAACCTCGCTTGTGGGCGCTCAGAATCCTGTGCGGGCGGGTGGTCTCTCAACAGGCTACGCTGCTCATCTTCGGTTCTCAGAACCGACCCCGCCCTCGTCTTTCTCGGGAGTTGCCTGTTCGGCGCATGCGCTGGTGGTGCACCCTCTGCTCCGCCTTCGATTATCTCAGGAGGGGGGCCGCCCTCGTCTTTCCTTAGGAGGACCCGTCCTCATCTCTTGGAACACCCCCTTGCTTCCAAGCCGATGAAGGCAATAGCGGGGAAGGAAGAGGCGTTTCCCGGAGTAGAATCGGCCCATCATGAGTGAAACGACAGCCTCCGGCGCCGATGTGCGCGTTCGATTCTGCCCGTCCCCGACCGGTACCCCCCACGTGGGTATGGTGCGAACCTGCCTGTTCAACTGGGCATACGCGCGTCACACGGGCGGAACCTTCGTTTTCCGCATCGAAGACACCGATGCGGCCAGAGACTCCCAGGAGTCCTTCGACCAGATCCTCGACTCCCTCAAGTGGCTCGGCCTCGACTGGGATGAGGGTGTGGACAAGGGCGGGGCGCACGCCCCCTACCGTCAGTCCGAGAGAATGGACATTTACGCCCAGGTCGCCGCGCGCCTCCTCGAAGCCGGTTACGCCTACGAGTCCTACTCGACCCCGGAAGAGATCGAAGAACGTCACCGTGCGAAGGGTGAAGACCCGAAGCTCGGCTACGACGGCTTCGACCGCACACTCAGTGAAGAGCAGATCGCCGCTTTCAAAGCCGAAGGTCGCAAGCCCGTTTTGCGCATGCGCATGCCCGATGAGGACATCACCTTCACTGACCTCATTCGTGGTGAAATCACCTTCAAAGCGGGCTCCGTCCCCGACTACGTCATCGTCCGCGCAAACGGCCACCCCCTCTACACTCTGGTCAACCCGGTTGACGACGCTCTGATGGAGATCACCCATGTTCTGCGCGGTGAGGACCTCCTGTCCTCGACCCCGCGTCAGATCGTCTTGTACCGCGCCCTCGAAGCGATCGGCGTCGCCAAGTTCATGCCGCGCTTCGGCCACCTCCCCTACGTGATGGGGGAGGGCAATAAGAAACTCTCCAAGCGCGATCCCGAATCGAACCTCCTTTTGCACAAGGAAGCCGGGATGATTCCCGAGGGCCTCAACAACTACCTCGCCCTCCTGGGCTGGTCGATCGCGCCCGACCGCGACATCTTCACGATGAGTGAGCTTGCTCAAGCCTTCGACATTGAGCAGGTCAACCCGAATCCGGCTCGTTTCGACTACAAGAAGTGCGTCGCGATCAACGCCGAGCACATCCGTCGTCTCGACGGCGAGGATTTCAAGAGGCGGCTCGTGCCATTCCTCCAGCGCGATGGTCTCGTCTCGGCTCAAAGCTACGAAGAGCTTGGCGAGGACGAGAAGACGATCCTCGACCAGGCGGCTCCGCTCGCGCAGACCCGTATTCAGCTTCTCGGCGAGGTCGGGCCCCTCATGCGTTTCCTCTTCACCGGCGCCGAGTCGATCGAATACAACGAGAAGGCTCTTTCGAAGCTCAAAGAGAACGCTCCCGAGGTCCTCAGGGCCGCGCGCGAGGTTCTCGAGGGGATTGAGGATTTCAGTGCTGCGGCGAGCAAGCCCGCCCTCGATGTGAAGCTCGTCGAGGAGATGGGTGTCAAGCCCCGCTTTGCCTTCGGCCCCCTTTTCGTGGCGATGACCGGCACGAATGTGTCTCTGCCGGTCGTTGATTCGATGGCGATCCTCGGTCGCGAAGAGGTCCTCAGGCGCATCGATCAGCTCCTGGCTCGGTTGGGCTGAAGTTTTGAGATTCTCCCAGCTGCGGGCGCGTCCTTCGGGCCGCGCCCGCAGTGCATATGCCGCGTAAACGCAGCGATACTCCCCTGAGCCTGAGCCTGAGCGTGAGCCTGACCGTGAGCGTGAGTGGGAGTTGTGAACGTGAACGGGGAGTTGAGTTGTGAGCGTGAGCAGAGCTGCGAAGGTGCTGTGAACGTGAGTTCGTGCTGTGAATCTGAGTTGGCGCAGCGAAGCCGAGCTGCGAACCCGATGTGAGCTGCGAAAGCGCTCTGAGCTCCGAAGCCGGGCAGAGCTGCGAATCCGATGTGAGCTGCGACAGTGCTGTGAGCTGCGAACGTGAGCGGGAGCACGCTTCATTGATTTGGTGTTGGAGGAAGGGCTCGGCTATTCTCTTCTCTTGTCGCCACCGGCTCCACGGGGCTGGGGGTGATACCCATTGGGGTATGGTGTAATTGGCAACACAGCTGATTCTGGTTCAGCCATTCTAGG
>ERZ772964.457-NODE-457-length-18512-cov-6.76177_pt1 | contig 18512 bp, 15 predicted proteins | sample MGYA00580675_ERZ772964 | MGnify/ENA primary metagenome ERZ772964 (study PRJEB29015, sample SAMEA2737941) | human oral metagenome | biome: human oral; feature: human-associated habitat; material: dental | place: China | collected 2139 ... | reverse complement strand
GCGCCCCTCGGGCGAACAGGGCCCCCCCGTCGCCGTCGGCGGCGTCCAACTGGGCGAGGAGGTCCGCGACCGCGCCGAGGGAGGCGCCGTGGGGGTCGGAGGCGTAGACCTGCGCGCACAGCGCGGCCAGGAGCGCGCGCTCGGCGTTGTCGCTGAGGGCGTCGTGCAGGGCGCCCGGCATGGGCGCGGTGTTCGCCATGAGCGCATCGACCAGGATCAGGAGCTCGACCTCGGCGTTGCCCGCGTCGATGTGGGCGAAGGGGTTGAAGGAGTCCCCGTGCGCGGCGGGGTTGACCAGGTCGAGGGTCCGGATCTCGTACCCGTTGGCGCGCAGGCGGTCCTCGGTCGCCGCCTTGACGCGGCCGCCGGGGTCGGTGACCACGTAGGAGGTCGACGCCTGGAGCAGGTTGGGGACGACGAAGCGGCTGGTCTTGCCGGTCCCCGACGCCCCGACGACGAGCGCGTTGAGGTTGCGCCGGGTGGCGCGCGTGTCGAGGCTGAGGCGCTCGGTGCGGGTGAGCAGGAGGTTCTGGGCGGGGTCCGGGTCCACCATCGGCCGGATGTCACGGGGACCGCCCCACCGCGCCGAGCCGTGCTCCTGGTGGGCCCGGATGTTGGTGCGCGCCCCGATGCGGTACACGACGGCGAGGAGCACCAATGCGGCGGCGATCACTCCGGCGAGCACGTCGGGGCCGTCGAAGGAGAAGTGCGTGAGGACGGGCAGGTCCTTCCAGAAGCCGTCGAGCGCGTCGCCCGCCGTGCCGCCCCCGCGGAGGATGGAGCGCACCTGGTAGCTGGTCTTGTCGCCGACGGCCCAGGCCAGAAGGCACAGGACGCCGACGACCACCAGGATCCGCACTCGCGACTTGTCCACTGGAGTCCGCCTTCCGCTCGTGGGCGCCTGCGCGGCGAGGAGGGCCCGCCACCCGTCGCCGGCGGAGCGCCCCCGTCGGAGCGCGCCGCCCCATGGCCGATCAGGAGAATACTACCGGGTGCGCGCGCCGGAAGCCGGTCGGGCGCCCATCGGCAGGCCCCCCTGGAATATCGGCTGACCACCTCAGTAGTCTTTGAGCACATCCGCCACACAGCCCACTCCAGTCCCTTCGATCCCAAAGGACTGCGTCTTTCACTGCGGTCAGCGTTGTTTGACCTGGATGCCGATCGGTACCACAATGGGGGGCGAGGAAAATACCCATCGACTCGGCTGGCCCCAGTCGGCCCTCGCGCCGGCCCACCCCGCCAACTCTTGAAAGGAAGGGTCATGAGGCGAACATTCATCGCACTGGCCGCCGCGGCCACCATCGGCGTGCCCGCCCTCTACTCGGGTGGAGCCCAGGCCCAGCCCGCGACCACCGGAAGCATGAACGGCAACGGGCACACCCAGGCCCTCAATGCGACCCGCGGCGTACTCGCGCCCACCTCGCCCATGCTCGAGATCCACTGGGCGATCAACGACGACCAGAAGCCGCCGACGCCCGACGGGCCCAACGACCCCAACCCGCCCACACCCGGCCCCTCGGAGCCCGGAGAGCCCGACATCCCCGCGCCCAACCCGGGGCCCACCACGCCCCCGGCGCCGGAGAACCCGCCCACGCCCGACGACCCGAACCCAGGAACGCCCGGCCAGCCGCCGACTCCGGGGAACCCTGATCCAACGCCCGGGAACCCCGACCCGGCGCCCAATCCCGGCGTGCCCACACCGGACGACCCGGCCCAGCCCTCGCCCGGGCCCACCACGCCCGCCCCCGATCCCGGGCCGACCACGCCGAACCCGGGACCCACCACGCCCGATCCCGGGCCGACGACGCCGAACCCGGGACCCACCACGCCCCCGGCGCCCGGCGCTGACCCGACCAACCCGCCCACGCCGACACCCGGGCGCACCCCGTCCAAGCCCGGGATCCAGTACAGGGCGGCGGACCGTGGAACGCCCCCGCTGCCCGCCGGACAGGTCCCCTCGGCCCTGCCGCCCGCGCCCACCGGCATCGGCGACATCTCGGCTGTGGTCGGCGGCACCCCCGCACCCGCCCCTGAGGCCGCGCAAGCGCCCGCGCCCAACGTGAACACCCAGCGCCCGAGCGCTTCCGAACTCGCGCAGACCGGCGCGGGTTCCAGCGCCCTCACCTCGGCGGCCTTCGGCGCCACCGGTCTCGCGCTCCTGGCCATGCGGCGCAGGGCCCGCAAGCGCTCCCGCGCCTGAAGCCACCCCAGTCGAACACCCCCCGGAGGAAACATGGACGCTAATGTCGTCAACGAAGCTCTTCATCTGCTCGTCAGGTTCGCCACCATCGGCGGCGGCCTATGGGCGATCTGGGGCGTCGTCGTGCTGGCGGGCGGACTCAAGGACCACAACGGGCCCGGCATCCAGTCCGGCGTGTGGCAGTTGGTCGGGGGCGGGATGATCGTCGCGGCTGCGCAGTTGTTCGGGCAGATCAGCCTCCACTAACCGAATGGCCCGTGGCGGGGCGCCGCCGAGCAAGCGCCGCCCCGCCGCCGGTCCCGCACAAGGACACACATGGCGATAGAGATCCAGGTACCACGCGAGATCACCGCGTATCAAGCCAAAGTGGTCATGGGGATGTCATGGCGGCAGCTCGCGTGCGCTGCCGCCATGACCATCCTCGGTTTCGCGACGATCTTCGTCGGCTACCTCGCGGACTTCGTTGAGACGAGCCAGTACATAGTGATCGCGATCATCATCCCCTTCGCGGCCCTGGGCTGGTACCGGCCGCGCGGCCTCCCCTTCGAGAAGTACGCCGGGTACATCATCAACCACCAGCGCAGCCGCCAGCTGTACGTGTACGGGATGATCTCCCAAGTCCAGCCATCCGCCGACGGCGGGCCGGTTCCGCGCAAGGCCAAGCGGAACCGCAAGAAGACCAAATCCCGCCGCAAAGGCAGCCTGCCCGTGGAGCGTGACTCGTATGTTTAAGTCGAAGAAAGACGCAGACAAGCCGAAGAAGAAGAAGAAAGTCTCACGGCGCCAGATCCTGCGCGCCCAGGACGTCCTCGACTACGAGGCGCTCATGGACTCGGGGATCTGCGTCCTCGACGACCAGCACTTCTCCATCACGCTGCGCCTGTCCGACGTCAACTACGTGATCGCACCGCCCCACCAGCAGGAATCGATCATCGAGCAGTACGCGAAGTTCCTCAACAGCTTCGACTCCGCCCACCACCTGCAGGTCAGCGTCATCAACAGGGTCATGGACCAGGAGACTGTCGAGGAGGCCGCCTTCATGCCCTACCGGCCCGACTCGTACAACGCCCTGCGCCGCGAGTTCAACCGGGTCATCCACGACCGCCTCGCCACCGGCAGGAACAACACGGTGACCGACAAGTACTTCACGATCACCGTGGAGGCCGAGGACTACGAGGACGGGCGGGCGCGCCTGATGCGCGTCGCCACCGAGAGCATCAGCCACCTGCGCAGCGTCGGCGGCTGCACCGCGGACGTGGTCACCGGGCAGGCGCGCGCCCGCATCGTCCACTCCTTCACGCGCCCCGGCGAGCGCTTCGACTTCGACTACGCCCAGCTGGTGGACCCGGGGAAGTCGTCGAAGGACTTCCTGGCGCCGGCGGTCTTCGACTTCTCCAACGCGCGGCACGTGCGGATCGAGAACGAGGAGGTCTCCTACCTGCGCGTCCTATGGCTGGAGGAGCTGCCCGCCTGGCTCTCCGACCGGCTCGTCAAAGAGCTCACGGATCTCAACATGAACCTGGGCGTCTCGCTGCACATCAGCCCCATCGACCAGGGCGAGGGCCTGGACCTGGTCAAGCGCCGCCTCGCCGACATGTCGATCCAGCGCGCCAACGAGACGCGCAAACTCACCAAGCAGGGCCTTCCCTACGACCTCATGCCCCACGAGCTCGAAGCGTCCTACGAGGCGGGCGTCGACTTGCGCCACGAGTTGGAGACGTCGAACCAGAAGCTCTTCACCACGACCCTGCTGGTGGGCGTGGCGGCCAGCAGCATCGAGGAGCTCGACTCCCGCTGCGAGCGGGTCATCCAGGTGGGCAACCGCCAGTCCTGCCGCTTCTCGACGGCGCGCTACATGCAGGAGGCCGCCTTCAACGCGTTCCTGCCGCTGGGCAGGTGCAGGCTGCCGCTGTTCCGCACACTGACGACCGGCACCACGGCGGTCATGATCCCCTTCACCTCCCAGGAGCTCTTCGAGGAGGACGGCGTCTGCTACGGGGTGAACGCCCTGTCGAAGAACCTGATCCTCGCCTCGCGCTCCACGCTGATGAACGGCAACGCCTTCTTCCTGGGCACCTCCGGGTCGGGCAAGTCGATGTACGGCAAGTCCGAGATCCACCAGGTCCTGCTCAACCGCCCCGAGGACGAGGTCATCATCATCGACCCCGACCGGGAGTACGCGCCCGTCGGGCACGAACTGGGCGCCACCACGGTGGAGATCCACGCGGGCTCCCAGCACTGCGTGAACCCGATGGACATCGTGCGCGACTCGACGGAGGGCGACCTGGTGCGCCTCAAATCCGAGTTCGTCCTGTCGATGTGCGAGTTGCTGATCGGCGGCACGACGGGCCTGTCGCCCTCCCAGCGCTCGATCATCGACCGCTGCGTCACGGCGATCTACAACACTTTCTTCTCCAAGCGCAGGGCGCCCATGCCCACCCTGGCCACACTGACCGACATGATCCGGCGGCAGGACGACGCCGAGGCGCCGCAGCTGGCGACCAGCCTCGAGCTGTACTCGACCGGCTCGTTCTCCGGGTTCTCGCAGCAGACTAACGTCGACACCTCCAACAGGTTCGTCATCTACGACATCTCCCAGCTCGGCCAGTCGCTGCGCTCCTTCGGCATGCTCATCATCCTCGAGCAGATCTGGAACCGCGTCATCCAGAACCGCGCGAAGGGCATCCGCACGTGGCTGTACATCGACGAGTTCCACCTGCTGTTCTCCAACGACTACGCTGCCGCCTACTTCCAGTCGATCTTCAAGCGGGCCCGCAAGTACGGCCTGAACCCGACGGGGCTCACGCAGAACATCGAGGAGCTGCTCATGTCCGAGCGGGCGCGCCTGATGCTGGCCAACTGCGACATGCTGGCCCTGCTCAACCAGACGCCCACCGACGCGGAGTCGCTGCAGGAGCTCTTCCAGTTCTCGGACGAGCAGCGCGGCTACTACTCCCACGTCCCCGCGGGCCAGGGCCTGCTGAAGATGGGCCAGGTCGTCATCCCCTTCGACAACTCGATCCCGGTCGACACACGGATGTACAAGGTCTTCTCGACGAAGCCCGGTGAGATGATCGACGCCCTGCAGTACCGGCAACCCATGAGCAGGTGAGGGGAGAACGCCATGAAGTTCCAGCAGCAAGCCGGCCCGACGATCAAGTACGCCAAGACGGAGCTGAAAACGCGCGTCGTCTCGGTCACGCAGTCGTCGGGGTCCGCCCTGCGCGAGGGCGCTCATGGCGTTCCCCAGACGACCGGCGGGTCCGCCCTGCACGAGGGCGCCCACAGCGCCGTCCACCAGGCGGGCGGCGCAGCCCATGCGAACGGGTTCGACGCCGCGGCCATCCACTCCGACCCGGTCGGAGCGGTCGGCTCCAACGCCTCGAGCCTGATCCCCAAGGAGTCGATACGGGCTGTCGGGGACAACCTGCTGGTCGTGGGCAAGAAGGGTGCGGCGACCGCGGCCAAGGGGGGCCTGGTCGGCGGGAAGCTGGCCAGCGGAGGCTCCAAGTCCCTCCTGCTCAAGACGCGGGTGCTGGGCGACGCCCTGTCCTCCCTGGGCGGGATGACCGGCAAGATGTCCGCAGCCATCAAGGCGTCCAAGCCCATGATGCTGCTGGGGGCCATCAACGGGACGAAGGCCGCCGGCATGGCGGGGCACGCCGCCCAGGCGGTCTCGCACTTCTTCATCATCGCCTCGAAAGCGATCGGCAGCCTCGTCGCCACGGCGCTGATGGCGGCGAAGAACCTGTCCCTGCTGGGCATTGTCATGGTCGTCGCCACATTCCTGTCCTCCTTCCTCGGCTCCCTGGGGATCGAGATCGCCCAGCAGGAGAGGAAGGTGGGCCGGAGCGTAGCCGCGAACGTGCCCCCCGAGTACGCCCAGTACGTCAACCAGGCGGGCTCCATGTGCCCCGAGATCACGGCCCCCCTGATCGCCGCGCAGATCGAAGCGGAGTCCGGGTGGAACCCGAACGCCAGCTCGCCCGTCGGCGCCCAGGGCATCAGCCAGTTCATGCCGGGCACCTGGGCGACGCAGGGAGGGGACTACAACGGCGACGGCCGCGCCGATCCCCTGGACCCCGCGGACGCGATCCCCTCGCAGGGGCATTTCATGTGCTCGATCGTCGAGACGCTCAACCCCCACGTCGCCTCCGGCGCGGTGGCGGGCAGCATCCAGGAGGTCGCCCTGGCCGGTTACAACGCCGGCCCCGGCGCGGTGATCAGCAACGGCGGCATCCCGCCCTACGCCGAGACCCAGAACTACGTTTCGAAGATCCTCGCCCTCATGGTCAAGTACCAGGCGGCGCAGGACGTCGCCGCCGTGGGCGGTTCGCTCGGAGACGCGCTCGAGTGGGCGAAGTCCATCGCCATGGACGACACGAACCACTACGTCCTGGGGAGCCAGGGCCCCACGGCCTGGGACTGCTCGGGCCTGACGGGCGCGTTCATGGCGCGTCTGGGCGTTGCCCTGCCCCGCACGGCCAGGGAGCAGTCCACCGCGCCCGGCGGCGTCGATGTCCCCTACGATCAGATGCAGCCCGGGGATCTGATCTTCTGGGACTGGGGGGACGGCAGCTGGCACACGGCCATCGCGCTGGGCGGCGGCCAGATGGTGAGCGCGGACTCGCCGGAGAGCGGCATCAATATCGAGCCCGTCTTCCCCGGTGTGCGCAACGTCCGCCGCTTCCTGTGACGCCCCCGCGCCCGTTCTGCTATGAGTCCGCTATGAGGAGAGTCCCCAATGTCCATTGACCCCCGCGTGACCGTCGTCGAGCTCTACGAACTCGCCCGCAACCGCAGCCTGTGGAGCTACGGGTTCTTCGACGACCTGGAGTCCCACGGTTCGTCGTGGCTCCAGTTGCGCGACTGGTGCCTGTTCGCCAGGGGCGTCCAGAACTTCGCGGAGATCCCCGATCCGCCCGCACCGCCTCCCGAGTTGGTCGAGGGGAGCCGGTCGCGCGGCATCTTCTCGCGCAAGCGCAAGCCCCCCCGCAACCCGGTCATCGACGGCTCCGCGCCCCCTCCCCCGCGCAAAGCGCCGAAGAAGAAGCAGGGCTTCGTGGCCCCCACCTCGACCGGGGGGACGCTGAGCTCCTCGGTCCCCCTCCCCGCGATCATCGCGGGGGCCGTGGTGATCATCCTGTGCCTGGGCCTGCTCGTGTTCCAGCTGGTGAGGAACCAGAAGCCCACGACGGATCCCAACGCGGGGGGCGAGGCGGGAACCGCGTCGGACACCCAGCAGAGCGCGGCGATGTCGGGGACCTCGGCGACCAAGGCCTCGAACTCCACAGGGGCCACGGCCGGGGGCGCCGTCCTCACCGCCGGCGGCCAAGCGTTCTCGTGCATCGCCGAGGGCGAGGAGGTCACGTGCTCGGGTGAGAACTCGATGGGCCAGCTCGGCACCGCCGACTTGGCGACCGCGCGCACTTTCACCTTCTACCTGCCCACTGCGGCGCGCTCCCTGGTGGCCGGCGACGACTTCGCCTGCGCCTCGACCTCGTCGGAGGTGTGGTGCTGGGGGGACAACCGCTGGGCGCAGACCGGCCACGGCAACAGCGAGGTCACATCCCCCGGCCCGGTCGTGGGGGTCCCCGGCGGCGCCATCAAGGACATCGCGGCGGGCAGGGCCCACGCCTGCGCCCTCACGGACCAGGGCGTGTGGTGCTGGGGGGTGAACACCGCCCACCAGGTCAAGGACAGCGACGACACGTACCTGTCCCCGACGCAGGTGGAGGGCCTCGACAGCCTCGAGATCACGGGCATCGAGGCGTCGAACTTCACGACCTTCGTCCGCACGACGCGCGGAGTATGGGCGTGGGGCGACAACACGCGCCACCAGATCACCAGCACTGACAGCGCGTACTTGCCGCCGACCCAGATCAGCGAGCCGACGGAGGGCACGGGGAACCCCGGGGGCACGGGGGCCACCCAGGCGCCGTCGCAGAACGGGGCGCCCGCCAACCCGTCGAATCAGCGGGCACAGTGACGCGCCATGAAGGACGCGCTCAAGAAACTGGTCGAGTTCCTCTTCAACGGCCATGCATCATCAGTCGACAGTGTGACTAAAGACATACTTGACTTCAGTGCGGGCACCAGCCAAGTAGTGTCTGATATCTCAGATTTTGCGGTGATGCCCGTTGCCCTCACAGTCCTGGCGATCGTGATGATGGTGGAGCTCAACCGAAAGGCCTCCCACATCGAGGCCGACCACCAGACAGGCGTGAAACTCATCGCCGCCGTGATCTTCAAGTACATCATCCTGGTGATGGCCGTGAAGAACTCGGGCATCCTGCTCAACGCCATCCGCGCCCTCGTCGCCAACGTGATGGGCGACCCACATCTAGACCCGGAGGGCGCGGGCGTCTCCGTGAACGAGAACGGCGCAGCGGTCAGCGCCTTCCAGGCGAGCATCGACAAGGCCTCGTCGGTGGACCAGGTGGGCATGCTCATCTTCCTCCTCATCCCCTTCCTGGTCACCCTGGCCGCCAAGGCGACGCTCATGATCGTCGTGCTGCTGCGGTTCGCGGAAATCTACATGCTCACCGCTTTCTCCCCCTTGCCCTTCGCCTTCCTGGGCAACGACGAGACCAAGTCCTTCGGCACTTCCTTCCTGAGGAAGTACGTCGAAGTGTGCATACACGGCGTGTGCATCATCGTCAGCATCCACATCTACAAAGGCATCATCAGCGTGGCCTCCAATGCTGAGAACGGCTCCTTCCTGGAAGTGAGCCCGCTAGGCTCGGACGACCCCCTGGCGTGGCTGGTGGGCAACTACCTTCCGATCCTCATCACGCCGGTGATCCTCATGATGGTGGTCCTCGGGTCGGGCAAGATCGCGAAAGCGATAGCCGGGAACAGCTGATGCGCCGCCGGCGCGCCCCGGCGGTGCTACCGTTGCCGTAGGCGGCACCGTGTCCGAAGGGGGCCATCATGAGTGACGACGCGTCCACGCTGGCGCAATGGATCGCCGAGGCGCACGACATCGTGTTCTTCGGGGGCGCGGGGGTGTCGACCGAGTCCGGGATCCCCGACTTCCGGGGCGCGAAGGGCTTCTACCACCAGGAGCGCGAGATCCCCCTCGAACGGGTGCTGTCCATAGACTTCTTCTCCGCCTGCCCCGGGGCCTACTACGCGTGGTTCGCCGAGGAGACCGCCCGCGAGGGGGTCGCCCCGAACGCCGCCCACCGTTTCCTCGCCGACCTCGAGCGCGCCGGGAAACTGAAGGCGGTGGTCACCCAGAACATCGACGGCCTCCACCAAGCCGCGGGCTCCAAGCGCGTGCTCGAGCTCCACGGGAACTGGACGAGGCTGGAGTGCACGGGGTGCGGCGCGCGCTCCACCATCGACGACTTCGACGAGGCCCGGGCCGGGCGCGTGCCCCACTGCCCGTCGTGCTCGGCCGTGGTGCGCCCGGACATCGTGTTCTACGGCGAGGCTCTGGACCCCGCGACCCTGGAGGGGGCCGTCCTGGCCATAGCGGGGGCCGACATGCTGATCGTGGGCGGCACGTCGTTGGCGGTCTACCCGGCGGCCGGGCTCATCGACTACTACCAGGGCGGGCGCCTCGTCCTCATGAACGCGACGCCCACCCCCTACGACGGGCGCGCCGACCTGATCATCCGCGAGCCCATCGGCCGCATCTTCGCCCAGATCCAGGGGCGCGCGTGAGCAAGCGGCGCCACGGCGCGGCCGGAGTGAGTCGCACCGCGAGGGGGGCATAGCGCTCGCCAGCGCCGCCAGCACTCGCTCGCGCCACTGCGCCGCCAGCGCCCACCGATGGGCCATGGGCGGCGGGACATCACATGGATCAGCCCGCCGCCCTTGGGATTCTGGGACGCCCCGAGCCGTGGCCTACTGCTGCCCCTCCTTCCCGTCGTCCTTCATCCCGTCGTCCATCTTGCCGTCGTCCATCTTCCCGTCGTCCTTCATCCCGTCGTCCATCTTGCCGTCGTCCATCTTGCCGTCGTCCATCTTGCCGTCGTCCATCTTGCCGTCGTCCATCTTGCCGTCGTCCATTCCCCCCTTCATGCCATCGCCCGACATCGAGTTCTCCATCTTCGTGTCCTGCGTCATCGACGGCGACGACGGGTTCTCCATCTTGTCGTTGGCGGAGTTCCCACAGGCCGCCAAACCAGCGGCGAAGACGACGGACAGGGCGGCTGCCAGAGCCGCGCGGCGAATACTCATTGCGTGATTCCTTCTGTTGACGGGCGCTCCGTTAGCGCCTTCACCCTCCTATTCGGCGCGAACAGCGCCACGGATCACCCAGCCATCAGTGACATACAACACACGACATCCGCTGATCCACGACTGCGACCGCGACGAATCAGGAGTAGCACCACACGAAAGGAGCATCATGACAACCCTGGTCCTCATCGGATTCCTCGGTGGCCTCATCACGGGCATCTCCCCGTGCATCCTCCCCGTCCTCCCCGTCATCTTCATGGCGGGTGGCGCCGCTTCGGCGCGCCCCTCCCCTTCCTTCGCTGTTGCTCCGGGCACCGGCATCTCCCTCGGGGGGACTTCCGGCGCACAGGAAGACCACCGCGCGACACGGCCAGTGCCCCGCGCCCCCTCGAAATGGCGGCCCTACCAGGTCGTCGCGGGACTGGTCCTCAGCTTCACAGCATTCACGCTGCTCGGCTCGACACTGCTCACGGCGCTCCACCTGCCCCAGGACTTCATCCGGTGGGCCGGGGTGGTCCTGCTGGTCCTCATCGGCGTGGGCATGATCGTCCCACGGTTCATGCACGTCCTGGAGAAGCCCTTCGCCGCATTCTCCAAGGCCGGTAAGCACACGGGGACCAACGGCTTCGGCCTGGGCATCGTCCTCGGCGCCGCCTACGTGCCCTGCGCGGGACCCGTACTGGCGGCGGTGAGCGTCGCCGGCTCCACCGGCCGCATCGGGGCCGACACCGTGGCCCTGGCGCTCTCCTTCGCCGCGGGCACAGCGATCCCCCTCCTGGCCTTCGCCCTAGCGGGGCGCCGCCTCACCGAGCGCGTCTCCGCGTTCAGCCGCCACCAGCGGCGCGTGCGCATCGCCGCGGGCGCCACCGTCCTGGCGTTGGCCGCCGGGATCGTCACCGACTTGCCCGCCGTTCTCCAAAGGGCGCTGCCCGACTACACGTCAGCGCTGCAGCGCAGCGCCGATCCGGGTCTGAGCAGGGGCGGAGGCCAGCGCTCAGCCTGCGTCGACGGCGCGACGACCCTGGCGGACTGCGGCGCGCTCCCCTCCTTGAAACCCACCGCGTGGCTCAACACGGACGGCGGGGCGGCCCCCCAGGGCAGTGGAGCGACCCTGGTCGACTTCTGGGCGTACTCGTGCATCAACTGCCAGCGCTCCATTCCCGGGATCGAAAGGCTTTACGAGGCGTACCACCCCTACGGGCTCCAAGTCATCGGCGTCCACTCCCCCGAGTACGCCTTCGAGAAGGAGACCGCGAACGTCCAATCCGGGGGCGACAAGCTGGGCATCACCTACCCGATCGCCGTCGACTCCGACCTGGAGACCTGGACGGATTTCGACAACCACTACTGGCCCGCCCAGTACCTGGCGGACGCGCACGGGCAACTGCGCTACACGCACTTCGGAGAGGGCGGCGAGGCGACCCTGGAGTCACTGATCCGCCAGCTCCTGGCCGACCAGGGCAACGCGCTGCCCGACCCGCTCTTCACCGACGACGGCGTCGAAGGAGTGGCCTTTCACCGCACGCCCGAGACCTACTTGGGCCACGAACGTGCAGCAAGCTTCGCGGGGACGGAGGCCTACTCCGCCGGGACGCGCGACTACGCGGCCCCGGCCTCGTTAGGCGCGGACCGCTTCGCCCTGCAGGGGCGGTGGACCATCGGCGCCCAGTCGATCAGCCCCGCCGACGACGAGGCGGAACTGCGCCTCATGTGGCGCGGACGCCGCGTGGACCTGGTGGTCTCGGGCGAGGGCGACCTCACCTGGGAGATGGACGGCCAGTCCCACACCCAGCATGTGAGCGGCACCCCGAACTCGATGACGCTGGTGAGCGGGGACACCGATTCCTCAGGGCTGCTCACCGTCACGGCCAGCAAGGGTTTGGCGCTCTACTCCTTCACCTTCGGGTGACGGCTTGGGCGCGGAGGAACAGGTGGCCTTCGCGGCGCCGCCCCGGCGGAGACCCCGCCCGGCGCCGGGCGTCCCCCGGCACCGGGCGCCACGGCGTTCTACCATGAGCACCGTGACTGACACCGCCGCACGCGACCTGGGCCGCGAAGACCTGCAGTTGGTCGCCGAAGGGGACAAACGGGCGTTCGCGAGGCTCTACGACGCCTGGGCGCCCACGCTCTTCGCGCTCATCCGCTGCGTCCTCAAGGACCGCGCCCAAGCAGAAGAGGTCCTGCAGGACACGTTCCTCCACGTGTGGAGGCGCGCCCCCTCCTACGACCCCGGCCGCGGCAGCGTCCGCGCCTGGCTCACCACCATCGCCCGCAGGCGGGCCATCGACCGGGTGCGCTCGGCCCAGGCGGCGCGCGACCGCGAACTCGCCTCGCCCCCGGACGTGGACTGGGACCAGACGGCGGAGGAGGCGGAGTCCCGCATCGCGGGCGGAGACGTCCGCCGCGCGCTCGGCTCCCTGGGGGAGCCGCACAAGACCGTCATCCTCCTGTCGTACTTCGGGGGACTGAGCCATTCGAGGATCGCCGACGCGACGGGACTGCCGCTCGGCACCGTGAAAAGCACGATCCGCCAGGCCCTCGCCCGCCTGCGCACCATCTTGGAGGAACGATGAGCGACCACATCTTCGACGACGACGAGACCGCTGCCCGCCTCGGCGCCTCCCTCGCCCCCGTCGAGCCGTCGGCGCGCGTGCGCGACGCCCTCCTGGCCGCGATCGAGGAGGTCGAGCAGGAGCGGCGGACGGGGGCCCCTGAGGAGGCCGCAGCGGAGGACGGACCCGGCGCCGGCCCGCGCCTCGTCCGCATGGCGGCGCCCACTGCGGCGGGGGCAGGATCAGAGGCGGGCTCCGGCTCCGGGGTGGCGGCCGAGACCGGGGCGGACTCCGGATCCGGAAGCCGCGGAGGTGCCCACGGGAAGGCCCCCGCGCGCGACCGCAGGGCCATCCCCATGTTCGCGCGCGTCCTCGCCGCGGCGGCTGCGGCGGTCGCGCTCTTCGCAGCGGGGATCGGCGTGGGCCGGTGGACCACGATGACCTCAATGGAGTCCACCAGTCACTACGCCGCCCTCAACCAGGCGCAAGACGTACGGCGCTCCACCGACACCATGCCCGACGGGCACGTTGTCACCCTCACCTGGTCGCCGGAAATGGGGATGACCGCGATCACCACGCCCTCGGCGCTGCGGGCACCCGAGGGACAGGTGATGCAGGTGTGGGCGCGCCACGGAAACACCGTCGAATCCTTGGGCGTTTACGAGCGGCGGGGCGGGGACTACTCCTTCGTGGACATCATGCCCCAGCCGGGCAGTGAGATCTTCTTGACCTTCGAGCCCCAGGGCGGGTCCGCCCAGCCGACGGGCGAGCCCCTGGTGGTCCTGCGCGTCGGGGCCCCGGACCCGGCCCCCACCCCGGGAGGGGCGCCCACACCGGACAGCGGACCGGCCCCGGGAGGGGCGCCCTCCCCCTCAACCGCGCCCACCTGGGACGGGGGACGATCATCTGACGGGCAATCGGGCGCAGTGTAGACGGCGCCGCGCAGCCCCGTTTTACGCACACAAGGATCGGAATTACGCAACATGCGACCGCGTACAAGGGCGGAATCAAGCCGTTGTATGCGCAGTGTGTTTCGGAAATCAGTCCCCTTACGTGCGTGCCCGACTAGGCCGTGTTGTCTGATTCCGGTCCTTTTGTGTGCGTGGTTGTGGGGAGGGGCTGCGTGTGCGGCTCGTTGTCGATGCTTTGGGCGGCTTCGTACGCTGTGCTGCGGGATTCGCTCGCGGTTGCGCGGCTTCGTGCGCCGCTTCACCACTTAGCCCGCCGTTGCACCACTTAGCGCACCGCTACACCACTTAGGGCTCCACTGCGCCACTTAGGCCCAAATGGGCCCTGGTTCTCCCGGCGTGTCGGGGGCCTAAGTGGTGCGGGCAATGCCCAAGTGGCGCAGACGCGGGCCCGCACCCGGACCCAGGCGCCCTTGGGCCAGGCGCAGCCGTGCCGCCGCACCACAGCCGCGCCCTCCAGTGCCCAGCGGACGACACTGGGGCAGGAAACCAAGCATTGGGGCAGGTTAGCCCTCATTGGGGCAGGTTACTAACCTGCCCGAATGACCTGTTTCCTACCCCAATGCGGAACAACGCTTGCAAAACAGCCCGCCGGGTCGGGTCACCTCGCCGACCGGCCACCTGGTCGGGTCGTCGGGAGCCGAGGCCGCGGCATGGCGGGCGCGAGGCCTGGCGCGGGCACCCCCGCCGGAAGTGGGCCTTGCCGGGGGCACAATACCCGAAAGATCCCACCGCACCCGCACACGCGATACGCCCTAGGGGCGCACGTAGTCGACCAGCGCCGGCGTGGAGCGCTCGATGACGGCCAGGGTGTCCACGAAGTCCCCGTAGTCCCCGTACCAGGGGTCGGGCAGGTCCTTGTCCCGGCCGGGCCCCTCGGGCAGGTGCGCGCACTGGGGGTCGAAGTCGCGGAACATGCGGATCTCCGGCGCCCTCCCGCCGGGGCGGGCGCGGTCGCGCAGCCGCGACAGCGCCGCGTAGTGCGACGACGTCATCGCCAGGACCAGGTCCCAGTCGGCCAGCTCGTCGGCGCGCACCTGCCTGGCGCGGTGGTCGGGGACGCCGTGCCCGTGGGCGCGCAGCACTCGGGCGGCACGGGGGTCGATGGGGTTGCCGTGCTCCTCGTCGGACACGCCCGCGGAGTCCACGCGGACGGCGCCGGAGAGCCCACCGGCCGCCACGGCCTCGTCGAGCACCTGGTGGGCCATCGTCGACCGGCAGATGTTGCCGGTGCACACCATGAGGACGCGCATCGAACCCCCCTCACAGCAGGGCCAGGTAGGCGCGGACGGCCTCGGCGCTGTGGGCGGCCGCGCGTTCGCCGTCCATGTGGAAGGCCTGGTCGGCGCCCGGGCCGCACAGGTCGGACACTGCGCGCAGCGAGATCCAATCGACGCCGCAGCTCCACGCGACCTGGGCGATCGCGCACGTCTCCATGTCCGCGCCCATGGCGTCGGGGAAGCGCTGGCGCATCGGCTCGGCCACCTGCTCGGTGCAGAAGGAGTCCGACGAGACGATCCGCCCCAGCCGCACCGGGTGGTCGACGAGGCCGGCCAGGGCGTCGCACCTGGCGGCGGCGCGCTCGGAGGAGGAGTAGTCGACGGGCATCCGGGGGATCTGCCCCAGCGCGTAGCCGAAGGCCGTGGCGTCGGCCTGCCCGTAGACGGCGCTCACGCCGACTGCGATGTCGCCGACGTTGATGTCGCGCGCGAGGCCGCCCGTGGTCCCCGCGGCGATCACGATCGGGGCGTCGACGAGCACCAGGGCCCGGGCGGTGGCCGCAGCGGCGTTCGCCTCGCCGATCCCGGAGGTGACGACCAGGACCGTGCGCCCGTCGATGAGGCCGAGGGCGAAGCGCTGCACGTGGCGCCCGGGGGCGCCCGCGTGGACCGCGCGGGGCGTCTCCTCGTCGCCCATGGGTTCGAGGAGGTGGAGCAGCGGCGCGGCCTCCATGTCCATGGCGCACTGGATGACGGCGTCGGCACGGACGCGCCCGGGGAAACTCAGGTTCTCGCTCATGGGCACAGTCTACGGGGCGGGGCGCGCCGAGGCCCCCCCTGGCCCCGCTCCCGTCAAGCGGGCCCCGCCCCGGGGGCGTCCCACCGCGCCGACCGGACGATCGCGTCGCACTGGGCGACGACCTCGTCGCGCGAGTCCGCGCCCGGCCTGGTGAACACGACCCGCGCCGCAGAGGCGGGGTCGCCCGGCACCTCGATCCAGTAGTCGACGAGGAGCATCTCCTGCTCGGGGGCCGCGCCCCCGCGCCGGGCGGCGGGCCGCACGCGCACGGAGCGCAGCAGGCGGCGCGCCCGCGTCTCGATGACCGCGATCTCGTCGTCATCGTCGGCTGTTTCCTCCAGGAAGTCGCGCACGTGGACCAGCGGCCCGTCGGCGGTCCTGGGAAGGGCGAGCCAGTAGTTGACGAGGGTCAGCGTCGGTTCCCTGCTCTTCGTCGAGTTCATGAGAACGGCGAACTCCACGCCCCCGCTGGACTTGGCCTGGAGGCAGGTGCGCTGGAGCCAGCCGCGCGTGCGCTCCCGCAGCCACCCCATCGTGGTCGGCCACTGCCGCGTCTGCTCGGCGATGAGGCCGTCCACCCTGGCCTTGAGCTCCTCCGCGCCCACTGTAAGGCCGACGCGCACCCAGTCGTCGGACAGGTCGAGCACGAACCCGGTGGGCGGCGGGCCCTCCCCTGCGGCGCCGGACCCCCATCCGGAGCCCTCCTCCCGCCGGTCCGCGCGGCGCGGCGGGGGCATTGTGGCGAAGTACTGGGGCAGGCCGGCCGGGAACTCGATCGGCCGGAGGCAGGAGGCGGGGTCCACGGAGACGAAGAGGATCCGCTCGGAGTGCTCGTCGAGGAACCTGATGACGCTGGCCCCGTGCCTGATGATGAACAGCGGCCCGGCCCGCTCGAGGTCTGCGTGGACGGCCGCGGAGGTGGAGTAGACGCTGAGCCGCAGGAAGTCCTCGTCCTCCCTGCGGTGGGCGACCAGGCGGAGGCGCCCGTAGTCGTCGAAGGCGACGGGCAGGGCGACCGGGTTCTCGGCCAGGGCCCTGACGGTGGCGTTGAAGTCATTCGTCACTTCCGCCAGTTCCTGGGACCCGAACCCCTCCGACGGGAGCACGGGGACCACCCGGTAGTCGCCCACGCGCGTGCCCCCGCCGCCGGGCGCCCCGCTGTGCGCCAAGGAGAACACGGTGCCCTGGTCGGCGTCCTCGTCCCCCCAGGCGCTCTTCCAGTCGAGGCGCGCCTCCGGTTCCCCTGCGAGCGCGTCGGCCCGGAAGCCGGCGCCCCCGGGCAGGTGCGCGTAGAGGACGCGCTCGGGGGCGGCGGGGCTGTTCGCGTCATCCATGGGACCACCTTACGTTCGGGGCGGTCCGGGCGCATCGGCACCGGGCCGGGTGTCGGGGCCGGCGGTCCCGCCAGCGCCGGGGCCGGTGGTGGGGTTGTGGGCTGTGCCTGCGTCCGCGTCTGGGCCGGTGGTCCCGTCCGCACCAGGGCCAGTGATGGGGTTGTGGGCTGTGCCTGCGTCCGCGTCAGGGCCGTTGGTCCCCTCCGCGTTGGTGTCGGTGGTGGGCCTGGTCCAGGTGGGCATCACGCGGGCGGGCCCCACCTGCGCCCTGGGCCTGACCCCCAGCAGCCAGTCGACCAGCCGCCTCCTGGGAACAGGCCCCACCGTGGGAAGGAACTCCTCCGGGAACCACGCCCCCGCCCCCGACTCGCAGACCACCGGCTCGGCAGAAGTCTGGACGAACACACCGCCATCACCCGTTTCCTCCACAACCCACGAGGACGGGGCCCCACGCTCCAACCACCCGCTCACCACACGCGCCCAATCAGGACCCAACCACACCCACCACGAAGGAGCCGACGGCAAACCCAAGAACTCATAGTCCCGGGACAGCTCCAAGGAGCGCGGCTGCTCAGCACCGGGCACCCATACCGCCTCCCCGCCATCTGACGCGTAACCGCGAAGAACTTGACCGGTCGCGAGTTCTGATCGGAGTTCACGGGCCATGGTGGTGAAGAACCTGCGGAATTCTCGCAACGACGTGCGCTCTTCCACTGTCCGAAGCAGGACTCTGCACCCATAACCGTAGACAGGATTGGGATTCACATCCGCAGTTCCCGCGCCGCCGCTGAACATTCTCGGCAATCGTGCTCCCATTCTCCCCAAGAAGCCGGATTGAATGAGCGCGGGATTCTCCTGCCTGCTGTCTGTGTCTAAAAGGTACCGACGAGCGGCGGCGGTAATCGGGCGCCGCTCGTAATCATAGTAGTCGGGGACCAAGTCTGGGAAATAACGTTCACACGCCTCGAGCCAGCGTCCGGCTGGATGCGGAGTGACAGAGAGCAGCCCGTACCAGTCAAGATCCAAAGCCGGTCCGGCCGGCCCTTCCGGCTCGGCGGCACTGTCGACTTCATCGGGAAACCTGTACGTCTGCCCGGTTTCTTCGTCGTAGTAGTCGGTCGGCTGGGCGGGGTCGTAGTCCAGGAACACGAACACGCCCCCTATCCGCTCGGCCAGCAGGGTGAAAGCCCCGAAGATGTCGTCCCACAGCGCGTCGGCCTCGTCGAAGTCGTCGACGTAGCGGTGCACG
>ERZ772964.454-NODE-454-length-18635-cov-44.159_pt1 | contig 18635 bp, 17 predicted proteins | sample MGYA00580675_ERZ772964 | MGnify/ENA primary metagenome ERZ772964 (study PRJEB29015, sample SAMEA2737941) | human oral metagenome | biome: human oral; feature: human-associated habitat; material: dental | place: China | collected 2139 ... | reverse complement strand
GAATCACCGATTCGCTGCGGCTGGCTGGCACCAAACTCCGAGTGCGGCGTATTCGCTTGTCCATCACCGTGGTCGTGTCCGGGCTGCTTTTCGCGGCGCTGCTGGCGGGGCTGACTATGTTAATGGGCGCCCAACGAAGCGTCGAGGAGTTTGATCGAGGCAGCCTGAATAGTCGCTATTTAGTAGCGCAAACCGCCATTCGGCCAAATAATATTGAATTTACCTCGAACCTAACTGCTCGCGCCGAAGCTGAACGCACGCAAATGATCAAGGACAAGCAGGCGCTGGCTGCCCGCCTCGGCCTGCCATACGACCCCAAATCCGAACCGCCAATCATGCAGTCATTTCCCGATAGCCCGCCGTACCCAAATAGCCAGAGCGTCGTCGTCCAACGAATCATTCGCGAGGAGCTTACCAAATTACCACGCCTCACAGCGGACGCGCAGTGGCAATTTGCCCGCACCCGCGGCGCCGTGCGACAGTTTAGTATTCAGTCAATCGCCGCCAATGGCATGCTGAATTATATGGAGCGGGGAATTGAGTCGTTTGACGACAAGCGCCAGCAAAACAACCAGCCGACACCGCTGGAAGAATTTAAACAGCAATTCGGCAGTATAACCGCCATCGACCAATCGTTGCTGGGCGGCTATTTGCTAGCAAACGCCAGCGCCAAACCCAGCGAGATCCCGCTGATCATCCGCTATCAGGACGCCGAAGCGCTGCTCGGCCTCAAGCCGCTGGATAAAAATGCCAGCAATGACACGCAACTAGCACGGCTCAAAGAATTGCGCCAAAAAGCTGGGCAGCTGACATTCAGCGCTTGTTATCGTAACCCGGCTTCGCAAGAATTACTGCAAACCGCCAAACAACAAATCCAAGCTGCCGCCAATCAAGCTAAAAAACCATCCGCCGATTATGTCAAACCAGACCGCGAATACGCCATGCCGTCCGCTGATTCTTGCGCTGCGCCGGCCGTCGTTAAGGATAATCGCTCAGCCGAAGCCAAGCGTACCGAAGCTAACCAGCGCTATTTTGATCAGACTTTCGGCTCAGCCCAGCCCGAACCCGCCCAGGCTAAATTTACTTTCCGCGTCGTCGGCCTGATGCCAGACGGCATTGAAGCCGCCCAAAGCGACATCGGCAGCTTCTTACAGCAATTCTTAAGCACCCGCCTGGCATACACCTGGATCATGCCGCGCGGCTCAATGACCACCGCGGCGCAAACGGCACTTGAATCGACTATTCAAACCGCCAACAATGATCAAGGTAACGCCAACAGGGAAGAGACGCTAGCTATCTATGAATTCAGCGACCCCAATAAAGCTCGCAGCTACCTGGCAGCCGCCTCTTGCGGCGAAGGGAATTCTGGCGGCACGGAAATAACCGATTTATCCGCGCAACCCGAACCCGCTGAAGTCTCCAAAGCCCAAAAGTCTAATAAGTCAATCTGCCTGCCGCACTACGTAGTATTCGCGTCGCCCACCGGCAGCAACTCGCTCGTCAATTACGACGCCATGGAACGCCTCAAGCCAATCATCATGTGGACATTCATCGGCGTGACGATCATCGCCGCCTTTATCTTGCTGATTATCATTTCCCGCACCATCGCCGACAGCCGCAAAGAATCCGCAGTTTTTCGAGCGCTCGGAGCAACGCGGCTTGATATTAGCCAAATTTATTTCGTTTACACCATGATCGTGGCGCTGCTTACCGCGCTGTTTAGTATTACCGCCGGGCTAGTCGTCGTATATATCGCCGACAATTTGCTGGCTAGTCAAATCACCGCGACGCTGCGCATCGCCATGACACCGAAAGACTTGGCGACAACTTTCCGATTTTGGACGATTGACTGGATGGTCATCGGCGCGGTCGCCCTTAGTATCATCGCTGCCGCTGTGCTGGCGTGCCTGATACCGCTCATCCGCAACACCCGCCGCAACCCGATCAAAGACATGCGCGACGAGTAGCCCGATTGATATTTTTAATGGCGCCGTAGTTATCTTGCCTAGTTCAAACTAAAATCAGCTAATTTTTTACGAGTCTATGAACTCGGCAGTTCAGGATAGGCGACCCGAATCGAACTAGAAAATAATTGCTCTGCCCTTGCTATGGAAGTCCGCTTCGGATGGAGCTGGTATCGTTCATCTGAATACATCGCAGCAGTCATAAGGCCTATTGTCGCTATAGTTTTCTTCCTGATAGCCCAGCCAATTCTCCGGACGGAATCGCTATCTTTTGATAACAGATGAATTTTTCGCGCCACAACTGCCGCACTAATGTCCCTTTTCGTCTCTGTGAGAACTTTGTCGATTGCCTCCCGAAGAGTCGGATCTTTATTAACCTTGGGATATTTTCTCTCCAAGTATTTTAATATATACGGTCCGAGTATTCTTCCCGCGCGCTCCTCATAGGCATCAGCTTGCTCTTGCGACTCAATTCGACTCAAAGCGTCACCAGTCGGCAACGACGAATAAAATTTATCTAACCTACGCTTATAGTCTGGGTCATCTATAGTTGGCATATCTAAAGGACGACCCTCTTCGGGTATTTCAAAAATTGAACCCGGTACGCCTCCATTTTCCAAGGCACACCTGGTATCGCGATATGCGCGTACCATCGGCCCAAGCACCCAGTCATTTTGTTTCTGGATACAACGCCACTTTTCCTATAACCCGCGGATGTCGGGTAAGCGGATGTTTCTTTTCCTGGTCTAAAATCTTCCATCTTGGACAAGCATCTATATAACATGGAAGCCCGTTCTCGCGTTCGCCTTCAAGAGTAATCATAATATTTAATATGTTACCAGTTTAATTACCTACAATCAAGCAAAATTAAACGCTATATCAATCAATTTTCGCCTCTGCTATAATGAAACTATGTTTGATACCGCCGAGCAACTCATCCAATCCGCCAATAACATCGTCATCATCCAAGCCGAAAACCCTGATGGCGACAGCCTGGGTTCTAGTTTGGCGCTGGAGGAAGTACTCAGTGATTTGGATAAAACCGTGACGTTGTATTGTCCGGTCGACATCCCCAAATACCTGCGGTACATCCGCGGCTGGGACCGGGTAGTTGGTGACTTTCCAGCCCATGCCGACCTAGCCATCATCGTTGATACCAGCGCTGATATATTGCTCAGTAAGGTCCTGGAAACGCCAGGTGTACGGCACTTTTTAGAGACGCACCCCGTCTTGGCTATCGACCACCACACTGCCGAGTCAACGCTGAGCTTTGAGCACACCATGCTCTCTGATACCGTGGTGGCTACCGGGGAATTATTGTACCAATTGTTCACGCATGCCGGCTGGACTATCAACCAGCAAGCCGCCGAAAACCTACTAGTAGCCATTATGTCCGACAGTCTGGGCCTCACCACACCAAGCACCACTGCGTCGACCTTCCATGTCGCGGGCGAATTGACCGAGCTTGGCGCATCCAATGCCGAAATTGAAGAACGGCGGCGCGAGTTCATGAAGAAATCACCCGAGATCTTGGCGTACAAGGGAAAATTGATTGAGCGAATCGAATACTTGCTGGGCGGGCAATTGGCGCTGGTGCACGTGCCATTTGAGGAGATTCAACAGTACAGCGACGCCTACAACCCCGGCGCGCTGATCGGCGACGAACTGCGGCTAGTCGAGGGCGTGGCGCTTTCCTGCGTCATTAAAACTTATCCTGACGGCAAACTGACCGCCCGCCTACGCGGCAATTTACCAATCGCCGACACCGTGGCTGGCTACTTCGGCGGCGGCGGCCATCCGTACGCGGCCGGGTTTCGCGTGTACGAGGATTATGACGAAGTCGTGCGGGAATTGGTGGCGGCGGTGGATAAGGCTTTGCGAGAGGCAGAGCAGAGATAAAATTTATTGCAACAATGTTGCAATAAGTACTGGTGGATCGCGATCATAACAGAGGTCGCGGTATTTTTATACCAGAACATTAACAAAGCTCTTGACATTTTATTCTAGTATTGATATATATATCAGCCTTTGCATCCGCAAGGGTCGGCGTTTCGCCCAAAGCCATTGGGCTTGAGACGTCCCACTTCGCGAGGAATTGAAATTCCTCGCCCCGACTCCAGAAGGAGTTTATTATGGCACGCGGTAGCAAGTGTCCCGACAGTGGACTGAAGCGCAGCGAGTGTCTGTGCTTCAAGTGCTTGACTAGGCGCAACAACGCCTCTCTGCGTGGCGGTAGCAACCGCTCCAAGCGCAAGAGTACGAACCCGCACAGCGACGGGGTCAAGAGTAACCGAAACCCCAAGCGTTTCCGTCGCTGACCCGTCAAGACCTGAGCTATGTCTATAAACTAGCTCATTTTCCTGCTAAAATCACCCTATGAAATACTTCACCTTCGTCAAATATCACCCATGCGAACAGCTCGCTCATATTTACGAGCATCTATTTGTATCTACAATTACGGAATATCTTTATAGTCACAGCCAGTATAAATTACTAGACTATTCGCTCAATGGCGAGACATACGAGTCAGGCATTGTGATGATCTGCGGTGAATGTTATAACACTGAAGCAGAGCATCTACTAGAAAATATCGCAAATATGAAGGTCAGTTTGAGCGATAAAAATCCTGGCCACATACCAGTCGCGCGAGCGATATCGCAGTTGTGTGCCGAGGAATCGCAAAAGCTATTCGTTAAGGATCCTGATATGATAATCAGAGAACTAGAATTACTAGACAACAAACCTTGGCAAAATTTAGATTCAGTCGATATATTACCCAAGAACACAACCAATGATAAGAGTCTTACTGATTTGATATACGAAACAGATCATCCAGCCGATAAAAAACCCATACTAAAACTTCAGCTGCAAATTGACAATCAGCCAGTAGAGTTGCGCGTATTGTGGCGCGAACTAGCTAGATTCATCAGCTTGTCAATCGGGCAAAAAATTTGCCGCGATTTCGGCGTCTATTATAGTAAAGAATCTGTGAAAAATAATGATACATCCGTAATATCCACCAGTATTTTCTCTGTCAGTCCGCATGCTCAAGAAATTGACATGAAAGAGGTCGCCGCCATCGCCAAGCAAACCCTCGCTAAAGTTACCTCATCAAACGTCCTAAACCGCTTCTCTGATTATCTCACGTCGCTATCCTACACAAATAATCCATGCGCGGCGCCAGACAGTTGCCATATTGCACGAGAATTTGGAATAATCATTGGCGCGGCAGGTTGGAAAAAGCTGGCTACCACAGAAAATCTAGCAAAAGCTTTGAAGGCAACGCACATCACTTTCCGCTATAAAAATAGTATAATAACGCTATAAACAGCTATTTTTAATATAACATTTCCTAAAATAGTCAATAAAGCGTTTTCATTCCTTGACGGCGATTCTGACAGGCGGGAGAAAAATTTTTTGTAATTATAACAGGGGTGAGGGAAATATTAAACCACATTTTTACCTGAAATCCATTGACTTTAACATTCGGATATGATATATATATCAGCTTTTGTTGACGAGTTGAGTGAAAAACTCCTTGTCCGAAAGTGTATCATTGACAAGCAGATGTAAGCACGAGATGAGATCTTGATTGGTGAAGAGAGGTGTTATTATGTTTCTCTTTGGCGATTGAGACCTCGTCTCGTGTGATATAGAGAAGAATCGCACGTAGCCTGTTTCTCCAGACGGAGGCGGGCGGCAGTCGCCGCGAGGAAGTGGAAGGAAAGCCATCATGGCTACCGTTATCATTGTCAGGGTCAAGGGTATCACCAACGAGGGTGAGGCCATCGACGGTGAGATCGAGATTGTCACCGACGAGGTCAAGACTGACAGCGCTATCGAGCGCTACAAGGAGGAGTGGCGGAAGCGCCTCCCCCTCACCACCAAGGCCATGGGGTTGTAGTCTCTCCGCGATGCGGCAAGCAGACGATATCGAATCAACTGATGTCGTCTTTCGGCATCGTATTTTTTCTTCATATCACCATCTGCTTGTCGCATTCGCTCCATAGATGTGTGTCTATGCTGATGAGTCGGAAACGACGAAAGCGAACTTTGAAAAAGCAGCCTGTCTGCCGTACAATAGAGTTGATGATACAGCTCTACAACACCCTCACGCGCCACAAAGATGAACTCCAGCCACTCGACGGGCAGACGGTTCGCATGTACACCTGCGGGCTGACGGTGTATTCGCAGCCGCACATCGGCAATTGGGTCGGCTATATTTATTGGGATGTGTTGGTGCGGTTGCTGCGCTGGCAGGATATTCCAGTTATTCGCACGCAAAATATCACCGACGTTGGGCATTTGACCAGCGACGATGATGGTGGCGAGGACAAGATGGAGAAGGGAGCACGCCGCGAGGGTAAAACTGCTTGGGATGTCGCCAAGCAGTACATCGCCATCGCCGAGCACGAAGCCTATGAGGTATTGAAATTAGTACGACCCGACCATTTGGTGCGGGCAACGGACTATATCCAGCAGCAGATTGACTTTGCTCGCGGGCTAGACGAAAAGGGATTTTTGTATAAAATTGATGGTGACGGCATGTATTTTGATACGTCACTATTGAAAGATTATGGCAAATTAGCACGACTGGACGTGGCGGGCTTGGAGGCTGGCGCGCGAGTCAGTGTGGCAGGTAAGCGCAATATCACCGACTTTGCTGTCTGGAAATTTTCACCGACAGACGCCAAGCGCGATATGGAATGGGACAGCCCGTGGGGCGTCGGTTTTCCGGGCTGGCACTTGGAATGTTCGACGATTGCTCGGGAGACGCTGGGTGATACTATCGACATTCACACCGGCGGCATCGACCACATTCCGGTGCATCACACCAACGAGATTGCTCAGAGCGAGAGTCTGACTGGGCAGCAATTTGCTCAAATTTGGCTGCACAATAACCACATCAAAGTTGACGGCCGCAAGATGAGTAAATCCTTAGGCAACATTATCACCCTCAGTGACATCACGGCGCGCGGTTTCAGCCCGATGGCCTTTAAGCTGGCAATCCTCAGCAAGCACTACCAAACTGAGGGCAATTTCACCTGGGAAATTTTGGAAGCGGCACAGGCGCGGTTGGATCATTGGCGCGGTTATGCGGCGCTGCGGCACCAGACGCACGACACGCTGGATGATGATGACGAGAAAGATGAGCAGGAAGGTGCGGTGTCGCTGTTGGCGGCGCGGCAGGCGCTTGTTGAAAAGTTGAATGATAATTTGGATACGCCAGGAGCCTTGGCGCTGATCGACGAGGCATTTTCGCGGCTGGATCACGCGCCGCTAGAAAAAATCCATCGCGGCGGTTTGTTGCAATTGATTGAAATTATTGATGAGGTTTTAGGCTTGGATTTGGCGGCATCGACCCCTGATATTACCGACGACTTGAAGAGATTGATCATTCAGCGACGCACCGCCCGCACCGAGAAAGATTGGCAAGAGTCCGACCGCATTCGCGACGAGCTGTTGGCTGCTGGCGTCGCCATTCGCGACACGCCAAGCGGCAGCGTTTGGGCATGGAAATAATGAAAATAACCCGCCGGAATGACCGAGCGAGCCAGAACACATAAAGCGCGCTAATTTGATTAACCAATTAACCGACTAGCTCTCGTTTTTCAATTTTTTCACTAATTTGCTTAGCGGTTTTTCGCTCTCGACGCGGTTAGCTTTGGCTTGCTCCAGATAGTTTTCCAGCAAAACTTTCGCAGCGCCAGCCGCCGGAATGGCGACCAAACCGCCCAGCAAACCGCCAACATACAAGCCAATTGTCACCGCCACCAAAACCGTCAACGCCGACAGCTCAACCTTCTTCGACTGGATTGACGGCGAAACGAAATTATTTTCAATTTGCTGGTAAATAACGAAATAAATAGCGTAAATAATGCCGGCAGTTACATCATTAAACAGCAGCAGCAGCGATATTAGCGCGCCGGCTATCGTCGCGCCGAACATCGGAATGAGCGTTAAAATAAACGTCGCCATGACTGTTAACATTGCCAAATTTGAATTGACGACAGGGAAAGTCAAGCTCAACACAAACACCACGAACCCTGACAGCACCGCATCGATACCCGACACTGTCAATTGCCCGGAAACATAGCCCGTCACCACATTATACATGCGGCCGACCAGTTTCTTATGGCGCTCCATCTTTTCCTGATCATTGTACAGACCCCACAGCCTTTTTACCCACGTCGGGCCCTCCAGCAACATTAAAAACGACATCACCAGTACCAGAAACAGCGATGTTAAAAACGAAGCCAGCGAGCCGACGCTGCTTAAAATATTCGTACCAACACTGGCCGCCCACGTCGAAGATTGCTGCTTGAGGTTCTCCAGCATGGCATCAACCTGCGGTCGCAGATTATTCTTATCGATAAAACTATTAACGCCGTGCCACTGCGAACCAGCTTGGTCAATTAAGCTCGGCATGCTTTCGACAAATTTAGCGGATTGCTGGACAATTGGCGGCACCACGAACCACACCACGCAGCCCAGCAGCAGAATTAGCGTAACATACGCCAACGCTGTGCCGCCGAGCCGGCTTTTACCAGGCAATTTCCTGGCAATTGCCGCCACCGGACGGTTCAGCGCCAGCGCCAAGAACAGGGAAATGCCCAGCAGAACCAGCGCATCCTTCGCCGAATAAACCGCCAGTCCCGCCAGCCCAAATCCGATAACCACCAGCCAAAACCGCACAAATGTTTTAGTGTCTATTTCAATGCGTACTTTCATACTTAAACTTTATCAGCTTTTCGCTTCATCCGCAACGCCGACAGAGACAACTTGCTGTCATACGACATCGCGCCGTAGCGGAAAACCCGCACTGCCAACCACAAGACAAACACTGCCGCCACGATCAAAAGCGCCACCCCCAGCAAACCTTCCCAAGCCGGCAAATTGCCAACCGCATTCCTGAGTAGCAGCGGAATCGGCGCCGTGAACGGAAACAGCGATAAGAACTTGACAAATGGCGAATCAGGGAAGGAAACGAACGCCGTAATACCGTAAAACGGCCCAAATATCAGCATAATCACCAAGCCAAACCACTGGCTAGCTTCCTTGGCAGTCGGCATCATCGCACCCAAAGTCACCAGCATGCCGGTAAACATCATAAAGCTTGCCAGGAAAATCACTAGCGCCAAGCCAATCCGCACCGGATCGAACACCAATAAGCTTAAATCCATATTCGGCAGCTGCAGCTTTGAGCCGAACGCCAAGTAACCCGCCGCCACCGGCAGAACAATCACCAACATCTGAATCAACGCCAGCACCATCAGCGATAGAATTTTACCAGTGATCAGCGTGTCGGTTTTTACCATCGTCAGCAGCATCTCCACCGTGCGGTTTTCCTTTTCCTCAGTGGAGCTGGTTAGCATTTGGTTGCCAAAGAAAGTAACCAGCATAAAGAAAATCACTAAAAACAACCCCGGCGCAATCATCTCGTTAATACCGCCGTGCTCCTTGCCGTCCAGATAAGTAGTTGACGATAATTGAACTTTGTTTTGCAATATAGCAACTTGCGCTTGACTGACACTGCTGGCTACTGATTGGCTTAATAAGCTTTGCGCCACTGCGCCGTATTTGCCGTTCTGAAACAGCCCAACGTCCTTGCCGTAAACTTCAACTTTTTGCTTGCTAATATCCTTCGGGAAGTAGATATAAGCGTCAATCTTGCCGTTTTTTACGTCGTTGATTCCAGCTTCTTTCGACTCGACAGTCTTCGTTTTAGCGGCCATGAGTAGCTCCGGCCTAACGAGTTTTGAATCGTCAGTAACCGCCAATGAAAATTCCTGTTTTTCCAATTCCTTCGCCGCTTGCATCGTCGTACTTTGCGACCAAAACATAATGCCGTACAGCGCCGCAAACATCAATGGAAAACCTAGCGCCATCAGCCAAAACGTCGGCTTTTTCAGTACCCGGATAGTCTCAAACTTGAAAACTGTCCCTAAATTATGCATTTTACTCATCGCCCAACTCCTTTGCTTCGCCGCCGTACACTTTAACAAAAATATCATCCATCGATGCGCCGCCGAACTGTTTTTTCACCTCTGCCAGCGTGCCGTACGCCGCTGCCTGGCCGTCTTTTAATAGAATCAGCCGGTCGCACAGCTGCTCGACTTCTTCCATCTGGTGCGTCACGTAAATAATCGTCGCGCCAGCCTTGCGCCGCTCCTCAATAATATTCATCAACAACCGCCGGTTGACCGGATCAAATCCCTTGGTCGGCTCGTCCATAATTAGCAGTTCCGGATCGCCCATAATGGTCACGCCCAGCTGAATTTTTTGCTGCTGGCCGCCGGAAAGCTTGTCCAGCCGCATACCAGCCTTATCAGTCAAGTCAACGCGCTTCAGAAAATTCAGAGAAAATTCTCTTGCTTCGTCGCGGCTCAAGCCTTTCAGCTGGCCGAAATAAATCATCACATCCAGCACTTTTTCCTTTTTATACAGACCGCGCTCTTCCGGCAAATAACCGAGTTTAATCTGGCTATCCACCGCGTACGGCTTACCGTCAATCAGCAGCTCGCCCGCCGTCGGCTCGTATAGCCCCAGCAGCGCCCTGAGCGTCGTGGTTTTTCCCGAACCATTGCTACCGAGAAAGCCAAACACTTCGCCCTGAAAAACGTCAAAACTCAAATCTTTAATAACTGTTTTATCGCCAAATTTCATCTTAAAATGACGAATTTCAACAATTTTTTTCCTATCCGACATTACCTCTCCTTTTCTATTGATGAAAATTATAGCACTATCACGTGCAAACGCAAAATAGCGTATAATAAGTAGCAGATGCGGCTGTTAATCATTGAAGACGAACGAAAAATCGCCCGAGTCATCGCCGAGGCACTCAAGCGCGAGACGTACGCCGTTGACGCCGTACACGACGGGGAAGAGGGCTTTAATTTGGCAGACAGCCAGCCGTACGATTTGCTAATCGTTGATCGAATGCTGCCGGGCATGGAGGGCGCGGAAATTGTTAAAAAATTGCGTAAAAACGGTAAAAGCATGCCAATTTTATTCCTCACAGCCCTGGGCACCACCGAAGATAAAACCTTCGGGCTGGACGCAGGCGCGGATGATTATTTAGTCAAGCCGTTTGCTATCGACGAGCTGCTGGCGCGAGTCCGAGCTTTACTGCGCCGGCCGCCAATTCAGCAGCCGGATGTTCTAAAAATTGCCGATTTGACGATTGATAAGCAGCAACAAACCGTGATGCGCGCCGGAAAAACTATCGACTTGACCAGTAAAGAATACGCGCTGCTGGAATATTTGATGCAGCACCCGAACCAAATTCTTAGCAAAGAAACGCTAATCGACCATGTTTGGGATTTTGATGCCGATATTTTACCGAACAATGTCGAGGCGTACATAAAAAACTTGCGCCAAAAAATCGATAAGCCGTTCAAAAAACAATTGATAAAAACCGTCCGCGGCTTCGGTTACCGGATTGAAGCATGAAAATTTTTACCTCGGCAACTATCAAATTGGCGGGCTGGTATTTACTGATTTTAATGGTCGTCAGCCTGCTGTTTAGCAGTATTATTTTTCAAGTGGCGCGCTCGGAAGTTGACGCGCAAATCCATAAAATTATCATTCAGCGCGGCAACGATTTTCCTAGCATTGACTTGTCGGAACGGATGGATGTTTCGACGCGCAATCTGCTGATTAGCTTGGGCTATATCAATCTCATCGTGCTGTTGGCGGGCGGCGCTTGCTCGTATTTATTGGCGAGGATTACGCTGCGGCCGATTGAGGCGGCGCATAAAGCCCAGTCGCGGTTTGTCTCCAACGCCAGTCATCAACTGCGCACGCCGCTGGCAATTATGAAAGCAGAAACCGAACTGGCGCTGAAAAACCCGAAGACGCCGCGAACGGAACTAACGGAAACTCTGGAAAGCAATTTGGAAGAAATTAACAAATTGACCGAGCTGACCGCCATGCTCTTGGAATTGTCGCGAACAGAGAACAGGCTGGCGCTGGAAGATAAAAGCTTCGACTTGGCGGAATTGATATCCAATCTCATCCGCGAACGAAAAGCCGAAACCCGCACGGAAATGAATTGCCCGGAACACACAAATATCTCTCTTCACCAAGCCGCAACGCGGGAGCTGTGCGCGATTTTACTTGACAATGCATTAAAACACAGCCCGAAGAATTCGCCGGTAAAAATCCAGGTGCTGCCGTCGAAACAGAATATCATCGTGCATTTTACTAACGACGGCGCGATTTCCCAGCAGAATCTGCCGCACGTGTTTGAGCAGTTTTTCCGCGGCAACCAGCGGACGAAAGGCTATGGGTTGGGGCTGCCGCTGGCGGAACAATTGACCAGGGCTTTAGGCGGACAAATCTCTGTTGCCACCGTAAAAGGCTCGACAGTTTTTACCATTTCTTTGCCAATTGTTTAGATTTTCAGCTAATTTTCAGAATCGGATGTTGTAATGGGATTATTGATTGGTTGGATTGCCAGTCTGAAAGGGGAAGTATGAGTACAACATTTTTAAGCAAAAAAGGATTTAAGGAATTACATAAGGAGATCTCGCGTTTGGAGATGGAAGAGAAGTCGCTGATCGCCGAACTGAAAGAAATCGGGCGCGCCAAGTCCCGCGACGACAAGCTTCATCGCAGCGATGTCATCATCAGCCTGGAGAACGTCCAGTCCCGGCTGAGCCTGAAGAGGGAAACCGCCAAAACCGCCAAACCGCTGCCGCACAAACGCGATCGGCTGAAGATTGCGCTGGGTTCGGTGGTGGATTTGATGGATCAGCACGGACAAATGTTCCGCTATAGGCTGGTTCACAGCCTGGAGGCTAATCCGCTGGACGGGCGAATTTCCGTAGACAGTCCGCTGGGTAAAAGCCTGTTAAATCACAAAGCATCAGAAACTGTTTCCTGGAAAAACGGCTCCGCCAGCCGCCAACTGCAAGTCCTGAATATCAGCTAAATTGCTCAAGCGCCTGATCTATTTTAGGCCGCGATTGTCCGCCGTAAAATCAATAGCCTCCGCGCCTTGGGGGCTATTTTTTATTTTCTATTCATTTTCCCGCGATTTTTCATGATTTTACTTATTTTTACCTCATTTTCACCCTATTTTTGCCTAAAATTCAAGAAAATTGCTGAAATCCATTGACTTTAACATTCGGATATGATATATATATCAGCTTTTGTTGACGAGTTGAGTGAAAAACTCCTTGTCCGAAAGTGTATCATTGACAAGCAGATGTAAGCACGAGATGAGATCTTGATTGGTGAAGAGAGGTATTATTATGTTTCTCTTTGGCGGTTGAGACCTCGTCTCGTGTGATATAAGAGAATTGCACGTAGCTTGCCTCAAACCGAGGTGGGCGGCAATCGCCGCGAGGAAGTGAAAGGAGACGACGATGAAAAACGTCGTTATCATCAAGATCCGAGACAAGAACGGCGACGTCGTTGCCGTCGACGAGATCGCCCTGCCGGGCGACACCGCTGACGGCATGACCGCCACGATCACCACTATCAAGGTCCGGCCGCGTCCACATAAGGACGCGGGCAGGAGTCCGCTCCACCCGAATGCGCTCGCCCTGACCGACCTCCGGGTCGGCATGAGGATCCATGTCCACTACACGGGCAGTTGCCCGTGGGTGCGGTCCTACTCTGCCGTCGTGGTGGGGAAGCCCACCACGAACGACCTGGGATTCCAGACCATCCCGATCGTCACCGACGACATGGAGTACAAGATGGGCTTTGTCGCAGACATGGGACTCGCGCCCAGTAGGTGCGGCGGCATCTGGAACAGTTCGTGGTACACTGTTGCCGCTGAGTGACAGTTGAATGCGGCAAGCAGACGATGTCTGAGAAATTGATGTCGTCTTGACATCGTATTTTCTCTTCATATCACCATCTGCTTGTCGCATTCGCTCCATAGATGTGTGTCTATGCTGATGAGTCGGAAACGACGAAAGCGAACCTCATATTTCCGCGCGGCAAATCGCCGAAAAACCGCCCTACAAGACGTTCTTTTTCATCAATTGAACGCGCAGATTCAGAACATCTTTCATAATATCCTGGTCGCGCTGCTGCATGACACTGCACAGCATCGCCGTCGTAGCAATTTGAATTCCAATGACCACGACAAATCCGGCGATAATCCACCAATTTTGCTTCAGTTTTTTATTCATGTTTTTTCCTTTGCTGGTTAGCTTTATCTTTTCATTATTATATACCGTTTTACCGCCAGAACACTAATTCATAAGTACAATTTACTGCCGTTTCCGCGCGTCTCCAGGCAGCCAAATCTCGACACCCGGCAATTTTTCCCATATAATCAGCTTATGGTTTTTTATACTATTTCTGCCGATGAGGCGCTAAAAAAGCTGCATACACGCGCTGGCGGGCTCAGCGCTGCCGAAGTCAAACGCCGCCAAAAACAATACGGATTGAACATCATAAATATCAAGTCCGAACCGCTCTGGAAAAAGATCTTAGAGCCGTTTATGGATGTGTTCGTGGTGATTTTGGCAGCCGCCGCCGCAATTAGTTTGCTCCACGGCGAAGCGATTGACGCAGTTATTATCTTCATCATCATCGCGGTTTCTGCCATTATTTTTTACGTCCAGCGGTTTTCAACCGACCGGTTACTGCGCAGCCTGTCGCGCCGCGACGCCCAAAAAATCGACGTGCTGCGCGCCGGAAAAGTTACTGCCGTGGACAGTTCGCAGCTGGTGCCGGGCGATATCGTCAATTTGTCCGAAGGTGAGAAAGTCCCCGCCGATATCCGCCTAATCAAGACCGCCAATTTGCGGGTTGACGAAGCGCAGCTGACTGGCGAATCTGTGCCAATTTCTAAAAACATTGAGGCGCTGGACGGAAAAAAAGAGATTTACGAGCAGACCAACATGCTATTCCAAGGTTCGTTCGTGGTATCCGGCACGTGTGCTGGCGCGGTAATCGCCACCGGCAATGATACTGAGTTCGGCAATCTGGCAATGCTGTCCAAAAAAGAAGCCGCTAAAAGCCCGGTTCAGCAAAAAATCGACAAGCTAATTACCAAAATTATCGCGGCGGTGGGCAGTATCTCGCTGGTGGCGTTCGGACTGAGCTTGCTGCGCGGCATGGATTTTTTGGATAGCCTGAGATTTGTCATGGCGCTGGCAGTCAGCGCCGTGCCGGAAAGCTTGCCAATTGCTATTTCCGTGGTGCTGGTCTTAGGAATGCGGCGGATGGCTGCTAAAAAAGCGCTGGTTCATCAAATGCGGGCAATTGAGACAATTGGCGTCATTACCACCATTGCCACCGATAAAACTGGCACGCTGACGAAAAATCTGCTGACGGTGCAGGATACTTGGACGCTGGAAAAGCATAACAATTTGGCGAAGTTGATGGCGTATTTCGTCAATCGCGGCGATAGTAAAAGCCACGATCCGCTGGATATCGCGCTGGATAATTTTGCTCGAAAAAACAACGCTGGTGTTCGCGGTCTGCCAGCAGCGGAATTGCCGTTCAACCAGGAATTCTCGATGTCGGCGACGGTTTGGCATCATGGCGCGGATTATAAAGTGTATTACAAAGGGGCGCCAGAAGAAATCATCAAGCGTTGCAAATTGCCGGCAACAGAAGCCAGACGCGCCAAGCGGGCGATTGGCGATTTGACATCCCAAGGCTACCGTGTCGTGGGCTTAGCAACCAGCGACACTCCGGAAATCCTGACAGATTTCCAGCAAATTTCGCGCCAAAAATTGCGGTTCGCCGGGCTGGCGGCAGTGGCAGACGTCCTGCGTCCAGAGGCAGCACGGGCTATCAAATCAGCACTGGCGGCGGGCGTTTCCGTGCGCATGATCACTGGCGACCACTTCGAGACGGCATACCAAATTGGCAAGAAACTTGGCATAGTAGAAGATAGGGAAGAGGTTTTTGATTGCCGGGAAATGTCGAAGATGACCGACGACGAACTGGACAAAATCATTGAGCGGACAAAGGTTTTCTCGCGCGTTATCCCGGAGCAGAAATACCGGATTTTAACCATCTTAAAGCGCCATAACATCACCGCCATGACCGGCGACGGCGTTAACGATGTACCAGCGCTATCCGGCGCGGACGTCGGAATTGCCATGGGTTCAGGATCGCACATCGCCAAAGACGCCGGCGCGATAATCCTGCTGGACGACAATTTTAAGACAATTATCGACGCCATGAAAGAGGGTCGCACGATTATCGCCAACGTGCGGCGAATGCTGTTTTACTTATTATCAACCAACACTGGCGAGCTAATCACCATGATCGGCGCACTGCTAATCGGCATTAAAACTCCGCTGGAGCCGGTGCAGATTTTATGGGTCAATTTGGTAACCGACACGTCGATGGTCATTCCGCTTGGGCTGGAACCGGCAGAAAAGAACACCATGAAACAACCACCAAAGCAGCCCGACGCGCCAATTCTGGAGCAAAAAATGATCTGGAGGATGTGCATTGTCGCCTTGACGATGTCGTCGCTGGCTCTCGGCGTTTATGTCATATTTGAAAAAAGCCGCGGCCACGACTATGCGCAGACGCTGGCTTTCGTCTCTCTGGTGGTCAGCCAATGGGCCAATGCGTTCAACGCCCGCAGTGACCAAGATTCGATATTTGTACGCCTGAAAGTAATGAACCGTAGCTTCTACTTTGGCATGATCTTATCCGTGGCTCTGCAAATGCTGGCGCTATTCGGCCCGCTCGGTGAGGTGCTTCATATCAAACCTGTCGAACCAATACACCTGGCGCTAATAAGCATAACTGCGTTCGTGATACCGATCGGGACGTGCGAACTGCATAAACTGCTTAGTGGGCGCCAGGCGAGGGGGGTAGGTAGATATTGGTAAAATTACCTATTCACTTACCGATGCCTGCCGGTATGATTCAGAAACATAGTTCAGTTATTCGCCTTCAGGAGTAGCGGGTAGCAACGTATTGAATTCAGCGGCAGTGCCAGGAAGAATTGTTGCTTCTTTTACTTCTAGAGCCGGCAGTGACTCTTGCGATGGCGCAGGGGTAATACTTACACCGTTGCGTCCCACGCAGACATCAACAATACCTGGTTCAATTACAGCGACTTGTTCTGGATCTAGAGTGTTTGTGCCATAAGCAGTATAATCGAGATCCTCACCTCTACCCAATTCCTCAAGAGTCCCTTGAACCGCTTGTCGATCTCTTTTGCTGGCTCCAATTCCAACCAAAGCACCATCGCCATCATAGTAATGCTGTGGACCGTCTTGTACCGCAACCCGTCGACAGGTATCATTCATATTGCCTGATGCCGAATTATCGTTTCCAGAGTAACCACCAATAACTAGCCCTGAAACAATAGCAGCCGCTAAGCCTAACACCCTCGAGATACGACCAACCTTACGAAGTCCACCAGCTTCAATGTGACCATCTTGATCGTATTGCTCGCCCGAACCCACTACATTTTTCCAACCATCTGGACTTGGTAATTCTTTTCCCATAAAAACTCCTCTTACTCCTTATGTTTAAGATTGTAACAGTTGTCTATAATACTCCTATTTTCCTAATTTGTCAATAGTATTTGGTCATAATCTTTATAATTTTTCATTAAAACTCAGTTTCTCCTGTGTCAAGCGCCTGCAGTCGACCATTATTTTGCTAATGCTATTAATTCTATACACCTTTGCTACATACATTAAGAACGCGCCAAATCAATCGGCGCGCGCTCCTAACATTGAGTATATAAACGGTAAATCGGCAAGGACAGGCTGTCTTATATTCTATTTATTACTCGGCGGAGTAGACTTAACTGTCAATCCACTTCCGTCGGGTGTCACGCAGAAGTCGACAGCAGTACCTTCTGCGAACCTGTTGGTAGCCGGGTCTACACCCATAGCAGATACACCGTATGCGGTAGAATTAACGTCATAACCTCCAGGCAGCTTATCAAGAGCCTCGTTAACCCTCTGACGATCCCCCTCGCTAATTCCGACCAATCCGTCAGGGTAGTGTTCTGGACCGTCTTCCAGTACAACTGTCTGGCAGTTCGGACGGGACTCACTTGCCCTGTCCGCCTCTTCTCTAAGATCGCTATTGATACCGCGTATTCCGCCTACAGCAACGACAATCGCTGCCGCTAATGCACCCAAACGGATAGCAGTCTTGCGAAGAAATCCGCCCGGCTCAAAGCGATCATCTTGACCGTTTTCAGGCGCCTTAAGCGTTTTTGAACCAAATTGTTCGCCTGGACCCACTACTATAACTGAATTTTGTAAGTTCCCCGAGAATCTAGCCGCTTCCTGTCCGCTTACGGCCCGTGCCTGACCTGATACTTCTGATGGCAACTCTCGGCAATACTGCCAATTGCTCGATTGAGGTCCTCTATAACCTTCATAACCAGGACCAGGCACAACACTTGTAGCTCCCTGGTGTCGCAAGGCTGCTAACCTAGCCTGTTCATCTGCTCCATCCCCTGGTTTAAATGATGGTGGTAATATGTCCATAAAACTCCTTCTTACTCCTTATGTTTAAGATTATAACGGTTATCTATAATACTCCTATTTTCCTAATTTGTCAATAGTATTTGACTATAATCTTTATAATTCAACAAAAAACCGCCCTTTTACGGGCGCGAGCTTGATAATTAACTAAAATGGCTGGGACGGCAGGATTCGAACCTGCGAATGCTGGGACCAAAACCCAGTGCCTTACCACTTGGCGACG
>ERZ772964.452-NODE-452-length-18660-cov-21.6692_pt1 | contig 18660 bp, 19 predicted proteins | sample MGYA00580675_ERZ772964 | MGnify/ENA primary metagenome ERZ772964 (study PRJEB29015, sample SAMEA2737941) | human oral metagenome | biome: human oral; feature: human-associated habitat; material: dental | place: China | collected 2139 ... | reverse complement strand
GAAAACGGACTCTCGACGCCGTTTTGGGGCATTTGTGTACACTGTTGCGCCGCGAGGATCGTGCGAGCAGACGGTGGGGACGCAGGAGTGTACACAGATTGGCCAAAATGGCCCCTCGGAGCCGTTTTGGGGCATTTGTGTACACTGTTGCGCCGCGATTCGCCGAGGCGTCAACCCACACGAACCCCCGAAGAGCCAATAATATCTGAGGTTCTGAAAATATCCATCTGCAGATAGTCCTTCTCAGTCTGTCCCTCGGCACTCACCCAGCATATGGCACGATACTCGCGGCTACCGGTTTTACGCTTGAGAGGGTTGCCCTTCCTTTTAGCCACGGACGCTCGCCTTCTTCACCATGGGGATACCGCCAAAACGACCGTCCAGATAGCTGCGAATCAGATCCTTGTCGAAGCGGATTCCTTTAAACTCGGCTAAGCCGACCAGCTCGGAACAGCCATCAACTCCACGTTGCGCGATGTACATCTCGTCTCGCCGCATAAGAGATTGATCCATGAGCAACAGGTCATGGGTGGTAAAGATCAACTGCTTGCGCGTTGTCTCACCGCAGCCGTCAAGGAAGTCCTCTATGAGTTGCATGGTGAGCATGGTGTGCAGGCAGCGATCAAGCTCGTCTACCACATAGACTTTTGACTTGGTGGGAGCGGCCTCGTCCCGTAAATCGAACAGCATCGGCAACAAACCCATGAGGCGCTTCGTGCCAGAGGATTCCATGCCCAGCCCGAAACTATGCCTCTTCTTGTCGGGTCCCATGTGTAGGGTACGCATGCGCTCGACCACGGGCCGGTCCTCGCCGGCATGGACGGTAAACATCTCAAACTCATAGTCACCTGCGGCCCTCTCCGCGATGATTGTAATGAGCTCGTTTCCATTGAGCTCGGCTAGGCGTTTGCGAAGCTCCGCGTCCTTTGGGAGTACGTCCATGTCAACGCGTTCGCCCTCAAGGCCGATGATGCCCGTGTCCAGACGAGATAGCGTGTTGCCCGCGTACTCCAAAAAGCCCTCGCGGCTATCAGCTGCGCTTGCGAATGACCGTGCGTGGGACCCTACGCCGACAAGCTCTAAGGTATCGGCAAACCAGTCATATGCCTCGCGGAGCTCGATGACATTTTGTGAGACGGCATTGCCCAGGAAAGTCTGGTTTTTGCGAGTCCCCTTTGCAACATATGCGAGATGATCCGACGCGCTGAAGAGCAGATCATTGAACTTGTAGTGCGCCGGTTCGGATCTCGTCTCCTCGCGCTCGAAGACGTTGACGCTTCCCTTTTCGCTTACTTGTTCGAGTGATTCGTAGAGGATGCCATCCACCGTGCCCTCCACGATGTAGCGGTAGACCGCACTACCTGCCAGAAATGTTATGTCAAAGGTGGTCGGTCTCATAGTAGCGTTTGCTTCGAGCATGAAGGGCTCCATGGGAAGTACGCCGTTTACGCCAGGATCACTCACGACCATATGCCTCAGGGCTGCAATCCCTCGGAAGACCCCTGTCTTACCGGAGGCGTTTCCACCGTAGACTGCAGCGATGGGCAAGGCCTTTTTACTGCGGAAGCCCGGAAGCTTGGCAAGTGTCCTCCCATGCTGGCGCTCCAAGGACGCGGTCATGTTCAGTGATGTTTGGTCCCTATATGACATCCAGTTCTCTACCGTAAAGTTAAGCAGCATCGGCGTCCCTTTCTAATCGCATCTAATGTGATATTATCACATTAGATGCGGCATTCATGGGCAGGGCGTAAGGGTTTGTGTCGAGAGGGCACAAGATGTGCGAGAAGTCAGACAGGCTCAGGAGGGTCTATTGCATGACGCCGATGTCCGGGTGCCCTTCGATACCGTCGAGAGGGAGATACTATTGGTAGGGTTGAGCGAGGAGGCGCGGTGAGGGCGAGTCGCTACCCTGGGCAGAGGAGGCTTTGGGATCACGCTAAGACGACCTCCACGACTCAGCGCCTCTCCTCACCTGGACAATCGCAGCGCCACCTTACGGAAAAGTACAGTTTGGGGTTGCGTCTCATGGAAAAGCGCATTCTGCAACCCCAACACGCCAACAGTCGCCCAGAGTGCGTCTTTTCGTGAGAGTCCGCGCCAGAGTGCGTCTTTCCGTAGAATGCGTCTTTTCTTATCTGGGCAAACGCAGTGTCACCTCACGGAAAGACGCACTCTGCTTCTGCGACCTCACCAAAAAGCGCATTCTGCAACCGCAGCGTTATGACATTCCGCAACTGCAGCGTTATGACACTCCGCAACCGCAGCGTTATGAAAAAGTGCACTTTGACTCACTCGTTCAGGCCACACGTCACCAAAAGACGCACTCTGCGACCTTCGTACCACCCGGACCACGTTTCTCTGTGACGCGCGGGGCGGCGAAGGGAAGGCGGTTGTGTCGCGTGCCCCCTCCAACTGACCCTCGCATATGTGGAGAAGAGATGCAGGGGCGAGGCGGTGAGCGTGCCTCAAATTTCCTTAGTTAATCTAACTAGTGAGCAAGAGAATTCGACCTGTGACGTACGGGAGGGTTGCCATGCAAGCGCAACATGCCAGACAGCCCCTCCGCCGGAGTACCTGCGCGAATGTCGCACCTACCCCTTACGGTGCCACGAAGGATGAGGACGCGTTCGCGAGTGAGGTGAGCAGTCTCTTGTTCAAGGTATACCGTTCAGCGGGTTCCATAGAGGCGAGCGTGCTGAGTCGACAGCACGACACCGACATCTCCCTGAGCGACTCTCGAGTGATCATCACGGTGGGCAGGTTGGCCTTCAGGACGGGATCGCGCATCAACGTGAGCGAGCTGGCCTGTGCCTGTGACGTCACGGTACCTTCAGCTACCTCGTCAGTCAACCGTCTGGTCACAAAGGGGCTGCTGAGAAAGGAGCCCGACGAGCGGGATGGGCGCTGCGTGAACATCATGCTCACGCGTACTGGGGAGAAGATCTATCGCATTCACGTGTTATTTCATTTGAACATGGCGAGCAGGCTAGCCGAGGGTCTGAGTCCATCGGAGCGCGAGGCGCTCCTTGCGGGCATTCATCGGCTTGCAGACTTCTACCACGATGTCGAGATGGAGCGCGTATGAGCTTTAGAGTGATAGGAACCGGCAGTTCCCTACCCAAGAGAGTCGTTACCAACGATGACCTCTCTCAGTTCCTCGACACGTCGGACGAGTGGATCTACTCGCGCACGGGCATCAAGCAGCGCCATGTGTGCACGACTGAGGGACTCGACGATCTCGCCATAGAGGCCTCGAGAAAGGCCGTCGAGGTAGCGGGCATAGATGGCAGTGAGATCGATCTCGTCGTGGGTTCCACGACCTCTCCCGATCACGTGGTTCCTGCTATCGCCTGCGTCGCTGCCGACGCCATCGGTGCAAAGCATTGTGCGGCTTTCGATCTCTTCATAGGCTGCTCGGGCTTTGTCCAGGGACTTGACGTGGTAGACGGGTTCTTTGTCCGTGGCAGGGCAAAAAAGGCCTTGGTCGTTGCTGCCGAGAAGGTGACGAGCCTTGTCGACTGGTCGGACCGGGCGACCTGCGTCCTGTTTGGTGACGGAGCGGGTGCGGTGGTGCTCGAGGCGACGGACGAGGACCCGCTCCCCATGCATGCGTGGGCGACGCTCGACTTCGCCCTCACCTTGCCCGGTGTCAGGAGTACGAGTCCCTATGACCAACGTATAGGGGCATACGGTAAGGCGCTCACCATGAACGGGCGCGAGGTCTTTCGCTTTGCCGTGAGGGCCATCATCGAGGAGGTAAACAGCCTTGTCGCCGAGGCGGGTATCGACGTCTCTGACATCGATCACTTCGTGTTCCACCAAGCAAACGAGCGCATCTTGGCCTCCGCCATCAAGCACCTCGGGCTCGATGACGCCAAGGTGGTCCGTAGGCTAGAGGATACGGGCAACATCTCGAGTGCGTGCATCCCGTTGGCGCTCGATACCCTGAACAGGAATGGGGGGCTCAGGCGGGGAGAGCTCATCTGCATGATCGGCTTCGGTGCCGGCCTTTCGGTGGGGTCCTGTCTCACCAGGTGGGAGCCGTAGCCACCACAGTTCGTGACAGCGCCGCGCAAGCGGCTGTCAATAGGAGGAGTCGCTCAGGCGACATAAAGCGCCGCTCACGCGGCAGATACACAAGGAGGAGCCATGGCCGAAAGCACGTTCGATAAGATCTGCGAAATCCTCAAGGAGCAGGACGGCGTTACCGAGAAGCTAACCCCCGAGACCACCTTCGAGGAGGCCGGCATCGACTCGCTCGCAACCGTCGAGGTAGTCATGGCCTGTGAGGAGGAGTTCGACATCGAGATCGACGCCGAGGCTAACCCCAAGACCATCGGTGAGTTCGTCGACATGGTCGACAAGCTGATCGCGGAGAAGGCGTAAGTGATGATACAGACCCCCATCTGCGACGCACTGGGCATCGAGAAGCCAGTCTTCCAGGGTGGCATGGCGTGGATAGCCGATGCGAGCCTTGCCTCGGCCGTGTCAGAGGCGGGAGGGCTGGGCATCATCTCGGCCATGAACGCTAACGCCGAGTGGCTACGTGACCAGATTCACGAGCTGCGTGAGCGGACCGACAAACCCTTTGGCGTGAACATCATGCTCATGAGTCCCTTTGTGGACGAGGTTGCGCGCCTTGTCGCCGACGAGAGGGTCCCCGTTGTGGTGACCGGTGCTGGGGACCCGCGCAAGTACATGAGTTCTTGGATTGACGCGGGTATCAAGGTCATTCCCGTTGTGGCGTCGGTCGCGCTGGCCCGCATGGTCGAGCGCACCGGTGCGACTGCCGTCGTTGCCGAGGGAGGCGAGTCTGGCGGACACGTGGGTGACTCCACTACGATGACCCTCGTCCCCCAGGTCGTCGATGCTATCAGCATTCCCGTCGTGGCCGCAGGCGGCATCGCCGACGGCCGTGGCGTCGCCGCTGCCTTTATGCTCGGGGCGGTGGGAGTGCAGGTGGGTACGCGCTTCCTCGTTGCTGACGAGTGTACGGTGAGCGAAGAGTACAAGGAGCGTGTCCTCAAAGCCGGAGACATCTCCACCATGGTCACGGGCAGGTCGGGAGGACATCCGGTGCGCTGCCTCAAGACCCCCTTCACACGTCGCTTCGCGAAGGCCGAAAGCGCAGGCGCCAGCCAGGATGAGCTCAACGCCATGGGTGCGGGATCACTGCGCAAGGCGGCCCGTGAGGGCGACTACGAGAACGGCAGCTTCATGTGCGGTCAGATCGCTGGTCTCGTGAAGAGGCGCCAGTCTGCCGCAGAGATCGTCGATGACCTGGTCGGCGGTGCCGAGAAGGTGCTTAAGGGGGCGACCACATGGGTAAGATAGCCCTCCTCTTTGCGGGGCAGGGAGCCCAGCACCCCGGCATGGGTAAGGAGCTCGTACATGCGCAGCCTGTTGCCAAGCAGACCTTCGACGAGCTCGAGTCTGCCATGCCGGGTCTCTCCAAGCTTTGCTTCGAGGGCACTAAGGAGGAGCTCACCCGTACCGAGAACACGCAACCTGCGATCTTCGCGACCGATCTTGCGGCCGCACGCTCGCTCGTCGCACGTGGCATCAATCCAGACGGCGTCGCGGGCTTCTCGCTGGGCGAGGTCGCGGCGCTGACCTTTGCCTGCGCCTTTTCTGACATGGACGGCTTTGCGTTGGTGCGCTACCGTGGTGAGCTCATGGCCGAGGCGTGCGCGGCAAAACCCGGCGGCATGCGTGCCGTCGTGAAGCTGACCGCAGCTGAGGTCGAAAGGCTTGCCAAGGAGGCCGGAGCCTGGCCCGTCAACTACAACAGTCCCCAGCAGACCGTTGTCGCAGGGAGTGACGAGGCGCTTGCCAAGCTTGACGTGCTTGTCAAGGAGGCTAAGGGACGCTCCCTCAAGGTCGCTGTCGCCGGCGCCTTCCATAGCCCGTACATGGAGAGCGCCAGTGCGGGCCTTGCGAAGTGGCTCGAGAACAAGCCACCACGTCCCTGCATCGTCGATGTCTGGGCAAATAAGACCGCAGAGCCGTATCCCAAGGATCCCTCCAAGATAGCTGAGGTCTTGGCCGCCCAGCCCTCGAGTCCCGTCCTGTGGACCAAGACCCTAGAGAACATGCAGGCAGCCGGCTTCGATAGCTTCGTCGAGGTAGGTCCGGGCACTACGCTCACGGGCCTCGTCAAGCGCACCCTCAAGGGGGTCACGGCGCTCTCGATCGAGACGCCCGAGCAGCTCGAGGCAGCGCTTGGCGTGCTGAGAAAGGACTGACTATGGCTGAGTTGAAAACCGGCACCCTTGATCGCGACGCGAGTCGTAAGGTCGCCCTTGTGACGGGTGCGTCACGTGGCATAGGCCGCTCGACGGCCCTGCGTCTTGCGACAGATGGCTACGACGTGGCCGTCATCTATGTGGGGAGCGCAGAGCCCTTCGAAGAGGTTGTCGAGGAGTTGCGCTCCGCTGGTGCGTGTGCTAAGGCATACGAGTGCGACGTCTCCTCCTCAAAGGAGGTCGACACCTGCGTGGGTCAGGTGCTCGATGACTTCGGTCACGTCTGGACGCTCGTTAATAACGCCGGCATCACCCGCGACGGCATTATGGCCCGCATGAAGGACAGCGACTTCGACAGTGTCATAGCCGTCAACCTCAAGGGCGCCTTCAACATGGTTCGCGCCCTCACGCGTACCTTCATGCGTCAGCGCGGGGGCCGTATCATCAACATGAGCTCCGTCGTGGGCATCATGGGAAACGCCGGTCAGGTCAACTACTCGGCCTCCAAGGCCGGTCTCATCGGCCTCACGAAGTCTGTCGCACGCGAGCTCGCGAGCAGGAACGTCACCTGCAACGCCATAGCCCCGGGATTTGTCGAGACGGCCATGACGGCGGGTCTTTCGGACGCGACGCGCAAGTCCTATGAGGGGCAGATCCCTCTGGGGCGCATGTGCGTGCCTGAGGACATCGCGGCCGCGATCTCCTTCTTGGCGAGTGACGAGGCCTCTCTCATCACGGGTGTAGTCTTGCCCGTCGATGGGGGCATGGCCATGTAGGGACCTGTGGCCAGCACGGATGCTTTGCCGTGCTGGCCATGTTGCAAGAGCGGGGCAAGCCTGATAAGGAGCGTGCACATATGGAACGCAGGGTCGCAGTAACGGGGTTGGGTGCCGTATCGCCTGTCGGCAATACGCTCGCTCAAACCTGGGAGGCACTCAAGGCCGGTGTCTCGGGCGTCGGCGAAATCACGAAGTTTGATACGACTGACTATAAGGTCAAGGTGGCTGCCGAGGTCAAGGACTTCGATCCTACGCCGCTTCTGAGTGCGCCCGAGGTCAGACGTAACGACCTCTTCACACAGTATGCCATCGTGGCGGCCCATGAGGCCATGGTCGATTCTGGCCTCGACGTAGAGGAGAGCATCGATCGCGAGCGCCTGGGCGTCTATGTTGGCTCGGGCATCGGGGGCATCAACACGATGCTCGCAAATGCCGACAAGCTCATCGAGGGAGGACCTCGCAAGGTCTCGCCGTTTTTGATTCCCTCGATGATCGCGAACATGGCCGCCGGCCAGATATCCATCCGCAATCGGGCACTCGGTCCCACCCTCCCTGTGGTCACGGCCTGCGCCACATCGAGCAACGCTATCGGCGAGGCATTCCGTGCCATCGGGCATGGCTACGCAGACGCCATCATCGCCGGTGGTGCCGAGGCTGGGATCGCCCCTCTCGCTGTCGCGGGCTTCAGTAGCGCCAAGGCCCTCACCAAGAATCCCGATCCCAAGACAGCGTGCCGTCCCTTCGACGCGATGCGCGACGGCTTCGTGATGGGTGAGGGCGCGGCCATCGTGGTGCTCGAGGAGCTCGAGCATGCCCAGGCGCGAGGCGCTCACATCTTTGCCGAGGTCATGGGCTACGGCAATACCTCGGATGCCTATCACATCACGAGTCCCGACCCAAAGGCCAGTGGCATCACCCGTGCCATCAGGCAGGCCATCGCCGAGGCAGGACTCGACGCCACCGAGGGTCTCTACATCAACGCGCACGGTACCTCGACCAAGCTCAATGACGCGTCCGAGACGCTGAGCTTCAAGCGGGCGCTGGGCGAGGAGGCCGCACGTGCGGCACACATCTCCTCCACGAAGTCGATGACGGGCCACATGCTGGGCGCCGCCGGCGCGATAGAGGCCATCGCATGCATCAAGGCTCTTGAGGAGGGCGTCATCGCCCCCACGATTAACTACGTGCACCCCGATCCCGACTGCGACCTCGACTATACGCCCAATGAGGCGGCCTCCTTCGACGGCCTCTGGGCTCTCTCGACATCACTCGGCTTTGGCGGGCACAACGCTGCCCTGGCATTCAGGGCCTACGGAAAGTAGAGGTGAGTCGTTCACATGGAATTCGATAAGGTCAAAGAGTTGGCTACGCTACTTGAGAACAGCTCCCTCACCAAGCTGCGGCTTGAGGAGGACGGTATCGTCCTCGAGCTCGAGGCCGAGCCCCCGCAACAACTGGTGAGTGTGGCGGCCCCAGCTGTCGCCGCCCCCGCCACGGCGGCGCCCGCGCCATCCGCGCCGCCTGCCCCCGCCCCAGCTGCGCCTGCGCCGTCGTCGGACGATAGTGATGACGCACCTTACGACATGAGCAAGCTCACGCTCGTGAAGGCTCCTATGGTGGGTGTCTTCTATGCGGCACCGTCCCCGGGCGCCGATCCCTTCGTGCATGTGGGTTCCAAGGTCAAGAAGGGTGACACCCTCTGCGTCATGGAGGCGATGAAGCTCATGAACGAGGTCGTGGCTGAGGTCGACGGGGAGGTGGTTGACGTCTGCGTCGAGGACGGTGACCTTGTGGAGTTTGGTGGTACCCTCATGAAGATCTACTAGGACAAGGGGCCTCACATGAACAGAACCGAGCTTGAGAAGATCCTTCCGCATCGTCCGCCGATGTTGCTCCTCGATGAGTCCGAGGTGGTGGATGGTGAGGCCCACGGCAGGCTGGCCATCCATGGGGACGAGTTCTTCCTCCAAGGCCACTTTCCCAATAACCCCATCGTTCCGGGCGTCATGCAGTGCGAGATGCTCGCCCAGAACTGCTGTGTTCTCATTGCGGGCAAGATGGAAGGCACTGGTAAGACGCCACTCTACACCGGCCTTGACAAGGTGCGCTTCAAGAGTTCCATCCGCCCGGGGGACACCATCGACCTCGTCTGCCGCCTGACGCGCGAGCGCGCCCCCTTCTACTTTGCGGAGGGCGAGGCATCTGTCAACGGTCGCCTCTGCTGTAAGGCGAGCATGTCGTTCGCCTTGGTGGATGCCACGGAAACGAAAGGTGGCGAGCGCTAGTGTTTGAGAAGATCCTCGTTGCCAACCGTGGCGAGATCGCCGTGCGCGTCATTCGCGCCTGCAAGGAGATGGGCGTGCAGACCGTCGCGGTCTTTTCTACCGCAGACGCCGGGTCCTATCACGTGCAGATCGCCGACGAGGCCTGGTGTATCGGGGGACCCCGCCCCGCAGACAGCTATCTCAACATGGACGCCATTATCACGGTGGCCGTTGAGTCTGGCGCGACGGCGATACACCCCGGCTACGGATTCCTCTCTGAGTCCGCTGAGTTCGCGCGCAAGTGCAGGGACTGCGGCGTCGTCTTCGTAGGTCCCTCGCCTGAGGTCATCGAATGCATGGGTGATAAGGACGAGGCCCGTCGCACGGCCAAGGCGGCGGGTGTCCCCATCGTGGAGGGTTCCGATCTTCTGAGCGATGCCGACGAGGCCGAGCGTGAGGCTAAGCGCATCGGCTTCCCGTTGCTCATCAAGGCCCGCGCCGGTGGCGGTGGCCGTGGCATCCGAAAGGTAGAGTCCCTAGAGAAGGTGCGCAGCTCCTTCCAGGAGGCTTCGAGCGAGGCCTCTTCCGCCTTCGGTGACGGTGGCTGCTACATGGAGCGTTTCATCTCGCCCGCCCACCACGTTGAGGTGCAGATCTTGGGCGACGCTCACGGTAACGTGGTATCACTCGGCGAGCGTGAGTGCTCCGTGCAGCGTCGCAACCAGAAGCTCCTCGAGGAGAGTCCCAGTCCCTCGATCACGCAGGCGGTGCGCGAGCATATGCACCGGGCGGCTCGTGACCTCGCACGCTCCGTGAACTACCTGGGCGTGGGCACGATCGAGTACCTCTACTCGGACAGTGACGAGACCTTCGCCTTCATGGAGATGAACACCCGTCTTCAGGTGGAGCATCCGGTGACCGAGTTTGTCTCGGGGCTTGATCTTGTGAAGTGGCAGCTGCGCGTGGCCGCCGAAAACGAGCTTGCCTTCACCCAGGACGATATCCACATACGCGGTCATGCCATCGAGTGCCGCCTCAACGCTGAGACACCCGACTTCTTGCCCTCCTGCGGTACCGTCGAGACCCTGCACATACCCGGTGGACCGTGGGTACGTTTTGACACGGCCCTCTATCAGGGTGTCACCGTACCACCGTACTACGACTCGATGCTCGGTAAGCTCATCGTGTTCGCTCCGACGCGCGAGGAGTGCGTGCGCAAGGCTCGCTCGGCCCTCGGCGAGTTCGTGGTGGAGGGCATCTCGGACAACTCCGAGTTGCAGCTGGACATACTCTCGAACGACGCGTTCATCTCGGGCATGTACCACACCAACCTCATGGAGCATCTGTATGAGTAGCAACAAGAAGAGCAAGAGCGCCAACGCCCTCGAGGGACCGGTCACGGAGGTCGAGGTTGAGGTACCGGTGCGTCAGGTGCTGGTGCGCTGTCCGGGCTGTCGTCATGCGACGAGCCAGGAGTCCATCTCCGAGAACCTCGAGGTCTGCCCACGCTGCGGCCATCACTTTAGGATAGGCGCCCGCAAGCGCCTCGGCATGACCGTTGACGCCGGGAGCTTCGAAGAGATCGACGCCGCCCTCACGGCTCGGGACTTCCTCGACTTTCCGGGCTACACAGAGAAGCTCGAGCAGGCGCGTGCCAAGTCGTCAGAGCCCGAGGGCGTCATCTGCGGCACGGCGACCATAGGAGGCTATCGCTGCGCCGTCTTTGTGATGAACGGCGAGTTCATGATGGGTTCTATGGGCAGTGTCGTGGGCGAGAAGATCTGTCGCCTCTTCGAGCTGGCGACCGAGAGGCGTCTGCCCGTCGTGGGCTTCACTGTGTCGGGCGGCGCGCGCATGCAGGAGGGAACGACCTCCCTCATGCAGATGGCCAAGACCACGGGTGCCGTCCGCCGTCACGGCGACGCGGGACTGCTCTATATCGCCGTGCTCACCGACCCCACCTCGGGCGGTGTCACGGCCAGCTTTGCCATGGAGGCTGACATCTGCCTGGCAGAGCCCGACGCCCTTGTCGCCTTCGCCGGCCCGCGCGTCATCGAGCAGACCCTGCACAAGCGCCTGCCTACGGGCTTTCAACGTTCGGAGTTCCAGCTCGAGCATGGCTTTGTCGACCGTATCGCAGAGCGCCGCGACCTGCCAGCAGAGCTTGCGCTGCTGCTCGCCCTTCACGGCGTCGAGCGGGTCGAGGGGGAGGGACCCTTCCTTCCCGTGATTCGCCTCGAGGGCGACCAGCAGCCCGCGCGTCAGCATTCCCAGGGCTTCCTCGGCAACATCAAGGCCGCCGTGGGCGCCATCTCGGGGAGCAAACAGCTTGATCCCAAAAAGATCAAGGCGGCTGAGAAGGAGAAGGGCGCCTACGAGCTTCTCGGCATCGTTCGATCGGGCGAGCGCCCCACGGTGCTGCCCATTGCCGAGCAGGTCTTCGATGACTTTGTGGAGTTGCACGGCGATCGCTACTTTGGTGACGACGAGGCCGTCGTGGGCGGCATCGCGCGCCTGAGCGGACAGGTCGTGACCGTGATCGGCACCGAGCGTGGGCGTGACACCAAGGAGCGGGTGCGTCGCAACTTCGGTTCGGCCAACCCAGAGGGCTATCGCAAGGCCCAGCGTCTCATGCGTCAGGCCGAGAAGTTCGGCCGTCCTGTCATTTGCCTAGTTGACACCTCCGGGGCGTTTTGCGGGATGGGGGCCGAGGAGCGGGGGCAGGGCGAGGCGGTGGCCCAGAGTCTCGTTGTGATGAGCGGCCTCAAGGTCCCCATTATCTCGGTGATCATGGGCGAGGGTGGCTCGGGCGGCGCTCTGGGGCTTGCGCTTGCCAATCGCGTGCTCATGCTCTCGGGGGCCGTGTACTCCGTCGTGAGTCCCGAGGGGTGCGCGTCGATACTCTGGAAGACAGCCGATCGCGCGTCCGAGGCGGCCGACGCCCTCAAGATCCGCGCGACGGACCTCTGTGAGCTGGGTGTTGCTGACGGTATCATAGAGGATTACGACATCGGCAGCGAGGCGTTCGCCGATCGCCTTGCGGGGCGTCTCGTCGAGGAGCTAGAGCCACTCGAGAGGATGACCGCCGACGAGCTCGTCGATGCGAGGTACGAAAGGTTTCGTCGCATGGGAAAGGACGCGCTATGCTGACCATCGTTACCGAATCAAGCTCAGGGCTCACGAGAGACGAGGCCGAGGAGCTGGGCGTCACGCTCATCCCCACCTACTACACCGTGGATGGGGTCACCCACAGGGAGCTCTACACCAACGAGTGCGGGAACTACCGGGAGTTTCTGCGCCCCGAGCTCACGATGCACACAGAGCCCGCCTTCCCGAAGGTCTATGTCGAGGCCTTCTCGAAGGCCTTTGCCCAGGGCAACGACGTGCTCTGCATCACGATATCGTCGCGGCTCTCGGCGGGGTATCGCAGCGCGATCAACGCCGAGAAGTTTTTCTATGGCGAGGAGATCGTCGATGAGGACACGCCTGGCGAGCGCCACGACGAGCTGCGCGTCATCGACTCGTACGCTGCTGGCTCCGCTCTCGAGCTCTTGGTCAGGACGGCCCGTGCGGCGGCGTATCGGGGACTGAGCCTCGAGGAGATCGTGGCTGCGGTTGAGGCCAGACGTGACCACATCCACACGCTGTTCTCAGTACCCGACATGGCGGTCCTGCGCCGCAGCGGTCGTCTCACCAACACCCGTCGCTCCGTGGCGGCGACGCTTGACCGCTTTCCGATCTTCGAGCTCAAGCGTGGCGCCATCGCGACGGCTCGGGTGGCTCGCGGCACTGCGGGTATGGCAAAGACCATGCTGCTGCGTGTGCCCGCAGACGTAAAGCACCTGATGGTCGCATATTACGGAGAAGATACCAAGGCCCTGCATCGCCTCGTTGACAGCATACATAGGCAACGTCCCGATGCGTACGTCACCGTGAAGGATGGGGGTCCCGCACTCACCACGAACCTTGGCGTCGGCGCGGTGTCGCTCATCTGGGACGACGGCGAATAGGCGTCTGTGGCGGCCCGCTGTCCGCATGCGCTGATCCACCTTGCGAGGGTCGGCTCGACGAACGACTACGCGAAGGAGCGCTACCGTCTTGGCGCGGGGCGCGATGTACAAGCCGATGATCTGGCAGGCTCCCTGCTCGCGGCAGCACGCTCTGCCGCAGCGGGGGGCCTGCCGCTTCCCGTTGATGTCGTCGTCGCAGACGAGCAGACGGCGGGGCGCGGACGGCTGGATCGCACGTGGCAGAGCAGGTCAGGTGAGACCCTCGTGGTGAGCCTCGTCGCCGCCGTTCCCGCTCGCATGCTCGTGGAGCTGGGTGGCGGCTGGCTTACGAGCGCTTGTGGGCTCGCCTGTTTGGATGGCCTGCGCACCGTGCTGAGGCAGAGTGGTCTTGATAGCACAGTCGAGCCTCCCGACATCGAGTCGCCCGGGCCGTCCTTGTCGCTCGGACTCAAGTGGCCCAACGACCTCTTCTGCGGGGGCAAGAAGCTCGGAGGCATCCTCTGCGAGCTGGTGCCGGGTGCCGGGCTGGTGCCGGGTTCGTCCGCTTCTAGGGGGGATGGCTTTGCCTGCGTCGTTTTGGGTGTCGGTATGAACCTGCTCACACCGGCCGAGCGCCTGCCGCTTACGACGGCGACCTCGCTCGCGGTGGAGCTGGGGCCAGCCGCAGGGGCGCTGCCTGCCTTTTCGAGCCTGCGCGAGGCCCTGCTCACCTCCATCGCGCGGGGTCTGGGCCAGCTGCTGGGTGAGCTTGCTGCGCATCCCACCAAGACGACGGAGGCCCTCCTGCTCCGCCTGCGCGAGGAGAGCTGCACCCTTGGTAGGCGCGTCGAGGTCAGCTGTGGGGGAGGCCGTCGTGTCACGGGGGTTGCGCTCGACATCCTTCCCGACACCGCGCTGCTCGTGAGGAGCGATGCGGGCGAGGAGCTGCCCATCACCGCCGGGGACGTCGGCGTACTACCAATGGGTCCGTGACGTCGGCACGCGCTCTCACGTGGTGACATCGTCGCTCGAACACGCCGTCCTCTTCCTCATCACCCTTTACATACTACGACAGCCATAGTATGATGAGCTCACGACATACTACGGCAGACGTAGCTTAGACGGGAGGCAAAGATGGCGGGTATCAGCAGCGACGTCATCCGAGGGTACATCGATACGATGATACTCTGCCTGCTGTTGAAGGAGCCCTCGTATGGCTACGAGATATCCAAGCTCATCCGGCAGACGTCAGACGAGAAGTATGTCATCAAGGAGACGACGCTGTACTCCGCGTTCGCTCGGATGGAGAGAAACGGCCTCGTGGAGTCGTTTTCTCAAGATGCCGCCAACGGGAAGCGTCGCACCTACTACCGCATCACCGAGGCAGGCAGGAGCCACTACCGCTCGAAGTGCGAGGAATGGGAGCTCACAAAGGACGTCATAGAGCGATTCACGAAGGGGGAGAGCACCTGATGGATACCATCCTAGGCTACCTGGAGTCCATGTTCGCCACGCTGCCGGACACACCGGAGCTGCTCCGGGCAAAACGCGAGCTGGGACAGATGATGGAGGACAAGTACAGTGAGCTCATCGCGAAGGGCGCCAGCGAGAACGAGGCGATAGGCACCGTGATCTCCGAGTTCGGCAACCTAGACGAGGTCGCCCAGGCGCTTGGCATCGAGGATGCCATCAATTCCCCCTCAGCCACAAAGCCAACGGAGCGGGCGCTCAGCTCCGATGAGGCCAAGACCCACCTCGCTGACGGCGGGAGGGCGCAGCACCCGGCAGCCTACCGTGAGTCTCCGCGTCCTGATAGCCGGTTCGCCCAGGACATTCTGTCCCTCTTTTGGCCGACGGTTACCTGTATATATCTCATCTGGAGCTTTCTGACGTTCAGGTGGTACATCAGCTGGATCATCTGGCCCATAGCGGCAGTGATCGAGCGTGTGGCCCGCATGGCTCTTGGGAGCACGTCGTCCTCGAAGGCGCGAGAAAAGGATCGTGAGGTAGGGGGCGCATCGTCATGAGAAGTGGAAACTGGAAGAGAATCTATCTGGGCGCGTTGGCGCTTGTGACGCTGGCCTGCATCATCGTGGACAGCCTTCGCTTTGCGGGAGCGCATTCGTTCGGGGGGCCTCTGCCTGACATGCCGAGCACGGAAAGAGGAAACAGTGTGAGCTCGGTGGACGAGGACATCACAGAGACGTTCAATGGCGTTACCTTTGACGCGTCCCTTACGAACGTTACTATCGAGAGTGGTGGCTCCGCGCACATCAGCTATAGCAACAAGGGCGGGCACGACGAACGCTTCGACTATGCGGTCAAAGACGGTGTGCTCCACGTCAGCCAGACGGCAGAGACGTCCCTGCGCGAACTCAAACGCACGGCGTCCACGATCACCATTACCATTCCTGAAACGATACAGCTACGTGACCTCAGCGGCGTGACTGCGCTGGGGGACGTTCGCATCCTGGACGTGAACGCAGGCCATGCGGATGTCAGCACGAACATGGGGAATCTGAGTGTCACGAGGCTCGGCTGTGTGTCCTGTTCTCTGCGTAGCGACATGGGTACGGTGAGCGCGAGCGACGTGAGCTTTGGAGATTCAATGGAACTCTCCACAAACATGGGGAACGTCGAGCTGAGCGGGGTGGAGAACCTGCGTGAACTGAGGCTTGAGCTTTCGACCTCCATGGGTGACATCATGGTCAACGGGCAGAGATCCCGGGCGAGTACGCTCACCCAGGGCACAGGCACAAGGCGGTTGGTGGCCAAGGCGGACATGGGTGATGTCAGGATCAGTGGTCGGGAGGGGGACCTCGACCATGGCTAAGGCGACGAAAGGCGGCGTGGTGGTAGCTCGGACGAGGGATGGGATCGTGGGTGAGCTGTTTTGCCTGCAGGATGAGGCCTATGGGAACTTTCAGGCCCGTCTCATGCCGACGGTCGAGCGAGACCGTGTGATCGGTGTGCGCATGCCCGCGCTTCGCAAGCTGGCGAAGTCCCTCTCGCGTGAGTGCTCAACCAAGGCGTTTCTCAGGGAGCTGCCGCATCACTACTTTGAGGAAAACCAGCTCCATGCCCTCATCCTGAATGACGAGACCGACTTTGAGCGCTGCCTTGTGGAGGTTGAGCGCTTCTTGCCTCATATTGACAACTGGGCCACCTGCGACGCTCTCTCGCCCAAGGCCTTCTCCAGAGAGGCAGAGCGGCTCTTGCCACACATTGACAGCTGGATCGATACGGGCGAGGCCTACACCCAGCGCTTTGCTTTGGGCCTGCTCATGCGGCATTTCCTGGACGAGCGCTTTGATCCTGTGCAGCTTAGAAGGGTTGCTGACCTGAGGTCCGAGGAGTACTACGTGCGCATGATGGTTGCCTGGTACTTTGCGACGGCGCTTGCCAAGCAGTGGGAGGCTGCGCTACCCTACGTAGAGGCGCATCGGCTTCCGGATTGGGTACACAACAAGACGATCCAGAAGGCGTGCGAGAGCTTTCGCGTGAGTGACGAGCACAAAGCGCGGCTGCGCTCCCTGAGGCTGGGCCGAAAGGTTCGTAACGGCAGCTGATTTGTGCGCCGAGGTGACTCTGGCTGGTGTATACTTACGAACATGCGTACGCTCACGATAAGGGAGGCGCGTGTCTCGGGCAGAGAAGATAATCCGTCAGGTGATCGAGGAGCTGAGCCCCAGGCAGGGGGAGGTTGTCAGCGGTGGCACCTACGAGGACGAGCCCATTCTAAGAACGGGCCGTCAGCTGTTGGAGGCGCAGCTGGCCACGGTCCGACAGGCCCAGCGCCTGGATCGACCCCGTTCGCCACAGCAGGAGAGGGAGGCGTCCTTGTCCTCATCAAAAAGGGTTCCATCGCAGATCAAGGCGATGCGCGCACTCGCCAAGGGTCGTGGGAGGCGGGGGAGTTACTATCAGGGGGGCGCAGAGCTCTTCTACAAGCAGGCGGTCCTCATGGAGGACTACACCGACGACTATTCCTTCACGGGAAGCTTCGTGAGCTACTATCCAACCTACGAGAGCATGTCCGATCAGGTGCTGCGCGGTTACTTCGGCTGGCGCACCCGCTTTCGCAGGGGACGGACGCCCCACGCGCCGCTGGCCTTTCTCCTCGTCCATGTATACGAGCTTCTCTGCGGCGTCGGGGTTGCGCCGGGGGAGGAGGGCCTGCGGGAGCTGACGCGGCTCTACCATGCCTACCACGAAGAACTGGGGTGTCGCGCCCTTGAGTCCTACCTGCCGCACTGGATGAGGGACTATGCCATCTACCATGGCCTTGACCTCTCGTCCTGTGAGTCGGCAGACCTCATGCCCAGCTCCTGGGGGCATGAGCTGCAGGCTGTGAGCGTGCTGCGCCAAGCGCAAAAGGCGCTTCTCTCACAGAGGTCCCCGGCACTCTGGGACGGCGCGACGCCGGGATTGCCGTCCGCGAGCGAGTTCATGTCCGCCCTCGAGGAGGTCTCGGCCTACCACATCTCGAAGTCTCGAGCCATGCGACTGCATGAGAGCGAACTCGAGGAGATCCTGTGCGCCGTCTTTGCTCGTCTCGTTGACCACTGCAGGCGTCGCCGCAAGAAGAGCTTCGCGGACGGGCTCTTTGGCTTCGAGTCCAACTACCCCTACCTGATGTTCTCGTCTGCCGTGTTCTGGGAGCGCGAGCCTCACCCAGACGTGACGGTCAAGCTGCCAACGGGGGAGACCTACCTGTGCAGGAACTCCCGCTGGTGGGTGGCAAGCTCCTGTGACGCGCGGCTGCCGAGCCGTGAGCTGGGGGTCATCACGCACACGGCGGACCGCCTTTTGCGTGAGCATATGGGCGACCTTCCCCCGCTCAAGCCGCGCCGTGCCCCCAAGTATGTGTTCAAGATCGTGGACGAGGAGGTCGAGGCTTGCCTGGAGAGGCGCGAGGCCGTCAAGGCCGCGCAGGTGCACATCGACCGCAGCAAGTTGGGCGGCATACGGGTGGCGGCGGGTCGCACGCGCGAGGCGCTGCTCGTGGACGAGGAGCGCGAGGAGCTGGCGCCAGACACGAGGCCGCAGCCGGCGCCCACCAACGTCGTGGCCGCGGGGAAGGGGCAGAGCTCGCCCTCGCCAGATCCAGGTCTCGCGCCGGAGCCCAGCGACGGCGTCTCTCGCCCAGGGGCCGTCGCCCTTACCGCCGTGCAGAGGCAGATCCTACATGGGCTTCTCGACGGCAACCTCGACGTGCACGCCCTCGAGCAGATGGGGACCATGGTGTCGCTCGAGACTGATATGATAAACGAGCGGTTCCTCGACTTGGTGGGTGATACCGTGATCGAGACAGATGAAGACGCGCCGCACCTCGTTGAGGATTACGTCGAGGACGTGAGGGAGGTCCTTCTGTGAGCAAGGC
>ERZ772964.451-NODE-451-length-18671-cov-127.4_pt1 | contig 18671 bp, 10 predicted proteins | sample MGYA00580675_ERZ772964 | MGnify/ENA primary metagenome ERZ772964 (study PRJEB29015, sample SAMEA2737941) | human oral metagenome | biome: human oral; feature: human-associated habitat; material: dental | place: China | collected 2139 ... | reverse complement strand
CTGGAGATCCCCGAGGGATTCCCCCTGCGCGTGGAGCCCTGGACGGCGAAGCGCCCCTGAGCCCCCGCGCCCCTGAGCCCCGGGGGCTCTTGGCGTTGCTGCGCTACCGGCCCGCGAGGTCCTCGTCCCGGACCTCGACCTCGTCGACGCGGCCCTGCGCCTCGACGGCGCCGTCGCGGATGACGACCACGCGGTCCACCCAGTACAGCGTCTGGGGCCGGTGGGCGACCATAATGCAGGTCCGCCCGCGGGCGGCGTCGCTCAGCGCCTGCTGCACGCTCCAGTCGGTCAGGGGGTCGAGGTTGGAGGTGGGCTCGTCGAGCAGGAGGATGTCCGGGTCCTCAAGCAGCACGCGCGCCAGGACGACGAGCTGGCGCTGCCCGGCCGACAGCCGTGCGCCGTTGTGCTGGAGCCTGGTGTCCAGTCCCTGGTCGAACAGCGTCACCCACTCGCCGCCGGCCAGCTGGGCGCAGACCGCCTCCACCTGCTCCCGGGTCGCCCCGGGGAGTCCGGCCGCGATGTTGTCCGCGACGGACCCCTCGAAGAGGTGGACCTCCTGGGTGACCACCCCGATTCTCCGGCGCAGGGCGGCCGGGTCGATATCCTGCAGCTCGATCCCGGCGAACCGGATGTCGCCGCGGTAGTCGCCGAACGCCCCGAGGAGCAGCTTGAGCAGGGTGCTCTTGCCGGCCCCCGTCGGCCCGACGACGGCGACCCGCTCCCCCGGCTCGATCGATAGGGACACGTGGCGGAGCTGGTCGCCGGCCGCACCGGCGTACCGGAACGACACGTCGTCCATCTCGATCCGGCCCTTCAAGTCCTCGGGCGCGATGGTCCCGGTGAGCAGCCCCTGGGGCTGCTCGTCGATCACCGAGAAGACGCGCTCGGCGGAGGCCAGGCCGGACTGCACGGAGCTCCACACCGAGGACAGGCCGGTGATCGGGCCCCAGAACAGGGCGATGCACTGGAGGAAGAGGAACCACGTCGGCAGGGCCAGGCTCCCGTCCGCAACCCTCGGACCGCCGACGGCCACGACGGCCACGGTGGCGCAACCGGTGAGGGCCACCAGCGCGGGGAAGATCCCGCTGAAGAGCCTGTTCACGGCGAGCGTGGCGCGGTACCACCTGTCGTGCAGCTCGTCGAACTCGCGCTCGGCCGTTGTCTGCGCGCCGAACGACCGGATCGCCTCGGCGCCGGCCGTGATCTCGAGGACGTGACCGGCGAGCGTGCCGGTGGACTGCGCCATGCGCCGGGCGCAGACGCGGCTCACCCTGCGGAACACGAAAGTGACCGCGCAGATGAGCGCGCCGAGCGCGAGCGTCACGGCGCCGAGCTCCGGGTCGATCACGAGCAGGACGGCCGACAGACCGATGACCAGCACGGCGTCGCCGAGCGCTCCCACTACCGTGCGGATCATGCCGCCCGCCTGGGCGGTGTCGACCACCACGCGCGAGGCGAGGTCGCCCGTGGCGTGCGACTGGAAGAAGGCGAGCCCCTTCCCGGGGAGCGCCCGGAGAAGGGCGCGGCGCAGCCGGAGCACCAGGTTCTCCGAGGCGGCGCCCGCCAGTCCGCCGCTGACGACGCCCAGCAGCCAGCCGGCGCCGCCCACGAGGGCGCCGGCGGCCAGCAGCGCGAGGACCCGGGTCGTGCCGCGGCCGGCCACCGCCGCGTCGAGAGCGGCGGTGATGAGCAGCGGCAGGGCGGCGTTCGCCAGGCCGACCAGCAGACCGAGGGCCCCTGCGGCGAGCAGCCGCCCCCGGTCCCCGCGCGCCTCGCGCACCACGCGGCGGACGAGGTCCGCCTCCGCGTACGCCGTGCCGGGCGCCTGCGCCTCGAGCGCGTCTAGAAGTCCCATGATGCGGCTCCGATCGGTGGCGCATCCGCCGCATTGGCCCGGGTGGAGGCCAGAAGCCGGCGGTAGACGGGCGAACTCCGCCTCAGCTCGTCCGGTGCGCCCATGGCGATCACCGCGCCACGGTGCAGGACGACCACCAGGTCGGCCTCGGTCGCGTCGACGACCCGGCTGGTGATCTCGATCACCGTCGGTCGGGGCTCGGTGCGTATGACGGCGCGCAGGCTCTCCGCCGTCCGCGGGTCCACCGCGGAGGTCCAGTCGTCGAGGACCAGGACGGCGGGCCGGGTGATCAGAGCCCGAGCCAGGCCGATGCGCTGGCGCTGCCCTCCCGACAGCGTCGTGCCCGCCTCGGCGACCCGGGTCCCCAGGCCGGCGGGCAGCGTCTCGAGCAGATCGTCCAGACGCGCCCTGCGCGCGGCCGCCTCGACGGAGGCCGGATCGGCCCCATGCGCCCCGAGGGCGATGTTCTCCCCGATGGTGCGCGAGAAGAGGTGCGTGTGCTGGGGCACGACGGCGACCCGGGACACCGAGGCGTCCGCGGCGAGATCGCCGGCGGGGGCCGCGTCGATCAGCACGCGCCCCTCGTCCGGCAGCAGCTCACCGGTGATCAGGCGGGCGAGGGTCGATTTCCCGCTGCCGGTGGACCCCAGAAGGGCCAGGTGGGCGCCGGAGGGGACGTGCAGGTCCACGTGGTCCAGCACGGTCCGGTCGCCCAGGCGCACCGTGACCCCCTCGAGAAGGATGTCGCCGGCGACCGCCCGACCGGCCCCCTCGCCCCGGGCGCCGTCGCGCAGGTCCACGAGCACCTCCCATACGCGGCGTGCGGCGGCCCGGCCGGCGTTGATGAATCCGGTCGAGGCGGAGCCCGTTTGCAGCGCCCCGCGGAAGGCGGCGAACAGGCCCAGGAAGGCCACGGCCGCGCCCGGTGAGATATCCCCGTGGTGCAGCAGCACCAGCGCGTGCCCGGCGGCCGGCAGCATCATGACGACGAAGACCAGCGCGGGCGTGAAGCGCGCGTTATCCCTGTGCTGCCGCGCAGCCGTGTCGCGGTGGGCCTCGGCCGTCTCGAGCACCCGGTCGACCGATGCGGCCGACGCCCCCGTGAGGATCTGGGTCTGCATCGAGCCCAGGGTCTCGGCGACCGTGCTGCTCAGCGCGCCGTTGAGCGCCCGCTCGTCGGCCGACACCCCGCTGAGTCGCCGGGTGTGCGCCGCCATCGTCCACCAGAAGAGCACGCAGAAGATCAACGGCGTCAGCAGCAGCTGCGGGCTGATTAGGGCGATGAGGATCAGGGGCACCAGCGCCCCGAGCACCACCTCGACGAGGAGGTCGCCGCCCGGCGACACGAGCAGCCCCACCTCGATGGAGTCGCCGATCTGCCGCGCCGTGAGCTCGCCCGGCGAGAACGCGCTCCGTCCCCGCCCGCGGCGCAGGATTCCCCGGAAGAGCGCGTCGCGGGTGTCGCGCGCGATGGCCGTCGACAGCGTCTCGGCGATAACGACCTGCAGGACCCCGAGGCACCCGGAGACGGCGATGAGGGCGAGCAGGAGCAGCGCCATGCGGGTCAGCGGCATGGAGGCGTCCGACCCGACCGCGATGTTCACCGCCGATCCGGTGAGCCACGGGACGCCGGCGGCGGCGACCTGTCCGAGCACGGCGACAACGGCGTATGCCGCAAGCCGGCCCCAGCGGGACAGCAGGCGGGGCCGGACCCACCCGCGGAACCACTGGTCGGGGCCCAGGTGCTGGTCGGGGCCCAGGTGCTCCGCCGCGCTCATCGCACACCTCCCGCCGCGGCGTCCGCCCGCTGCAGCTTGCCCGCCGCGGCGTCCGCCGTTTCGCGCAGTTGCCCGTCCACTGCACCGCGGAGTGCCGCGCCGCCGACGACGCCGACGCGCCCGAGCCGCGCCCGTCCACTGCACCGTATGCCCGTCCGCTGCACCGTGGGGCGCTGCCGGCTTGACGCCGTGCCGCTCATCCGAATTGAGATTCATGTGCACAGGTTAGGGAAAAAATCGACATTTTACAAAAAATCGACGACGAGACTCGTTGAGAACGCTCGCGAAGGGAGCGCGGCGCCTCAAAATTTATTCGGCGGGCGTCCGGGAGCATTTCTGAGGGGCGGTATCAAGCCTTTCTTGCCGGAATGGTCCTGGAATTTCGAGACGAAATTTTTGGCGAGAGTGGCTTCAACGGTCGGGTCCGGGTCTTGCGCGCGTCCCCCCGGGGACGGTCCGCCCCAGCGACCTCCTGCGCGTCGCTGGCACGCGCATCCCTGCCTCGGGGGAATCGGCGTCGCCCGCCCCGGCGCCGGCACCACCGCCCCCGCCCGGCGCGCCCCCGCCCATCGCGCATCCTTGCGCCCCCGCCCGCCCCGAGGGCGCATCGCCCGCTCGGCCTCCACGACGCCCGCCGGCACGTCCCCGCCCACTGCACGGTCCGGCGCGCCGCCCGCCCGCCGTACGGTCCGGCGCGCCGCCCGCCCCGGGGGAGTGGATTCGGTGATGTCATCTGGTCTCGCATTGTGCGAGGTGGGCTCGCACGAATCGAGCTGAGGTGGATTTTGTCGAGCTGAGCTCACATGGCGCGAGCTGAGCTCGCATGGTGCGAGCTGAGCTCGCATGGTGCGAGCTGAGCTCGCATCGCGCCAGCCGAACTCAACGAGCACCGGTCCGATTGACGCCGACCCGGCACCTGGCGCCCACCCCGGAGCTGGCGCGGAGGCGGATCATGAGCTCGTCGTCGTTCTCGTCGCCGCGCCCGCGCGGATCCCCAACGACGCCGGCGCGCCCGTTCACATCGGCCCCACGGACGAGGAATAGAAGGCCGGGCGCTGCCCGGTCCGCGAGATCGCCGGGTAACCGCCGAGATCGCCGGGTAACCGCCGAGATCGTACCTCTAGCAGACGTTCTCGCGGGTTACCCGGCGATCTCGCGGACCCGACCGGCACGGGGGACGGGCGAGGACTGGGCCCGCGACGGCCCCGGACCAGCACGGCTCCCGGACCGGTACGAACCGACACAGACCGGCCCGGAGCGGGACGGGAGTCGGGCCTGGCTCACGCCATGCGAGCTCAGCTCGCACAATGTGAGCTCAGCTCGCGCCATGTGAGCTCAGCTCGACAAAATCCACCTCAGCTCGATTCTTGCGAGCCCACCTCGCACAATGCGAGCTGAGGTGACATCACCGAATCGACTCCCCCAGGGGGCCGGACGGGACCGGGGACGAGGCCCGGACGGGACCGGGGACGAGGCCCGGACGGGACCGGGGACGAGGCCCGGACGGGACCGGGGACGAGGCCCGGACGGGACCGGGGACGAGGCCCGGAAGGGACCGGAGAGGGGCCCGAAAGGGGCCGGGCCGAGGATCGGGGCCGGGAAGGGACCGGAAAGGGACCGGAAAGGGCTCCGGCGAAGGACATATCGAGCCTCCGGGGGCGAGGCTCAGACGGAGACGGTGACGGTGCGTCCGTTCGCGGTGGCCAGCTCCCACCCCCGGGGCGGGGCTCGGGCGGACGGCGCGCCGAGAGCAACACAGCCGACCAAGCACCGTCGTCGCCCGGCCTCAGCCCCGCCTCGTCTTCTCCCCCTTGTCCCCCTCGCCCTGGGCCGCTGAGCCGGACTCGTCCTCCGGGACGGCGTCCACGCCGGCCTCCTTGCGCTGCTCGGGCGTGATGGGGGCGGGCGCCTCGGTCAGCGGGTCGAAGCCGCCGCCGGACTTGGGGAAGGCGATGACGTCGCGGATGGAGTCCGCGCCGGTGAGCAGGGAGACGATGCGGTCCCAGCCGAAGGCGATGCCGCCGTGCGGCGGGGCGCCGAAGGCGAAGGCGTCCAGCAGGAAGCCGAACTTCTCCCGGGCCTCCTGCTCGCCGATGCCCATGACGGCGAAGACCCGCTCCTGGACGTCGCGGCGGTGGATGCGGATGGAGCCGCCGCCGATCTCGTTGCCGTTGCACACGATGTCGTAGGCGTAGGCCAGGGCGCCGCCCGGGTCGGCGTCGAAGGTGTCCAGGCACTCGGGCTTGGGCGAGGTGAAGGCGTGGTGGACGGCGGTCCACGCGGACTTGCCCAGCGCCACGTCGCCCTCGGCGCGGGCCTCGGCCGAGGGCTTGAACAGGGGCGCGTCCACGACCCACACGAAGGACCACTGCGCCTCGTCGATCAGGCCGCAGCGCCCGGCGATCTCCAGGCGGGTGGCACCCAGCAGGGCGCGCGAGGCATCCACGGCGCCGGCGGCGAAGAAGATGCAGTCGCCGGGCCGAGCGCCGACGGCCCGGGCCAGCCCGGCACGCTCGGCGTCGGTGATGTTCTTGGCCACCGGCCCGCCCAGGGTCCCGTCCTCGGCCACGGTCACGTAGGCCAGGCCCCGGGCTCCGCGCTGCCTGGCCCAGTCCTGCCAGGCGTCGAGGGTGCGCCGCGACTGCGAGGCCCCGCCGGGCATGACGACGGCGCCCACGTAGTCGGCGCGGAAGACCCGGAAGGTCGTGTCCTTGAAGTAGTCGGTCAGGTCCACCAGCTCGCAGTCGAAGCGCAGGTCCGGCTTGTCGGTGCCGTAGCGCTCCATGGCGTCGCGGTAGGTCATGCGCGCGATGGGTGTGGGCAGCTCGTGGCCGATGAGGGCCCAGATCTCGCGCAGCACGTCCTCGGCCACGGCGATGACGTCGTCCTGGTCGACGAAGCTCATCTCCACGTCGAGCTGGGTGAACTCGGGCTGGCGGTCGGCGCGGAAGTCCTCGTCGCGGTAGCAGCGGGCGATCTGGTAGTAGCGCTCCATGCCGGCGACCATGAGCAGCTGCTTGAACAGCTGGGGGCTCTGCGGCAGGGCGTACCAGGACCCGGGCGCCAGGCGGGCGGGCACGAGGAAGTCGCGCGCGCCCTCGGGGGTGGAGCGGGTCAGGGTGGGGGTCTCGATCTCGACGAAGCCGTGGGCGTCCAGCACCCGGCGGGCGGCCCGGTTGACCTCGGCGCGCAGGCGGATGGCGCGGCTCATGGGGCTGCGGCGCAGGTCGAGGTAGCGGTACTTCAGCCGCGTCTCCTCGCCGACCCGGCCCGCGTCCTCGGCGTGGTCGGAGACCTGGAAGGGCAGCGGGGCGGCGGGGTTGAGGATCTCGACGTCGGTCACGACGACCTCGATCTCGCCGGTGGGCAGGTTCGGGTTGGCGTTGCCCTCGGGGCGGCGCGCCACCTCGCCGGTGACGGCCAGGACGTACTCGGCGCGCAGGTCGTGGGCGATCTCCTCGCGGATGACGACCTGGGCGATCCCCGAGGCGTCGCGCAGGTCGATGAAGGCGACGCCGCCGTGGTCCCGGCGCCGGTCCACCCAGCCGGCCAGGGTGACGGTCGATCCGATGTCCGCGGGTCGCAGGGACCCGGCGTCACGGGTTCGCAGCACGATGATTCCTTTCCGTTGGGGGCAATTCCGGTGCCCGGCGATGCGCACCGCGAGACGAGCGGGCGCCGGGGGCGATCCTACGCGGACCCGCCCGGGCCCCGCGTCCTGGCCGCGAGGCGCGCCGGTGCGCACCTCGGTGGCCTCAGTAGAAGTAGTTCTCCTCCATCCGGCGGCGTCTGAGGACGATGGCGACGGCCAGCCCCGACAGGATGGCGGCGATGCCCAGCAGGCTCGCCCCGATGACCGGGAAGCGCGGCTGGCGGACCTCGGTGGCCTGCACGACGCCCGCCGCGGAGGTATCGGCCGGAACGTACTGGAGGGAGGGCGTGGCTGCCGGCGTCGGAGAGGGCGTGTCGGCGGCCCGGTGGGAGGCCGGGTCCGTCTCGACGTCGGGTCCGACCGGAGTCGGCTCCCCGGTGGTCGGATCCGGTGCGACGGTCACGGGGGCGCCCCCGATGACGGTGAAGGCGCCGACGGTGAAGAAGGGGCTCTTATTGGTGTAGTCGAGCGTGCGGATCTGCGAGGTGGGCACGTCCGCGCCGGCCACGGCTCGGAACCGCAGCCAGTGCGTCCCCTCGGTGACGTAGACGGGCAGCTCGACGGCGCCCGAGACCGTCCCGTCCTCGGAGACCGAGATGCGCGCCACGACTCCCGCGTCCGACGCGTCCGGCTGCACGAGGCCGCCGTCGTCGACCAGCACCTCCACGGTGGACGACGGCGGGAAGCCCGAGAGGGTGTAGGCCAGGGAGCCGCCCACGGCAATGGTCGAGGGGCTCACCGTCGAGGCGGTGCCGGTGGTCGAGGCCCCCGTCGTCGTATCGGCGCTGGCGAAGGCGCCCATGAGGACCCCCGTGGGTATGATGACCCATAGCGCCAGGGCCAGGCCGAGGGCGAGGCGGAGCAGAACCGACGGTGAGAGGCCCCGGCGCGCGTCCTCGCGGACGTTCACCGGACGCCGCAGCCGGTCGCTGCCCCTGGCTCTCATGCTCCCCGCTCCTGTGGATCTCCCGGGATCAGCGCCTCTGCGCCGACCCGGGGCGCATGAGGACGACGAATGAGGCGGCCCCGAGCATGAGCAGGCCGCCGGCCGCCACGAGCATCCAGTCCGCCGAGCCCAGGTTGGACGGACTGGAGGTCTTGGTGTCGACCAGGACGCCGCCCTTGGCCGCGGCCAGGGACTCCGGGAGGTCGAGCTGGGCCCAGCCCAGGAGCTCGTTGTCCCGCCCGGCCACGGCGACCTGGTAGGTGCCCGCGTCCAGGCCGCTGATGTCAATGGTCACGGAGTGGTCCGCGTCGACCTGCACCCAGCCCTGGGTGGAGGCCGGGGGGAAGAAGTAGACGGAGACCCAGTCCCCCTCCTTGACCTTGGCCGACGGCATTCTGAGGGTCAGGACACTGCCCTCGCGGGTGCCGGACAGCGATCCGGCGTTGGAGTCGTTGAGCTGGCCCGGGTCGGCCACCGGCGCCGACGGCGCGGCCTGGGGCTTCTCGGTGCGCGGGTCCGGCGTGGCCGAGGGGCTCTCCTCGGGCGTGGGCTCGGTGATCGGGGTCGGCTCCGCCGTGGGCGTGGGCGTGGGCTCGGGCGTCGGTGTGGCCTCCGGCGTGGCCGTGGGCGTGGGCTCGGGCGTGGGCTGGTCGGTGGGCTCCGCCGTCGGTTGATCGGTGGGCTCCGCCGTGGGCTGGTCGGTCGGCCCGGGCGTGGGCTCCACCGAGGGTTGGTCAGTGGGCGCGGGTGTGGGCTGGTCGGTCGGCCCGGGCGTGGGCTCCGCCGTGGGCCGATCGGCGGATCCGGCGCCGGCGGTCGGGGCCGGGCCGGCCGGGCCCGTCGAGGCGGCCGACGGGGCCGCCGTCGCGCCGTCCCAGTCCCCCAGGACGAATGCGCCGGTGGAGGCCGTGCTCCCCCTGAGCCCCAGCCGCAGCGTGTACTGGCCGGCCGGAAGGCTCTGCAGCTGATCGGTCAGGGACAGCTGCGCCTGGAAAGCGCCGTCGGTGAAGGTCAGCGACACCCCGTCCCGCTCGGCGACGACCTGCCCGCCGGCGTCGAGCACGCTGAGCGTCGTGGCGTACATGCCGTTGAGGGCCTTCTGGCCCTCGCACCATCCCCCGCCCGCGACCCGGATTCGCTGCGAGGCCTCGACCCGGACGGCGGTATCGGTCCCGCCGACGATCGTCCAGCTGGCCGGGGCGGCGCAACTCCGGCCGGGATCGGGGGTCGGGACGACGGGCGGACGAGCCGGGGCGGGGCTGGCACTGGGGCGCGGGGCGGGGCTGGCACTGGAGCCGGCGTCAATGGTGAAGGACGGCGTCGTCTCGGACAGGTCCGGGGGCCCCGAAATGGTCAGGCTGTAAGTGCCCGTCACCGACACGGACGGCGTCGCGGTGCGGGCCGCGTCCACGATCGTCCGGGCGCTGAGCGTGATCTGCGCCGAGCCGCCGCCGGGGATCGGTGTGCTCGTGGACAGGGAGTAGGAGCCGACGACGGCTCCCGAGCTGGGGTTGATCACATTGACGGTGTAGACGGGCTCGGTGATCTGCTCGCCGTCGAGGGTGGCCCAACCGCTGTAGCTCAGGGTGAGCTCGTCCCCCGCGGAGTAGGCGTCGCCGGAGGTCAGGGTCGCGGAGGGGGAGAACCCGACCGACGCCGAGTCGATGACATCGCCCTCGGCGCTCAGGGCCCGAATGCCGTAGACCCCCCCGGACGGGCCGAGGCCGGTCAGCTCCGAGGCGTCCAGGGAGAAGACGCCGTCGGCGAACTCCACCGGCACGACGACGTCGGTCTGCCCGCCGCCCGCGTCCAGCAGCCGCAGGCGGACCTTGTACCCGCCCGTGATGCTCCTGTTGCCGTCGAAGGCCCAGCCGCTGCCGCTGAGCACGCCGTCGGACAGGGTGAGGATGGCGTCCTTGGCCGGCTCGGCGAGCTGGACGTTGAGGGACAGGGTGGCCGCCGTGGAGAAGTCGCCGGTCCCGGCCACCCGGTAGCCGATCTCGTAGCGGCCCTGGTGCGGATCCATGCCCTCGGTGAAGTACCACAGGGACATGTCGTAGTCCGAGCGCCCGTCGGTGAAGACGGGGTAGATGGTCTTCACCTGGCCCTCGGTGCCGGGGGCCCCGACCCTGATCTCAATGGGCAGCACCGTGCCGGCGTCGCCGTTGTTGGCGTTCAGGGGCTTGCCGGCCCCGTCCTTCCAGTCGGCGAAGGAGAGCCGGGGGCGGTCGGTCCTGCTGGAGGTGTTGAAGGTCTGCCCCGAGTCGTTCCCGATGCTCATGGAGCCCGGCTTGACGGTGGAGACGAAACGGGCGTCCCCCTGGGAGGCCTCGGCGGGGACCTGGCAGACCGCGGGCGGCGCCGCCACGACGCTCGCGCCCATGGCCAGCCCCCAGCAGGACAGCACAATCCCGGCGACCGTCATCAGGGTCTTGAGCCGCCCGATCAGGGCGGCCCTTCCGCGGTGCGCGGCGCGGGCGGGGGTGCTGTGCATCAGGACATCTCGTATCGGGGGCAGTCGTACCGTCGGCCGCAGGGCTCGCCTCGGCGATCCACGGCCATTGACGGGAGATGCAGGCCGGTGGGACCCGGAGACCCTGCTTCTATCTCCTCCGATGGTATAGGCCCAAGGGGGTCGTGAGGGTCACTATTCGTCCGCCCCGGGGGTGCCTCGGCTCACGATCATGGGGCGGCGACCGGGCGCCCACCCGCGTTCCCTCCCACTTTCCCCCTGGATTTGCAGTAAATACTGAGGGCATCCCGGGTCGTTCGCGGGCGGCCGGGGACGCCGGGGCCCAAGGTCTCACTTTCATCACAATATTGAATTGTGATTTCAATCACGCGTCTGGCGCCGGGCGACGGTTCCGCCTGACGGCCCGGCGATGCGCGGCATGTGAGACGCCGTTGGGCCGCTCCGGAACCGTGGCGTAGGGTGCCGCCCATGGCACGCATCCCCGAGGCCCTCATCACCGCCGGCGGCACCCCTGTGCCCGCGGTCATGGGCGGTTCCCGAATGTGTCGCTGCTGTCAGGCTCTGTGAAGTCCCGTCCGTGAGGCGCTGAAGCCCGCCCGACTCCGAATCCGTCACCGCCGCCGCGCGGCCTGCGCGCGTGCGCCGCGGTGCGCCCGCCACCGCCACTGCCGCCGGCCCCGCACGAGGACGATTCGGAAGGCCCGCGGCGCGCCACCGCCTCGAGCCTGACAGCACCCCGCCCGCGGACGCCCCCATCCACCACCGGCCCAGGAGGCACCCATGACCGCGCCCACCACCCCCGACAGCCCGAACACCCCGGACGAGCCCGAGCCCGCGCCCAAGAAGGCGCCTGCGCCCGAATCCGAGGAGGTCACCGCGGACAATGCCGCCGACATCCTCGCCGCCGACGACGAGACCCCCGTCCCGGCTTCCTCCCCCGGGCCGTCGCGCCGGAGCCTGCTCATCGGCGGCGTCGCCGCGGCGGCGCTCCTCGCCGGCGGGGCCTGGCTCACCACCCGCCGCCATCACCAGGGCGTGACCGGGACCGCCAAGACCCTGCCCCTGGTCATCGGCGGCGACATCTGCGCCGCCCCGCTCTACGCCGCCTACTACCAGGGCTACTTCTCCGACGCCGGCCTCAATGTGACCCTCGCCCGCACCCAGCGCACCGAGGACACCAAGGACGCCGTCGGCGCCGGCAAGTACATTGGCGCACCCGGCATCTTCTTCTCCTGGCTCGAGCCCATCTACAACGGCCTCAACGCCAAACTCACCGGCGGCTTCCACTCCGGGTGCCTCCAGCTCGTCGTGGCCAACGACTCCCCCGTGGCCTCGCTCGCCGACCTCAAGGGCAAGAGGATCGGGGTGCCCTCCCTGTCCTCCTCCGCCTTCGCCTACTTCGCCATCGGGCTGAGCCGGGCGGGCCTCAATGTGGACCCCGAGGGCGGGGACATCACCTGGACCACCATTGACGAGGACTCCCTGGGGACCCGCCTGACCAACGGCGACGTCGACGCGATCATGGGCTCCGACCCGGCCCCGCTGCTGCCGGTCCTGGACGGGCGGGCCCGGGTGCTGGCCTCCAACAAGGACGAGCCCTTCTGCTGCTCGGTGGCGCTCAACGGCGACTTCGTCAAGGACTCCCCGGAGCAGGCCAGGGCCCTGACCGAGGCGTGGTTCAAGGGCTCGGACTACCTGGCCGCCGACGAGGCCCACCTCGACGAGATCGCCAAGATCGAGGTCGACAACAACTACGTGGCCGCGGACCTCGACGTCGTCAAGAAGCTGCTGCGCACCTACGGGTGGAGGGCCTCCGCCGTCGAATTCCGCACGGCCATCGAGCCGGGTATCGAGGACTTCAAGGGCACCGGCTTCATCCGCGCCGACGTCACGGCGGCCGAGCTGGCGAACGCGGTCTTCGCCGACCTGGGCATCACCCGATGAGCGCGGCCGTCGACGCCGGCCCCGCCCGGGCCAGGACGGCCGGGCCCCGACGCGAATCGCGGGCGCTGCGCGTCTGGGGCCCGACGGCCATCGCCCTGTGGCTCGTCCACCTCGCCGTCGTCCTGTTCATGCCCGACGCCGCCGGGGCGCGCACGGCGCCCGTGGCCCCGCTGGCGGGGACCGTCGCGCTCCTGCTGACAGGCCTGGTCGCCTGGCTGGCCGCCGCCCTGGCGCGCCCGACGTCGCCGGCCGCCAGGGCCCTGGTCCACCGCCTGCCGTGGTTCGCCTTCTGCGGGGCCTGGTTCATTGTGTGGCAGCTGACCACTGTCAAGACGAACCTGCTGCGGCCGCCCTACTTCGCGGCGCCCGAGGTGCTCATCGCCGCCCTCGTCGAGGACTGGGGCCTGCTGCTCAAGTGCCTGGTCTCCTCCGGCCTGCTCTTCCTGACCGGTTACGCGATCGGCTCCGCGGCGGGCTTCCTCACCGGCTTCTACATGGGCTGGTCGCGCCGGGGCGACTACTGGCTGCACCCGGTGCTCCAGACGGTCGGCCCCGTGCCGGCGGCGGCCCTGCTGCCCCTGGCGGTGCTCGTCGTGCCCACGACGTACCTGTCGGCCGCCTCGATCGTGGCCTTCGGCGCCTGGTTCCCCATGGCCACCATGACCCGGGCCGGGGTGCGCGCGGTGCCGCGCAGCTTCATCGACGTGGCCCGCACCCTGGGGGCGGACGAGTCCTTCCTCGTGCGCCGCATCGCCATCCCCTCGGCGCTGCCGGACATGCTCACCGGCCTGTTCACGGGCCTGGGCACGAGCCTGGCCGCCCTCATGACCGCCGAGCTGGTGGGCGTCGACCAGGGCCTGGCCTGGTACATCAACTGGGTCAAGGGCTGGGCGGACTACCCCAAGATGTACGTGGGCCTGACGGTCCTGGTGCTCTTCTGCCGCGCCCTCATGCTCCTGCTGTTCAAGATCCGCTCCTCGCTGCTGGCCTGGCAGCGCGACCTGGTCAGGTGGTGAGTCCCATGACTCCGGCATCCCCGACGCCCCGGACCCCCGAAGGCCCGGCCGGGCCGGGCGGCTCGACCGGCCCGGGCCCCACCAGGGGCGCGGCCGTCGCCCTGTCGGGCATCACGCACCGCTACCCCCTGTCCCATGACCTCGACCACGGCTGGGTCCAGTTCGCGCTCCGGCTCGTCTCGCCGGCTGCCCGCGCCCGCCACGACGCCGAACGGGCCAAGGCCGCGAGCCTGCAGGTCCTCGACGACATCGACCTGCGGGTGCACCCCGGCGAATTCATCGCCCTGGTGGGCCAGTCCGGCTGCGGCAAGTCGACGATCCTGCGCCTCCTGGCGGGCCTGGAGGCGCCAAGCCGGGGAGAGATCCTCGTCAATGGCGAGCCGGTCACCGGTCCGGCGCCCGAGCGGGCCCTCGTCTTCCAGGACGCCACGCTCCTGCCGTGGCGGACCGTGCGGGACAACGTCGCCCTCGGCCCCCAGGCCAGGGGCCGCCTCCAGGTCGATCGGCGCCGCATCACCGCGGCCCTGGAACTGGTGGGGCTGCGGGACTTCGCCGACGCCTACCCGGCGACCCTGTCGGGCGGCATGGCCCAGCGCGCCGCCCTGGCCCGCGCCCTGGTCAACCGGCCCCGGCTCCTCCTCCTGGACGAACCCTTCGGCAAGCTCGACGCCCTGACCCGCCTCACCCTTCAGGACGAGATTCGGCGCCTGTGGCTGTCCCAGGGCTTCACCGCCGTCCTGGTCACCCACGACGTCGACGAGGCGCTGCGCCTGTCGGGCCGCGTCGTCGTGCTCTCCGAGCGCCCCGCCCGCGTCGTGGAGGACATCGCCGTGCCCGACGGCGTCGGCGCCGACGAGGCCGGAGAGGCCTTCCAGGCGCTGCGCCGCCGGATCCTGGGGCTGCTGGGGCGGTGAAGGCCGGTGAGACCGGTCAGTTCCCGGAGTCGGAGGCCGGATTCGACATCCCGAGCCGATTGCGCACATCGGCCATGGCCGAGCCGATGGTCGAGATGGCGCAGGAGAGATGCAGGTCGAGCTGATCGTCGGTGACGCCGTGCTCGTAGTCGACGGCGACCGCGCCGCCCACGGAGAAGGTCAGGCCGGCGTCCTCGTTGTCCCGCCAGAAGCACGTGGGCCACAGGTGCCCGCGGTGCCACTCCTCCAGGGCGTAGCGGACCTCGTCCAAGCGCCCCATCGGCAGGTCCTCGGACATGTATCCGAGCACATTGAGCATCTCGTCGTCTTCGCCGCGCAGCATGAACGTAATGATGTCATCGTCCCAGCGGCCAGTGATATCGCCGTCGTCGTCAATGCGGTAGTGCCAGCCGTGCCGGTCCAGTGCGGCCTCGACTCGCTGCCGCGAGAGCGGGGCGACCCGGGCGCGCGGCGGTTCCGGAGGGGCGGCCGGCGGCGGCGTCTCGTCCGACGCGGGGTCGAACCCCTTGCCCTTGCGGGAGAACCAGGACATGGTGAGTGCTCCTCTCAGCGACCCAGGGCCTCGTCGAGCCTGCTGAACAGACCCGTCGCCGAGGCGATGGCGCTATAGACGTGCAGGGCGAGTTGGTCGTCGGTGACGCCGTGCTCGTAGTCGACGGCGCGCTCGGCGTAGATGCGGATATCGCCGTCGTCGTCGATGCGGTAGTGGGCCATGGGCCAGGGGCGGCGCCGGTGCGAGTCCTCCAGGACCTCGCGGACCACGCCGAGGCGGCTCGTGTCCACGGTGCCGGGGTACTTGGCGTGGATCCAGAAGATCTCCTTCATCTCGCCGTGGAAGAAGAAGTAGAAGGTGGCATCGTCCCAGATGCCGCCGAGGTCCCCCTCGGAGTCGATGAAGTAGCGCCAGCCCCGCTCCTTGAACAAGGCGATGACCCGCTCCCGCGTGAGCGGTGTGGGCACCGCCGGGTCGGCGGGGACGGATGCTGCCGGGCCGGACTCGGGGTTCGGATCGGGCTGGCGTAGAATCAGGCCCATGGCGGGACCGCCTTTCGCTCGAAGAACGGACGGGACGCGGCGACGCGAACCATGAGAATCCATTGTAGAGAACCTCCGGGCCTTCCGCGGACCACCGATGCCCGTCCGGGCCCTCCCGCCCGGATCGGGCGCCGGGTTCCCAGTGCTCTTCCCGCCCTCGTCCGCCGTGCGGGTTCGCCCGAGTTCGCCCGGATTCGCCCGGACGGCGGGCGGCGCCTCGGGGGCTGTGCGGCCGCGGCCGCGGTCTGCCGCCGAGGCCGGAGCGGCCCGCCGCTGAGGCCAGAGTCACGTGTGACCTGGTGCGCCGGTGGGCCGCGGGCCTCGCGGGACCCAACCGGCGCCCGTATCCTCTGGGGCAGGAGCGATCCGCATTGTGAACCCCGTTCGGGACCGTGACCCGGCCCTGCCCCGCAAGACCGGCCGGTACCCGTGAGTCTGTGCGTGAAGCCTGTCAGTCGCCGTCGTCCCGAGGGGCGAGTGCGGCGCAGGGCGAGTGTGGTGGGTGCGATGCGGCAAGAGCGGCGGCAGACCTGCCTCCCCCACACTCCGCAACAGGTCCCCACCGGGACCGGATACGGGAAGATCACCGATGAGCAACGACACCGGGGCCACTGCGCCCTCCGAGCAGTCCGCCGACGGCCCGCTGAGTCTCGACGACCTCTTCAAGGCTGAGCTGGCCTCCGGACAGGCGGCCGACTCCGACCGGCCGACTGACTCTGACTCCGACCAGCCGGCCGCCTCCGACCAGACGGTCGACCACCCCGACTCCCCCGAGGACCTGGCCTCCCCGCACCGCGTTGAGCCCGGCTCCCCGGTCTCCGCGACCTCCTTCGACACGCCCGCCTCCTCCGACTCCCCCGAGGACCCCGAGGGGATCGAGCACGAGGACGAGGCCGACGACGTCGACCTGGCCCCGGACGAGAGGGACCCGGAGGACGAGGACGAGGGGGCCGACGACGGCGCCGACGACCCCGAGATCGACGAGGAGGACGTCGACGGCCACGCGCCCTTCGCCGACACCGGCGACGAGGAGGCCGACGGCGCCGAGCCGGACGCCAAGGCCCCCGAGGAGATCTCCTTCGCCGACCTCGGCCTGCCCGACGACCTGCTCAAGGCCGTCACCGACATGGGCTACGTGACGCCCACCGCCATCCAGCGCGAGGCCATCCCGGTCCTGCTGGCCGGGCGCGACGTCGTGGGCGTCGCCCAGACCGGCACCGGCAAGACCGCCGCCTTCGGCCTGCCCCTGCTCGACGCCGTCGACGCCCGCGAGCCCGTCGTCCAGGCCCTGGTCCTGGCCCCCACCCGCGAGCTGGCCCTCCAGAGCGCCGACGCCATCGCCGACATGGCCCACCGCTCGCGCGGCCTGGACGTCGTCGCCGTCTACGGCGGCGCCCCCTACGGCCCGCAGATCGGGGCGCTGCGCGACGGCGCCCAGGTCGTCGTCGGCACGCCCGGGCGCATTATCGACCTCATCGACAAGGGCGCCCTGGTCCTGGACGACGTCGCGTACTTCGTCCTCGACGAGGCCGACGAGATGCTGCGCATGGGCTTCGCCGAGGACGTCGAGACCATCGCCGCCTCCCTGCCCGAGCAGCGGCGCACCTCCCTGTTCTCCGCGACCATGCCGCCGGCCATCCAGGCCGTGGCCCGTCAGCACCTCACGGATCCGGTCCAGATCGAGGTCTCCCCCCAGGCCTCCACGGTCGACACCGTCCACCAGACCTACGCCGTCGTCCCCTTCCGCCACAAGATCGGCGCCGTCTCCCGCGTCCTGGCCGTCACCGACGCCGAGGCCGCCCTCGTCTTCGTGCGCACCAAGTCCACGGCCGAGGACGTCGCCATCGAGCTGGCCGGGCGCGGCATCCAGGCCTCCGCCATCTCCGGCGACGTGCCCCAGCGCGAGCGCGAGCGCCTCGTCGAGCGCCTGCGCGCCGGCACCCTCGACGTGCTCGTGGCCACCGACGTGGCCGCCCGCGGACTGGACGTGGACCGCATCGGCCTGGTGGTCAACTTCGACGTGCCCCGCGAGGCCGAGGCCTACGTCCACCGCATCGGCCGCACCGGCCGCGCCGGCCGCCACGGCGAGGCCGTCACCTTCCTGACCCCCAAGGAGAAGCGCAAGCTCCGCCAGATCGAGCGCCTGACCGGCACCCGCCTGGAGGAGATCACCCTGCCCTCGCCGGCCGACGTCTCCTCCCACCGCGCCGGCAAGCTGCTGGAGCGGGCCGCCGCCCGCCACGAGCGCGGCCGCCTGGCCATGTACACCGAGCTCGTGAGCGCCAAGGCCGCCGAGCTGGACATCGACGAGACCGCTCTGGCCGCCACCCTGCTCGCCCTGGCCGTGGGCGACGAGGGGCCTCGCCGCCGCGAGGGCGGCGAGGGGCGCGAGGGGCGCGGCGAGGACCGGCCGCGATCGCGGGGTCGTCGCGAGGAGAACCTCGACGCCGAGGGCGACTTCGTCTCCGCCTCCTTCGAGGGCGGGCGCGACCGGGAGGACCGCGGCGGGCGCCGTCGGGACCGCTTCGAGGGCAAGCCCGGCGCATCCCGCGGGGGACGGCGCCACGAGGAGGGCACGGGCACCGTCTACCGGATCGAGGTCGGTCGGCGCGACCACGTCCAGCCCGGCGCGATCGTGGGGGCCCTGGCCAACGAGGGCGGCATCGCCGGATCCGACATCGGCAGGATCGACATCCTGCAGTCCTTCTCCCTGGTGGAGATCCACACCCCGCTCAGCCCCGAGCAGCTCAAGACGATGGGCCGGGCGACCTTCAGCGGCCGCGAGCTGCGCATCCGCCTCGACGAGGGCCCCGGCTCCGGCTGGGACGGCCCGAACGACGCGTCCTCCGGGCGCCGCCCCTTCCGCTCCCACAGCGACCGCGGCGACCGCGGTGGGCGCGAGGGCGATCGCGGCCAGCGCTGGTCGAACCGCGATGAGCGCCGGGGGGGCTTCCGCGACGGCGATCGCGGCGGCTTCCGCGGTGGGCGCGACGAGCGGCGCGGCGGCGCCCGCGGGGGCTTCGGACGCGACGAGCGC
>ERZ772964.450-NODE-450-length-18696-cov-8.98868_pt1 | contig 18696 bp, 14 predicted proteins | sample MGYA00580675_ERZ772964 | MGnify/ENA primary metagenome ERZ772964 (study PRJEB29015, sample SAMEA2737941) | human oral metagenome | biome: human oral; feature: human-associated habitat; material: dental | place: China | collected 2139 ... | reverse complement strand
GCCTTCATCATGATCTCCGCGTACCTCATGACGGGCTCGTTCGTGCGGCGCACGGAGGCCGGGCGCATGCCCTTCTTCGCCGAGCGCTGGGCGAACACCTTCAAACGCCTCCTGCCGCCGCTCGTCGTGACCGTCCTGGCCACCCTCGGCGCCTCCGCGCTGATCCTTCCCCAGACCCGTTGGGACGAGCTCATCACGCAGGGCGTCGCCTCGGTGACCTACTGGCAGAACTGGCGGCTCGCCGTCGTGAGCGCCGACTACTTCGCGGCCAACCGGGGAGTCGCCTCGCCGCTGCAGCACCTGTGGTCGATGTCGATGCAGGGTCAGGTCTTCCTGGCCTGGCCGCTGCTCATGACCTGCTGCGTGTTGCTGGCCAGGGCGCTGCACATCAGGCCGCGCCCGGTGATCCTCGCTGCATTCGCCGCGCTCACGGCTGTCTCGCTGCGCTGGCTCGTCGCCGACGCGCCCGCCGGCCGCACGGTCTACTTCGACACCCGCGCCCGCCTCTGGGAGTTCGCGCTCGGCTCGGCCATCGCCGCCGCCGCGCCGTGGATCAGGCCCCGCGGCAACCTGGCGCGCGTCCTGTCGCTGGCCGGCTTCATGGTGCTCGTCGTCTACTGCGTCGAACCCATCGGCCACTACCCGGGGCCCATGGCCGCGGCGCCGATGCTCGCGGTGAGCGCGATCCTGCTCGCCGAAGTGCCCCCGGTGCCGGGCAGTGTCCAGCGGCTCCTGTCGTGGCGCCCCCTGGCGGCGCTCGGCGACATGTCGTACTGCGTCTACCTGATCCACTGGCCCGTCTTCGTGCTGACGATGTCCGTCCTCAGGCGCACCCAACTCGGCACCGGACGGGCGCTCGGGGCGATCGCGCTGTCCCTCGTCCTGGCCTGGCTCATGCGCCGCTACGTCGATCGCCCGGCCCAGGACCGGCCCACCGGCGACCGGCTCGCCGTGAGGAAGGGCCTCATCGTCGCCGTCGCCCTGGCCCTCGGCCTCGGCCCTCTGTACGGAACCCGCGCCGTGCTCGACAACCGGCGGGCCGTCGAGCGCGCCACGGTCATGGACGCCTCCGGCGACCCCCGCTTCCCCGGCCCGACCGCATTGAGCACGGCCGAACCCGTGGACTACACGACCTCGCCCATCCCCGGGCCGCTCACCCTGCACGACGACTGGGTGCCGTCCTTCCCCGAGGCCTGCCCGTCCGACCACGACGCGCTCCTGGCCGGGACCAAGACCAACTGCGCGGTCCTGCCCGGAGCCGACGCGGACTCGCCGAGGGTGGTCGTCGTCGGCGACTCGCACGCCCAGCAGACAATCGTCCCGCTGGCGGCCGAGCTCGCCTCCCGCCACGGCTGGCAGGTCACCGAGTACCTGACCGGCTCGTGCGCCTTCGGCATCTGGGACGCCTACCGAGCGTCCTGCGTGCAGCGCAACGAGGCCGTCCTTGACCTGCTCACCGACGATCCGCCCGACATCGTCATGCTCCAGTCCACCGAGACGATGCAGGACCATTCGGACGAGATCCAGCGCCCCGGAGTCCAGGCCGCCATCGAATACCTCACCTCCCTCGGGATCACCGTCGTCGGTGTACGCGACAACCCGCGTTCGGCCGACGACCTGTACGAGTGCTCCAACCGCCGCCCCGCCGACACCGTCGCCGGCGGCTGCTCCTTCAGCCAGCGTCAGTACCTCGCCGAGTTCGACCCGGCCGAGGAGTTCACCTCGATCCCGGGCTTCATCGAGATCGACCCGACCGATCTGTACTGCTACGAGGACGAGTGCTACACGATCATCGGCAACGTCTACGTCTACATGGACAACAACCACATCACCGGCACCTACTCGCGGGCCATGGCGCCCGAGCTCGCCGATCGGGTCGATGCGTTCCTCCAGCCGGCCTGAGCCACGGTGCCGCGCGTCGTGACCACCGGTTGTCGGGGGCGGACCGGGCTCTCCGCTACATTGTGCTTCCAGCCGGGCGATCGTCCCGGACCCGCCACCTGCGGGCCCGGCGCACCCGGGAGGACCTGGCGATGACCGAGCGAGTGGGTGCGGCGGACGATGAGCTCTGATGACAACGCCGGCCGCAGAGCGTCCCCGGGCGCCCCGGCCGGGGGCGGCGGGCGTCGCCGCAAGGACATCCAGGGGCTGCGGGCCGTGTGCATGATGCAGGTGCTGGCCTACCATGCCTGGCGCGTCGGCTCTCCCGTCGGGGTGGATGCCTTCATCATGATCTCCGCGTACCTCATGACGGGCTCGTTCGTGCGGCGCACGGAGGCCGGGCGCATGCCCTTCTTCGCCGAGCGCTGGGCGAACACCTTCAAACGCCTCCTGCCGCCGCTCGTCGTGACCGTCCTGGCCACCCTCGGCGCCTCCGCGCTGATCCTTCCCCAGACCCGTTGGGACGAGCTCATCACGCAGGGCGTCGCCTCGGTGACCTACTGGCAGAACTGGCGGCTCGCCGTCGTGAGCGCCGACTACTTCGCGGCCAACCGGGGAGTCGCCTCGCCGCTGCAGCACCTGTGGTCGATGTCGATGCAGGGTCAGGTCTTCCTGGCCTGGCCGCTGCTCATGACCTGCTGCGTGTTGCTGGCCAGGGCGCTGCACATCAGGCCGCGCCCGGTGATCCTCGCTGCATTCGCCGCGCTCACGGCTGTCTCGCTGCGCTGGCTCGTCGCCGACGCGCCCGCCGGCCGCACGGTCTACTTCGACACCCGCGCCCGCCTCTGGGAGTTCGCGCTCGGCTCGGCCATCGCCGCCGCCGCGCCGTGGATCAGGCCCCGCGGCAACCTGGCGCGCGTCCTGTCGCTGGCCGGCTTCATGGTGCTCGTCGTCTACTGCGTCGAACCCATCGGCCACTACCCGGGGCCCATGGCCGCGGCGCCGATGCTCGCGGTGAGCGCGATCCTGCTCGCCGAAGTGCCCCCGGTGCCGGGCAGTGTCCAGCGGCTCCTGTCGTGGCGCCCCCTGGCGGCGCTCGGCGACATGTCGTACTGCGTCTACCTGATCCACTGGCCCGTTGTCGTGCTCTTCCTGGCCCAGTCCGAGCGCGCGCAACTCGACGCGGGCAGCGGCGGTGCCCTCATCGCGGCCTCGCTGGCCCTCGCCTGGCTCATGACGCGGCTCGTCGACCGGCCGGTCCAGCGCTTCCCGAAGGGCGGCGGGCACGTCGTGCTCAAGAAGACCGCGCTCGTGCTCGTCGCGCTCGCCGTCGGCCTGCTCCCGCTGGCGGTCGCGGACAAGGCCTTCGACAACGAACGCGAGGCGCAGCGGGCCGCCGCCCGCAACAACGACGCCGACGACCCGGAGCACCCGGGCGCCGGGGCGGTCGCCGAGCAGGGCTGGCAGGACGGCTCCGCCGGGCCGATTCCCGGGCCGCTGGCGATCCACGAGAACTGGGTGCCCGATCTGCCTGGCCCCTGCCCGCCCGGGCAGCGCGAACTCTTCGGCCGGACGAAGACGCTGTGCAGCTCGATGCCCGCGCCCGACGGGGACGGGCCGGCCGTCGTCGTCGTCGGCGACTCCCACGCCGAGCAGACGATCATCCCCACCGCCGAGCTGTTCGCCGAGCGCCACGGCCTCGGCGTGGCGCAGTACCTCATGGGGGGCTGCTCCTTCGGGCCGCCCGAGTACTACGAGGGCGACTGCCGGACCAGGAACGAGGTCGTCATGACGCTCCTCGACGAGGACCCGCCGGACCTCGTCATGCTCGACACGACGGTGTCCGCGCCCGACTTCCCGTCCGAGGGGCTGCGGCCCGGCGTGGCCGAACTCGTCGAGTACCTGACCTCGCTCGGCATCACCGTCGTCGGCTTCCGCGACAACCCGCGCTCGGTGCAGGACCTCTACGAGTGCTCGGACGACGCGACGCACGGCGGGTGCTCCTTCGCCCAGGGCGACCACCTGGCGCCGGTAGACCCCGCCGAGCAGCTGCTGACGATCCCCGGCTTCCACGAGATCGACCCCACCGACCTGTACTGCTCTGCGGGCACGTGCCGCACGATCATCGGCAACGTCCACGTCTACCTGGACGACAACCACATCTCGGGCTCCTACGCGCGCACGATGGCGCCGATCCTCGTCGACCGGATCGAGTCGCTGCTCGAGCTGAAGGTGTGAGGCCGGCGGACGGAAGGTGTGAGATCGCCGGGCGCGCCCGGCCCGCGGCATGGAGGGCCTCGGACGAACGACGTCGACGGTGACGACGTCAGCCCGGGACGGGGGCGACAACACCCCGGGACCATTCGTGCGACAGGGACAGCGAGTCATGCCGGGCCCGGCGACCGTGACCCCTTCCAACGGGGCCACCAACAAGGCAACGGGAGTGAGCGCGGCGAGACAGCCGTCCTCGAGATCGACGAACGACGCCCGCCCGAACCGGAGCGGCGAGGCCGCCGAATGCGCCGGTTTCGGCTCACCGGGCGGTCGCGCCTACCCTTTACGGGTTCACGCCGACGAGCTCGAGGAGAATCCCGTGCCGACCAAGTCCGGCCCCGCAGGTCGCGTCCTGACCACTGGACTCATGCTGTTCGCCCTGTTCTTCGGGGCGGGCAACCTCATCTTCCCGCCGGCGCTCGGCGCCTCGGCCGGCTCGAGGCTCGTCCCGGTCGTCCTCGGCTTCCTCGCCACAGGCGTCCTCATGCCGCTCGTCGGCGTCATCGCCGTGTCGACCTCGGGCGAGGGCATCACCGGCATCGCGGGGCGCGTCGGCCCGCGCTTCGGCGTCCTCATGCCGCTGGCTGTGAACCTGTCGATCGGGCCCCTCTACGCGGTCCCGCGGGTCGCCACCGTCTCGTACGAGCTGGCCACCCGGCCCGTCCTCGCGCTCCTCGGCCTGCCGACCGGCCGTTCGGCGCTGGCCGTCCACGTGCTCGTCTTCTTCGCCGTGTCGGTGCTGCTGGCGCTCAGGCCGTCTCGAATGGCCGACCGCGTCGGCGGTTGGCTGACGCCCGCCCTGCTCGTGCTCATCGCCGTGCTGTGCACCGTCGTGCTCGCCGGCATGCCCGCGCAGGGGCGCCCCGCCGTCGGCGAGTACGCCGCCCGCCCGTTCGCCACCGGCCTGACCCGCGGCTACATGACGATGGACATGCTCGCCGCGACCGTCTTCGGCATCGTCGTCATGACCTCGCTGCGGTCGAAGGGCATCACGACGCGGCGCTCGATCATGAGGGCGACGTGCTGGTCCGGCATCATCGCCGCCCTGCTGCTCGCCGTCGTCTACGTGGGGCTGGCGCTGCTCGGGACGCGCGCCGTCGGCGACGCCGGCGACGGCACCGCTCTGCTGCGCAGCGCCGCCGCCTCCTCGCTCGGCACGGCGGGGGTCGTCGTCTTCGCCGCGATCGTGCTGCTGGCCTGCCTGACGACCTCCGTCGGCCTGCTCAGCGCGTGGGGCCAGTTCTCGAACGACCTGTGGCCGAGGGTGAGCTTCACCCGCGAGGTGCTGGCCGCCGCCCTCGTCTCGCTCGTCCTGGCCAACCTCGGGCTGGCGGCGATCCTCACGGTCGTCTCCCCGCTGACCCTGCTGCTCTACCCGATCACCATCACCCTGGTCCTCGTGACGCTCGTCGACGTCGTCGCACCGGGACATCTGCGCGCCGCCTACCGGTGGGGCGTCGTCTGCTCGACGGCGCTCGGCCTCGTCTCAGCCCTGTCCGACCTCGGCTGGACCGCGCCGAGCAGGCTGCTCGCCCGCACCGGCCTCTGGAACGACCAGACCGGGTGGATCCTGCCGACCGCCGTCTTCGCGGTGGTCGGCCTGGTCATCGACGTCGTCGCGGGGCGCTGGAGCATGCCGGTGGAGCAGGGCGGGCGGGGCGACCCCGCCGTCCACCGCCCCTGAGACGGGGGCGCGCCGGCGGGCGGCGGACCACGCGGGGGAGCGGGGCCGGTCCGATCGGCCGGGCCGGGCCGGCCCGGAATGGGCGACGACCCCGCGGCGTTGTACCCCGGGGGACGCGGCCGTGCGGCCGTTCCGTCAGAGAGGAAGCCCAATGCTCATCATCGGTTCGGTTCTCGCGGTGCTCGCGGCGCTGCTGCACGTCGTCATCTTCGCGATGGAGTCGTTGGCGTGGACGAGCGGGCGCACCCGTGCCACCTTCGGCATGAGCGAGGAGGAGGCGCTGGCCACCCGCGAGATGGCCTTCAACCAGGGCTTCTACAACCTCTTCCTGGCCGTCGTCACCGGGCTGGGCGTGGCTCTGTCGGTCTGCGGCGCGCACGGTGCCGGCGCGGCGCTCATGCTGGCGGGGGCGGGGTCGATGCTCGCCGCAGCCGTCGTGCTGTTCGTCGGCTCGCCCGACAAGCGCCCGGCGGCGCTCAAGCAGGGCGTACTGCCGCTGCTGGCCGTCGTGTGCGTCGGGATCGCGTTCCTGTGAGAGCGGGGAAGGGGCGCGGTGCGGAACCGCGGGCCGACCCGGGCGGGGTGAAGGCGGCCGGGCCGCCTCCCTCTCCCGGAGCTATTCGGCTTCCAGAGCCCTCGTCATCCGCGTGAAATGCGCCGGGTCCGCCGTTCTGAAGTAGTCGAACCAGGCATCGAGCACGTCCTTGCCGTACAGCTCCAACTCCTCGAGGATCAGCTTGGCCCACAGGAGGGAGCCGGCCGAGCCCGCGGTGATGACGTTTCGGTCCGCGGTGGCGGGCGTTCCCTCGTACAGGTCATTGCCCCGGTACGCGGTGATCGCAGCGAGGAGTTCTGGTGCATTGCTCGTGTGTCTGCGGTTGTTGAGCAGACCCCTACTGGCGAGGCCGAGGGTGGCGCCGCATATTGCCGCGACGATTCCTCCCCCGGCCAGTACGGCTTCTGCAAGGTCGAGGGCGGCGTGCCTGTCCTCCGAGAGCCACGTGTCCCCGCCGATCAGGACGAACGCGTCGATGCCCTCCGCATCAGTCTCCGCGAGGGTCTCGTCGGGGATGATCCTCATTCCGCCCGCCGTGGTCACGGCATCGCGCGCATCAGCTGCGAAGCTCATGGTGCAAACTGGCGTCGGGGTCGCTCCTTGGAGCGAGACGCCATGCAGCAGATAGCCGTGCTCCCAGTCGGCCATGGTGTCCTGGACGTACATGCAGATGTGCTTCATCGAGCAGTCCTCCCCCTCCGTTCTCCTCGGACCGAGGCCCGAGGTCGACACCGACGGCCTTCTTCAGGTTCGCGCCGTCGGTTCTCCTCTTCGTCCCCACGGGTCGAGGAGCTTGGTCACCCGGCCGGACGTGACTCGGGCCGCCGTGTGTGAGTGGGGTGCTCGACTGGGCGAGCCGATGATCCTGCCCCGTCTTCCCAGGTGGGCCCGTTCCCAGTTGGTCTCGGTGATTGTGCTTGCACAAGGGTAGTGCTGCGGATCCTTCTGGTCGACGGAGCGGTTCCTCTGCTGGCCCGGTGGGGCGATGCGGCTCGGCGGATCCGGCAGGACACGAAAAATGTCAGTGGTGCCCGCGAGCATGGCGTGTATGAAAGAAACGTGCCCTCGCGCAGTCAGCGTTGACAGCTGTGTGCGTCGTTCTGCGCTCGGACGCTCCTCCGCCGGAAGGTCGCGGGGGAGCCAGCTTCGAGGGCGCTTGGCCAGTGAGAAAGGGAAGACCATGACGGAGCTCACGCTCAGCACCTTGCAGGAGAAGCTGTCGGACACGGAGTGGGCGGCTGCTCGCATCGTGGCTGCCTATCAGCCCAGCGGAGGGCCCGGAAGTCGGGTGTTCCCTCCGACATTCCCCACCACGGCGACGGATCCTTCGCCATACCTGATGGAGGAGCGAGTGCGTGATCGTGATGGCGAGGTCCGCAGGGCGACGGTCCTGGACCAGGTGCCTGCACAGGCGAACAGGTGTGAGGAGGCCACGGCTGCGGCATGGCGCCAAGGTGTTGTGCGCGTGCCGATGCTTCGGCTCGTTCACAGGGGCGCGTCGAGTTTCGAGCTCACGGGGCTCGATGCGCCGCACCGGGCGTTCGACGCCTACTGGCGCGACTCGCGGCTCGACGGGGCGAAGTTCGACAGCACCGAGATCGGACGGGCCCTGCTGAACTCCTCGTTGACGGATGCGACGGCGCTGCTCGAATACGACCCCGGCACGCTCGTCTACGGCGGCTGGAACAGCCATCGGAAGGGAAGGCAGGCCAAGTTCCCGCGGATCTACAGCAGCGAGATGATCGGCTGGGATCCCGTGGTGGGCGTCCGCAGGGCGGGGCGCATGGACCCGGCGAACCTCACCGGGTCGCGCACGGGCGAGGGCGACGAGTGGTCGTACTCGCCGATGGCGGACAAGAAGAAGGACTCCAAGCTGAGTGAGATCGGGCATGGCAACATCGCCCCGAGTACCACGCACGGCGGCGTCACGATCACCGAGGCGACTCGCACCGCCGTTCTCAGCCTGACCGCCACCCGCCGCATTCGGTTCGGCTCCCTCGACCGCGCAGCCGTCGATGCCGCTCACGTCCTGCTCGCCGCCTTCGGGCTGCTGGGTGACCGGCTCGCCTTCGGTCAGGCGGGGCTGTGGCTGCGCAGCGGCTGCGATCTGGTGACGCAGTCCGAGACACTGGAGTGGATCGGCCGTGGCGGAACGACGGAGCAGTTCTCCCTGTCCCCGCACGGAGCCGTTCAGCTCTACGACGAGGCGCTTCGCGCGGCCCAGGCGGCCGGGGTGCCATTGCACCTGGAAACCGTGGAACTCACCCCGTCCGAGCCCTTGGCCGAGGCCCTCGACTTCAGCCTGACCAAGGCCGAGTCGGCAGGGGAATGACATGCCCATCCGTCTGGACATCACGCTGCTGAGCGGGCGTTATGACGCCGGCGGCGGGGATGACCCCCATGCGGCGGAGTGGCCGCCGCACCCGGCCAGGGTCTTCTCGGCCCTGCGGGCAGTGGCGGCCGATGACGAACTGGCTCCGCTGGCCGAGCTGGAGCGGCTCTCGCCTCCGCTGATCCATGCCTCTGCGGCAGGGGAATACCGCGCCAGAGGCTATGTGGTGACGAATGCTCGGGAGCGGAAGGGCACGCATCAGAATCATCCTGCTCGAACCGCCGGTTTCCGCCAGCGCTTCGGCAGCCTTCCCTACGATGCCCGCGTCCAGTTCGACTGGCCTGACGGTGATGCGCTGTCCGACGGTTCCCTGGCCTGCCTCGACAGGCTGGCCCGCCGGGTGCCGTACCTCGGACGATCGACGTCCCCGGCCATCCTCATCTTCAGCCGGGTGAGGGATCCGGAACCGCTGCCCGGGCTGACCACCTACGAACCGGTGGAAGGGCCCGGGACGGCGAGCATCAGAGTCCCCTACCCCGGCTACCTCGACGAACTCGACGCACTCCACGAGGCGGACCAGCCCGCCTGGCAGGCCGCCGGGGCACGGTCCCGACGCTCCTACCGGGAGGCGGGCGCCGAGGAAGAGGTTCCGGGCCGGCAACCCGTCGAATCCCCTTACCCCGACCTGGTCGTCCTCAGGTTCGTCGGCCGGCGTCCGCCGGGGAGCCTCGTCGGGCGTTTCACGGAGGCGCTCCGTCGGAAGGTGATGGGTCAGACCGAGGAGCCGTTGCCGCCGGCCCTGCACGGCCACGGCCTTCCCGGGGTGCCGCACGTCGCCTACCTCGGGCTCCCGTTCGCCGGCTACGAGCATGCTGACGGGCAACTGATGGCCCTCGCCGTGGCCATCCCCGGGCTGGACCGGGCCGAGCGGCGGCGCATCCTGCGAGGCATCCTCGGCAGTGATCCGAATCACAGCGTGTCACTCTACGTGCCTGGTATCCACGGGAGCTTCGAGCTGCAGTACTCCCCGAACGACCCGCTGCCCCGAAGCGCCACCGTCACGCGGTGGACAGGGCCCTCACACACCTGGGTGTCGGTGACGCCCCTGGTGCTGGACCGCTACCCGAAGGACCGCGACCTGGCCTCGGCCGCCACCACGTCCCTCGTCCAGGCGGGCCTCCCGGCGCCCCGCGAGGTCGAGCTGAGCAAGCAGCCGATGACCCAGGGGGCCATCCGCTTGAGGCCCGATGAACTGCCGAAGCGCTGCCGCGGGCGTCTCTACACCCATGCCCGCGTCATGTTCGACCAGCCGGTGAAGGGGCCGGTTCTCGCCGGCGCCGGCCGCTACTTCGGGGTCGGGCTCTTCGCCCCGGAGAAGGGGGGAGAGCAACGATGAACGTCGGGGACTTTGATTCGTTCATGCGCCAGGTGCACGGCCACCCGCCCTTCCCCTGGCAATCCCAGGTGGTGACCGAGGCCGTCGAAAGGGGTGCATGGCCCGCGCTCGTCGACGCACCGACGGGTCTGGGCAAGACCTCGATGCTGGACATCGCCGTCTTCCTGCTGGCCATGAGCGCAGGCGGCGAGGCGCCGGTTGGCCTGGGGCGCCGCCGGATCTACATGGTGGTGGATCGGAGGATCGTCGTCGACCAGGCGGAGCAGCACGGCCGGCTCATCGCCGATGCCCTGGATGAGGCGGAGCGAGGGACGATCTGCTGGGAGACCGCCGAGCGACTACGGAGCCTTTCGTCCGCTCGTGAAGGCGATCCTGCACTGCGCGTGGTGAAGATGCGCGGGGGCACGACGTGGGACGCGGCGTGGCTGTCGCGCCCCGATCTTCCAGCCATCGTTACCGGCACCGTTGACCAGGTGGGGAGTCGACTGTTCTTCCGCGGCTACGGGGTCAGTGCTCGGCGGCGTCCCATCGACGCTGCTCTGGTGGGAACGGATTCGGTCATCATGATCGATGAGGCGCACCTCGCTCAGGCCTTCACGGCGGCGTTGGCGTCGGCCTCGGAGCTGGATTCCAGTGAGGTCCTCGGTCTTCCGAGCACGTCGATCGTCCACCTGAGTGCCACAGCAGTCGAGCAGTCCGATGGGTGGAGTGCCCAGTTCGACGAGGAGGCTCATCGTCTCAACGTGACGGCGGATCGGCGGCTGCGGGCCGCCAAGACGCTCAGTTTCGTCGATTCCAGCGAGAAGACGATCGTCAAGGAGGTGGCTGGGCGGGCTGCTGAGCTGGCGAGTAGGCCCGGGGCACGGGTGCTGGTCGTGTGCAACACGGTCAACCGGGCACGTGAGGTGCACGACGCTTTGATCTCCAGGAAGAAGCCATCCTGTGTCGCCGAGACAATGCTGCTCATGGGCAGGTCACGTCCGCTGGATCGCGAGCGGATCGCCGAGCGAGTCACCGAACTGTTCGGAGCCGAACGTGAGCAGACGCCGGTGTCGGTCATCCTCGTTGCGACCCAGACCATCGAGGTGGGCATCGACCTCGACGCCACCGACATGGTCACCGAGACCGCTGCGTGGGACGCCTTGGTGCAACGGTTCGGACGGGTGAACCGGCGCGGAGACTTCTCGGACGCCACGGTGACGGTCGTCGAGGACAATGCCGAGAAACCTCCGGTTTACGGTCAGGCCAAGAGCAGAACGGCCGCATTCCTGCGTGCTGCTGCCTGCGATAGGCTCGATGTGTCACCGCTGGCCCTGCGACACGTGGATGTGCCCAGCGGCCTGACCGCTGAGCCCCCACTTCTGCCGGTGCTCCTTCCGGCGCAACTCGATGCGTGGGCTCGCACCGGTCCCGCTCCCTCGAACGATCCGCCGCTCGATCCCTACCTGCACGGCATCAAGAAGGCCACCGCCCAGGTCACCGTCGCGTGGCGAGACGGCTTGGTCGATGCCATGGGAGAACTGCTGTCGGCCCGGGAGGCGGGTGCCGCTGTCGATGCGCTGCCCGTTCGCAGCGAGGAGTGCGCCGAGCTCTCCTTGCGGGCGGTGAGGGACTGGCTTCTCAACAAGAAGCCGTCGGTCATGGCGGACGTCGACGAATTCGGCGACATCCCCTTCAGCGAGGGCGAGTCAGACGCTCGGGTGCTTCGTCGCGCGGCCGATGCCGACTGGCAGTGGGTCGCGGCCGCGGCCCTGCGGCCTGGGGACGCCATTGTCGTGCCCAGCCGTTACGGCGGTCTTGACCGGTTCGGATGGAACCCGGTGGATCACGAGAGCGTCAGGGACGTTGCCGAACTAGCGTCTTTGCGCCGTGGGCGTGCCGTGCTCCGACTCGACCCCGGGCTCGGCGACCGATTGGGGCTGGAATCCCCGCCGGTACTGGCGGAATCGAGAGCAGCCTGGTTGAACGCCGAGGACCCGGCAGAGCGCGAAGAAGTAGCGCAGCACCTGGTCGAGACCGTCCGTGAATGGCTCAGCGGTGAGATCGTCCCCGCTGACGGCAGCCCCTGGACCGCGGAAGACCTCACCGACCTGCGGAAGGCCCTCTCCCAAGGGGCTGTGGTCTTTGACGGCGACGACGCTTCGACTCCCCCGCTTCTCCACACGTCATCGCCCCGAAAGGCATGGCAGGGCGTGGACGAAGGGACTCCTGCTGACAGCTCCAGTTTGAATCGGCGAGTGAGCCTGGCCGACCACTTGAAGGCGGTTGCTGCTCGCAGCGGGCAGATCGCTGACAATCTCGGTCTGCCGCAGGAACTGAGCCGCGTCATTGTTGATGCCGCACGCTGGCATGATCTGGGGAAGGTCGACCGGCGGTTCCAAGCCATGCTCTTCGGTGGCAGTGAGATCGCTGCCGAGCTGGCCGAGGAACCGCTGGCCAAATCGGGAATGCCCCAAGACGACAGGGCTCAACGCCTTCGTGCCCTACGGCTCAGCGGCCTTCCCAGGGGTGCCAGACACGAGGCATGGTCCGAGACCATCGTCGCAGCGCACTTGCAGAGCCTGGAGGAGCTCTACCCGGGCGATGAGGACCTGCTGCGCCATCTGGTTGCCAGCCACCACGGCCATGACCGGCCCCTGCTGCCACCCGTCGACGACCCGGGAACGCACACCGTGGACGCCGACGTGGAAGACGTCCACGTCCACGTCTCACTTCCCACTGGAGTCCGGTTGGCAGACGCCGACAGATTCGTTGAACTCAACGCCAGATACGGCAGGTGGGGTCTCGCCCTGCTGGAGACCATTGTGCGGTGCGCAGACATGACTGTTTCATCGGAGGGATCATGAATGACGTCAAATTCCCCGCTCTGGTAGGTGACTCGCCGCTCGCCATCCTTGCCGCCATCGGCACTCTTCGGCTGATCCGCGACTTCGTTGATGATCATGCCCTGCTGTCTTGGGACGCCGCGGACCGTGCGCCGGTGCTTCACTCCTCGATGCCGTCGGTCGACGACATCGTGGCCCGACTTGCCCAGATCATTGAGTCGATGCCTGAGGGTGTGGTAGTGCCCGGTGGTCCTCCAGGATTTCCTCCCCCGGGGGCGGCGCCAGATCGTCTGCGCTTGGAACTGGGCGAGCTACGACATTTTACCGGTATGCTCTGCAGGGATCAGTCCTCGGCTCCAACAGTGCGGGCATGGATTTCAGGTCTGGTAACGGACCTCGTTGTCGATCCTTCGGGACGTGGGGCGATAAGCCAATACGCTGCGCCTTCAGGGAAGCAGTCCATGGCCACAATGCTGCAGAAGCCATTGGAACTGGTGCGCGATACTCCGGACTACCTGCGTCAGGCTTTGGTCGGCTGGCGACGTGTTTCGGGGGTCACTGGTGAGTACTTGGATCACAGGGCTAATTGGGATAGCAGTGAGGACGGTCGTGGAAAAGCGGAGATGCGCGGTGTCCCGGGAGCAACGTGGTTGGCATTGATGTCATACCCCTTGTGGATCACGACTGCCGCTGGTCCGCGCGTGCGGACCAGCGGTTGGCACACGGTGAGTGAAGAGCGCCGCCATGAGGAGGAGCTCAGACTTCCTCTGTGGAGCGAACCGCTGGGGCTGGCGGCTGTCAAGGCGCTCGTCGAGCACCCTGCGCTCGAGGGGGACTGGGATGACATCGACCAGAACGCACTCCGGACGTTGGGTGTGATCCATGTGTGCAGAGCCCACCGCCGCAAGGCGGAGGGCGGTAAGTCTGCTGGCGTCCTGGTGCCGCTGCCATGAGTACCGTCAGACCCGACCTTCCGGGTTTGCCTGAGACGCTTCCGGCCCGCATGCTGAACGAGTTCGTGTACTGTCCCAGACTGTTCCACTTGGAATGGGTTCAACAGGAGTTCGCAACCAGTGATGATGTCGAGGAGGGCCGCTACCTGCATCGCGTCGTCGACCAGGAGACGGGGAATCTTCCCGACGAGTCCGAGGCGTTGGCCGGGAGGGCTGCCAGATCAGTCTCGCTGTCATCGCAGCGGCTCGGCATGGCCACGCGGATGGACTTGGTGGAGGACGGCGGCGACGGTACTGTCGTGCCGGTCGACTACAAGAAGGGCCATCCTGACAAGAACGGTGAGGCTTGGCCGAGCGATCGTGTGCAGGTACTGGTCCAAGCGCTGCTGCTCCAAGAGGCCGGTTATGTCGTCGAGCGGGCCGAGATCTGGTATGCCGAGACCCGGCAACGCGTGCACATCATGGTGGACGATGCCGCGCTGAAGGAGATCACCGATACCGTGAAGCGGGCATGGGAGGTGGCAGCCGACCCCGTGGCGCCACCGCCTCTGCATGACAGCCCGAGGTGCCCGCGGTGCTCGCTGGTGGGGATCTGTCTTCCTGACGAGCTGGAATCTCTGCGCGTTCCTCCTGCGCAACGGCGTCCACTGAAGCGTCTGATGGCGCCGGTTCTGGAGGGTCGTCCCGTGTACGTGACCGTGCAAGGAGCTGTCATCGGCGTTCGCCATGAGCGGCTGGAGATTCGTCTCAAGAGTGAGTTGGAAGTCAGCTATCGGTTGATCGACATCAGCCAGGTCTGCGTCTTCGGGAATGTGACGGTATCGGCTCAAGCCGTGCGGGCACTGATGTCACGGGACATTCCAGTGCTGTGGTTCAGCTACGGGGGATGGTTCTCTGGAATTGCTGAAGGGCTGCCGGGGAAGAACGTCGATCTCAGGATCGCGCAGTTCTGCGCCACGGAGCTGAGAAGACTGGAGATTTCCCGTCGAATGATTTCCGGGAAGATTCGTAATAGTCGCACAATGCTGCGCCGTAATTCTCGCGGCGTGGTCGACGATGTCGGGGGTCAGCTGAAGTCGTTGGCTCTTCAAGCCATGCAGGCTGACTCTCCTCAGCGGCTGCTGGGAATCGAAGGTACTGCGGCACGTCTCTACTTCGAGAACTTTATTTCGCTTCTCGGTGAGAACGTGCGAATTGATGTTTCCGGTTTCAGTGAGGGTGGACGCACCAGGCGTCCTCCCGGGGATCCAGTGAATGCGCTTCTATCGTTCTGTTATTCTCTGCTCATCAAGGATTTGACGGTGACGCTTGAGGCGGTTGGCTTTGATCCTTATTATGGCATGTTCCACAGGCCTCGGTTCGGGCGTCCTGCTCTGGCTCTGGACTTGGCGGAAGAATTCAGGTCTTTGATCGCTGAGAGCGTTGTGCTGCAGGTGCTGAACAATGGTGAGGTCGGTCCTCGGGATTTCAAGTTCCGCGCCGGAGGGTGCATGCTTGAGGCTGATGGCCGCAAGGCCGTCCTGAGGGCCTATGAGCGGCGGCTCGACCAAGAGGTGACCCATCCACAGTTCGGGTACAAAGCGTCGTATCGGCGTGTCATGGACATCCAGGCCCGGATGCTGGGTGCGGTCATGCTTGGAGAGCTCGATCAGTACACGGCGATGATGACCAGATGAGGACGAACAGAAGAAGATACCTGATCGCCTATGATATTCGTGATCCGGCGCGACTTCGTCGAATCTGCAAGTTGATGGAGGCCAACGGTGAACGTCTCCAGTACTCTGTTTTCGTTTGCGACTTGAACAGGACTGAACTCATTCATCTGCGTGCGGATGGTGAGGATATCATGAACTTGGCTGTGGACTCGGTGGTGATCGTCGACTTGGGTGACCCCAGCGGGGACCGGTTCACGTTCGTCGGACACCGCAGGCAGCTCCCCACGAGAGGATCCCAGATTGTCTAGCGAGCGCTCTGGTGCCGATTGGGTCACCCGACAGTGCTCGCGCCCTAGTCAGGGCTGGTTCTTGTCTACCCTGCCGGCGCTCCCTCCCATCGGCTGGGGGTGCCGAGTGGCAGTCCTCGCAAGAGTGTGCAACACTGGTAGCCAACGGCACCGAAGCAAGCGAGCCGTATTCCCGGTCTTCATGACCGGGCTCCATTGAGGCGTGGCCGCCCTGTCCCTTCGCATCTCGGGTGTGGACGTATTCCCGGTCTTCATGACCGGGCTCCATTGAGGCTACCATGACACGTGGCGCAACCCGCTCATGCAACTCGTATTCCCGGTCTTCATGACCGGGCTCCATTGAGGCCGTGGGTCCATCACATCAGAGCCCGTCGAACCGGTGGTATTCCCGGTCTTCATGACCGGGCTCCATTGAGGCTCCTTTCGTCCGGGGCCGGCCCTGTGCCGGCCCCCGTATTCCCGGTCTTCATGACCGGGCTCCATTGAGGCTCCGTGCAACGCATGAGAGCGTCGACCAGCATGTCCGGTATTCCCGGTCTTCATGACCGGGCTCCATTGAGGCAGTTGCCTTCACGTCATTGCAACAGTATTCGATGACGTATTCCCGGTCTTCATGACCGGGCTCCATTGAGGCTCATTGATGAACCAGAAAAGATTCTTCTCCGGAAGGTCGTATTCCCGGTCTTCATGACCGGGCTCCATTGAGGCTGCTGCAGCTTGCGCAGTGGAAATGTGACGAGAAGGTATTCCCGGTCTTCATGACCGGGCTCCATTGAGGCGTCGGCATCGGCATCCAGTCGCGCGGTACCACGGTCGTATTCCCGGTCTTCATGACCGGGCTCCATTGAGGCATCTGCATCTCAGCCTTGATCCAACTGACGACATCGAGTATTCCCGGTCTTCATGACCGGGCTCCATTGAGGCCTGCATGGGTGTGTTTGTGCTTGTGGGGGGCTTGTGGGTATTCCCGGTCTTCATGACCGGGCTCCATTGAGGCCCGCGCATGCCGTCCTGGCAGGTGGCGACGCACACGCGTATTCCCGGTCTTCATGACCGGGCTCCATTGAGGCGGCGCTGTCCGTGACTTCTTCGTGGCGGTGTGGAAGTATTCCCGGTCTTCATGACCGGGCTCCATTGAGGCACGGCGGCCCGGGCCCGCCACGGCCGGATCGGGTCCGTATTCCCGGTCTTCATGACCGGGCTCCATTGAGGCCCGGCAACGGCGTCTGCCCTCGTCAAGCTGCTGCCGGTATTCCCGGTCTTCATGACCGGGCTCCATTGAGGCTCGGTCATGTTTGGCTCCTTTCTTCCCGGTGTGTCTCGTATTCCCGGTCTTCATGACCGGGCTCCATTGAGGCACGCCCTGCGCGCCGGCCTTGTACAGGACGGTCGCCGTATTCCCGGTCTTCATGACCGGGCTCCATTGAGGCCCGTCGCCGACCTGAGGGTTCGCTGTAAGCAACTGCGTATTCCCGGTCTTCATGACCGGGCTCCATTGAGGCGCGTTGTAGGTGCGGGCCTTGGTAGCCCAGGACACGGTATTCCCGGTCTTCATGACCGGGCTCCATTGAGGCGTCACGAACACGTCCGGGCCGGGGACGACGCCGAGGTATTCCCGGTCTTCATGACCGGGCTCCATTGAGGCTCCACGAAGCCGCCATACCGGGCGGTCGGGCCGATCGTATTCCCGGTCTTCATGACCGGGCTCCATTGAGGCATGCTCCTGATGCGTGCCATGTCAGACCCCCTCGTGTATTCCCGGTCTTCATGACCGGGCTCCATTGAGGCACTCTCTGTTGCAAGAGAGTCTTTACGGGGCACGGTAGTATTCCCGGTCTTCATGACCGGGCTCCATTGAGGCATCGTCGCCCCGACGCGGATGTCTTCCTCGTTCGATGTATTCCCGGTCTTCATGACCGGGCTCCATTGAGGCTTCTTTACCTGGTCCTTGTACTCCTGGAACGTGGTGTCGTATTCCCGGTCTTCATGACCGGGCTCCATTGAGGCACCAGTGCGATCGCACCAGCAATCGTGGCGCCGAAAAGTATTCCCGGTCTTCATGACCGGGCTCCATTGAGGCTTCGCGGTCAGGCGTCGCGGCCTACGCGACTGATGAGTATTCCCGGTCTTCATGACCGGGCTCCATTGAGGCTTTCTGTTGAGACTGGATGATCAGCCGGGAGTGCGGGTATTCCCGGTCTTCATGACCGGGCTCCATTGAGGCTCCTCGTACACGATGTCGTCCACCGTACCGGGCATGTATTCCCGGTCTTCATGACCGGGCTCCATTGAGGCTAGCAGATGCTAGGCTGCGGGGCATGGACACCACCGAGTATTCCCGGTCTTCATGACCGGGCTCCATTGAGGCGTCTCGTCCCCGTTCGGGGAGGTCGTCGCCGGCGTAGTATTCCCGGTCTTCATGACCGGGCTCCATTGAGGCCAGTCCCCGAAGGCCGCCACCGGGATCTTCGACCAGGTATTCCCGGTCTTCATGACCGGGCTCCATTGAGGCGCAATGGAAGCAGTCAGCTCCGTGATGGCCTGTCGAGTATTCCCGGTCTTCATGACCGGGCTCCATTGAGGCCGCCGCATCCGCGCCCGCCGCATCGCCGACGCCGAGTATTCCCGGTCTTCATGACCGGGCTCCATTGAGGCACCCCAGCGGCCGGCCAACCCCAACCCGAAAGACCCAGTATTCCCGGTCTTCATGACCGGGCTCCATTGAGGCGCCGGCGGCTTCGGCTACACCTCGAGGGTTATGCAAAACTCCTGATTTTAATCTTCGGTGATTCCCGCTCCCGGGCGTGTCGGAACAGACAATGAGGACCTGCC
>ERZ772964.449-NODE-449-length-18703-cov-42.2078_pt1 | contig 18703 bp, 15 predicted proteins | sample MGYA00580675_ERZ772964 | MGnify/ENA primary metagenome ERZ772964 (study PRJEB29015, sample SAMEA2737941) | human oral metagenome | biome: human oral; feature: human-associated habitat; material: dental | place: China | collected 2139 ... | reverse complement strand
GGTCATGAAGGGCAGGGCGCCGGAGATGACTCCGGTGTCGTAGCCGAAGGCGAGGACGCCGAAGGTGATGACGACGGTCGCTATATTGAGTCGGCGCCTGACGGAGTGCAGCCGGACGGCGTCGGGCGGTGGAGAGGGCTGTGCGGTCATTGGTCATCCTCGTTGACGAACGTTGTGAACCGGATTGTCACGTGACAACCTCTGCGACACGAGTATGCGACGGCAGTGGGACCGGTGTCAATAGTTTAGTACGGACAAATTCGATCTGGGCGAGGGCGGACGCCACGCCCAGCTGGCCACGACCGAAGCGAGGAAAGGTTGCAAACACGCCTGTCCATCCGAAACCCGCTGCCATGTGCACGCCGCACCTCATGGCCGCCTCGACTCGCGCCCGCGGAATCGACATGGAGAATGATCGGTACCGGTCCCAATCGGTTGCGCCGAGCCGCCCGGGGAATTCCGGCCGGCGGGTCCCGGTGATGAGCCCCGCGGACCCGGCTCCGCCGCCCGGGCCGCAGAGCCCGCCCGCCCGGGCGCGCGCCGCAGGGCCGACCGGCTCCTCGCGGGCCGAGCCATCCAGCACCGCGGACCCGGCCCGCAACGGGACCGGACTCGCGGCGCTCACGGAGACGGACGGGCGGCCTCGCCGTCGGACCGGCCCGCCCGATGCGCCCGGGGAGCCCCCTCAGAGCGCCAGCTCATACATGTCTCCGCGGTACAGCGCCACGGTGCGCTCCAGGTTCGGGCCTCCGGCAACCCTAGAGGTGACGACGGTCTGCAGGCAGGGCGCGGTGCGCGCGACCTCGAGCAGCCTCGCCTCCGACTCGGTGGGAAGCCGGGCGGAGACGATGATGCCGGTGCGCTCGATCTCGAGGTGGTAGCGCTGCTCAATGAGCTCGTAGAGCGACCCGGTCAGGTCGTGGCCGAGGATCTGGGGCAGGGCGGCCGCGTTGAGCACCGCCGTCTCGAAGCCGATGGCGACGTCGTCCCCCAGGCGCACGCGCCGGACCTCAACGACGAATCCGCCCTCACCGACGTCGAAGAAGGCGCGCTCGGCCTCGTCGACCGGCGGACGCAGGGTGGCCGATATCAGGCGGCTGCCGGCCCGGCGCCCCGAGGCCTGGAGGGCCTCGGTGAAGGAGTTCGACACGCGCGTCATCTTGGTCACACGAGGGCGGGCCACGAAGGTCCCCTTGCCGGGCACCCCGTGGAGCAGACCGCTCTCCGTGAGGATCTGCAGGGCGCGCCGCACTGTCATGGTCGACGCGCCGAATCGCTGGGCCAGCTCCTTCTCGGGGGGGATCTGCGCGCCGGGGCCCGCTTCGGCCGCCATGGCGGAGATCGCCTCTCGGATGCGCTCGTACTTGTGCACGTTTCCGTCTCCACTTCATTGGGGTGTTCTCAACAACCCTAGATCAGGTGTACTATTCATGTCGCGCACCCTAGGGTGCTCGGTAACACCATAGGGTGCTATGAGGGGCCGAGGACCGCCCGACGGATGCGTCAGGACCCACCCGGCTCCCGCGCAGAACGACTCGAAGGAGAGTGAGCCTCCCGTGCAATCCCCATCGTCGAGGGACGACGCCGGCGCTGCGAGCAGCGTCGTGGCGCTGGACATCGGCGGAACCAAGATCAATGCCGCACTGGTGCGCATCAGGGGCGGTGACGCGGAGATCGTCGAGACAGCGACGACTCCGACCGTGGCATCCGACGGCCACGGCGGAGTCCTCGCCGCCGCCGTCCGAGTGGCCGAGGAGGTGCTCGCGGCCCGTCCCGGCACCTGCCTGGACGCCGTGGGCATGTCCGCCGGCGGCGTCATCGATTCCGCCCACGGCATAGTGACCCACGCCACCGACACCATCCCCGGATGGGCCGGCGCGAATCTGGCCGCGCCCTTCGCCGCGGCGTTCGGCGCGCCCTTCTACGCCCTCAACGACGCCCACGCCCACGGCTTGGGCGAGGCGCTCTTCGGCGCCGGGCGAGGACGCGACTCGATGCTGATGGTGGCAGTCGGCACGGGAATCGGCGGCAGCATCGTCACCCACGGCCGTCTGCTGCAGGGCTCGCACGGCGCGGCCGGTCATATCGGCCACATCGGCGTCAGCGAGGCCGAGGGCGTGGAGTGCACCTGCGGGCGCAGCGGCCACCTCGAGGGCCTCGCCTCCGGGCCCGGCATCCTGCGCATCGCCGCAGGACTGGGTGCCGATGAGGAGGCCAGCCGGGACGGGCGGAGCCTGGCCTCGGCCGCCGAGCGGGGGGACGCCGCCGCTCAGGAGGCCTACCGCATCGCCGGCTTCGCCACCGGCCGGGTCATCGGGAGCCTGCTCAACACCGTCGACGTCGACCTGGTCGCCCTGGCCGGCGGGGTGACGGAGGCCTACAGCGGATGGCTCGACGCCGTCAGGCAGGGGGTGGCCCACGACGCCATGGATGTCGTCGCCGCCACGCCCCTGACCACCGCGATCCGCGGATCGCAGGCAGCACTGCTCGGCGCTGCCGCCTACGCCCTCATCCACCTGGGGTGGGCGCCCAGCACCGAACGACTCGCAGAACGAACGGGAGACTGACCATGTCCACGACCAAAGCCCACAGCGGGCACGTCATCTGGGCGGCCCTCATTATCGCCCTGGGCGGCCTGCTCTTCGGCTACGACACCGGAGTCATCTCCGGCGCGCTGCCCGCCATGACCGACTACTTCGGCCTGAGCTCCCTGACCTCGGGCATCGTCGTCTCCTCCTTGACCGTCGGAGCCGCCATCGGCGCCATGACCTCCGGGCGCCTGTCCGACAAGTTCGGGCGCCGTCCGATCCTGCTGGTCGCCTCCGCCGTGTTCGTCGGCGGCTCACTGCTGGCGGCCTTCTCCACATCCGTGCCGATCATGGTCGTCTCCCGCGTCATCCTCGGCCTGGCCGTCGGCTGCGCCTCCAGCATCGTCCCGGTGTTCATCTCAGAGCTCGCCCCCGCCGAGCTGCGGGGCCGACTGGTCGGCCTGAACCAGCTCATGATCGTCTCCGGCATCATGTTCGCCTACCTGTCCAACTACGCCCTGGCCGGCATCAGCCAGGACTGGCGCTGGATGATCGGCCTGGCCGTCATCCCCTCCCTGCTGCTGGGCATCGGTGTCCTCAGCCTGGACGAGTCCCCGCGCTGGCTCGCCGTCAACGGCCGCGCCGACGACGCCCGCAGGGTGCTGAAGAAGTTCCGCGCTCCCGAGGAGATCGATCCCGAGCTGGAGGACATCCGCGCCACCAGCAGCCAGGCCGTCGAGTCGGAGGGGTGGAGGGCGCTCCTCGACCCCCGGCTGCGTCACGTCCTCGTCGCCGGCGTCGGCCTGCAGGTCCTCGGCCAGCTGACCGGCGTCAACGCGGTCGTCTACTACGCCCCCTCGATCTTCGAGAGCGCGGGCCTCGGCGCCTCCTCGGCGCTCCTGGCCACCGTGGGCGTGGGCGTCATCAATCTTGTCTTCACCGTCGTCGGCATGGGCCTGGTCGACAGGGTCGGCCGCACCGGGCTCCTCGCCGCGGGCGCCGCCGGTCAGGCGGTCTGCCTCGCCGTCTTCGCCTTCCTGCTCATGGGCGGCATCGAGTCCGGCGCGAAGTCCTTCATCGGTGTGGCCTGCATCTTCCTCTACATCGCCGCCGTCGCCGTCGGCCTGGACATCGTCGTCTTCATCATTCCCTCCGAGCTCTACCCTCTGCGTATCCGCGCCACCGCCATGAGCCTCACGACCGGGGTGAACTGGACGCTGAGCTTCATCGTCTCCCTGACCTTCCTCAGCCTCTTCGACGTCCTCGGCGGCGCGGGCACCTTCGGCATCTACGCCGTGGCCACGGCCCTGCTGGCCGTCTTCGCGATCAAGGTCATCCCCGAGACGCGCGGCAAGACGCTCGAGGACATCGAGCGCGAACACGTGCGGAGGGACGCATGACCGCCGGCGCGGGGATCGCCTGCACCCGTACCGTCCGGGCGGGGTCCGCGCAACTCTTCCTCAGCCACGGGGTCACCGACAACGCCGCCTCTCTGGCCGCCGAGCACCGGCGCTGGCAGGACCTCTACGACGTGACGTCGGTGGACGCGCGCGGTCACGGCCTGTCCGCCCGTTTCACGCCCGCCCAGCTGGCCGATCCGGTCGCCGTCATGGTCGAGGACCTCATCGCCCTCGTCGAGGACCGCGGCCACGAGGCCCCCTGCATCCTGATCGGCCACTCGATGGGGGGAGCGGTCTCCGCCGCTGCCGCAGCGGCCCGCCCCGACCTCGTCGATGCCGTCATCCTGGAGGAGCCCGCCTGGCTCTCCGATGAGCAGGCGGCCTCCTACCGGGCGGGGGCCCCGGCCCTGGCCGACCGCATGGCGCGGATCTGCGACGACCCCGGCCGCGCCCTGACGGAGAACCGCGAGGCGTACCCCGCGTGGGACCTGGAGGAGGCCTGCGCCTGGCTGCAGGGCAAGGTCCAGGTCGATCGCGACTTCGTGCGCACCGGCGAGGTGTCTGTCCGCACCCCCTGGACCGGGGTCGCCGCGGCCCTGACGGTACCGACCCTGCTGGTCACCTCCGACGGGGGCGACGTGCTGATCGGCGCCGACGGGCTGGAGACGGTCCGCCTCCTGGGCAACCCGGTGATCCGCACGGCCGTGGTTCCGGGCGCCTCGCACTGCGTGCGCCGCGACCGGGCCCAGGGGTTCCACGCGGTGTGCGACCCCTTCCTGGAGGAGGCGGCGTCATGACGCTGGAACCTGCTCGTCTGCTCGACCCCGAGGTGGCTGCGGCGGTGGGCGGCGTCCCCCCGCAGACCACCTGGGATCCGCAGACCATGCGAGCGGCCGGTGCGGCGATCCTCGGCCACGAGACTCCCGCTCCCGAGGGCGTGAGGCGCACGGTGCGCACCGCCCCGAGCGGGGGCGCGGACCTGGAGCTGAGGCTCCACACCCCGGCCGCGGGCGCGAACGCGGTGATCCTGTCCATCCACGGCGGCGGCTTCGTGGCGGGGCAGGCCGCGTACGACGACGACTGGAACGCCCTGCTGGCGCTGCGCACCGGGGCCGTCGTGGTCAGCCCGAACTACCGGCTTCCTCCCGAGCACCCCTACCCCGCGCCTCTCGAGGACTGCGTGGCGGCGTGGCGGTGGATCCTGGCGCGGCACCCCGACGCGGCGCGCATCGTCTACGGGGACTCCGCCGGGGGGAACCTGGCCGCGGGGCTCGCCCTTCACTGCCGCGACTGCGCCGAGACGATGCCCGACCGGGTGTTCCTCATCGAGCCGGTCCTCGACGACCGCCTGGACACGCCCTCCATGCGCGACGCCGCCGACACGGCCGTATGGGACCTGAAGAACGCCACCGCCTCCTGGGCGGCCTACCTCGGGGGCGCGCAGGCCGACACCCACGCGGCCCCGGCCAGGGAGACCGACCTGACGGGACTCCCGCCGACCTTCCTGCTGGCGAACCAGTGCGATCCGCTCATGGACGAGGACCTCGCCTTCGCGCGGGCCCTCACCGAGGCCGGCGTCCCCACGGAGGCGCTCCTGCTTCCCGGGACGTGCCACGGGGTCCTCGGCCTGGACGGGCCCGCCGTCGCCGAGCGCGCGAGAGAATTCGTTCTGAGCCGACTCGCATCCTCAACGACAGGGGAGATGTCCCATGAGTGACCCGATCGAGGCGCTCCGCGGCGGGCTGGTCGTCTCCTGCCAGGCGTATCCCGGTGAGCCGATGCTCCACCCGGAGACCATGGTCCAGGTAGCCCAGTCGGTGGTCGGCGGCGGCGCCGCGGGAGTCCGGCTGAAGGGCCTGGAGGACCTGCGCCTGGCCCGGCCGCTGCTGGACGTGCCGATCATCGGCCTGGTGAAAACCGGTCACGAGGACGTCTACATCACGCCCATGCTGAAGGACGCGCTGGCCGTGGCCGGGACCGGGTGCGACATCGTGGCCGTCGACGGCACGCGCCGTCCCCGCCCCGACGGGCGCACCCTGACCGAGACCCTCGCCGAGCTGAAGCGCCAGTTCCCGAGGGTCACCGTCATGGCGGACTGCGGATCGCTGGAGGACGGTCTGGCCGCCCTGGACGCCGGCGCCGACGTGATCGGCACGACCCTGGCCGGCTACACCGGTGAACGGCCGGCCACGGACGGCCCGGACCTGGACCTTATCGAGGAGCTGGCCGGACGCGCCGAGGCTCCCATCGTGGCGGAGGGCCGTATCCACGACGCCGCCGCGGCCGCCGCCGCCTTCCAGCGCGGCGCGACGGCGGTGACGGTGGGCACGGCCATCACGCACCCGGCATCGATCACCCGCTGGTTCCGCAAGGGGATCGCGCAGGAGCTGAAGCGCTGACGGGCGGGGAGGCACCGCCGGGGGAACGGAGGCCCGCCCGTCGCGGCGAGGCCCTCACGGGTGATTCCAACGAGGCGCGACCCGGCTCACACCTCCCCCTCGCCGAGATCGGTAGAAACCCGCGTCGCCCCCGCGCCCTCGTCCCCAGCCCACTGGCGGGGGACGAGGGCGCGAGGCCTCTGCAGGCGTCGGGGCCCGCGCGCAGAGGGTGGAAGGGCGACGGGAGCACCGCAGCCGGCGGCAGCCGCCGGGCCCGTGACCTCTCCGAGACCGCCGTCGGGCGGGGAGAGGGCCCCTCAGGACCCGTCACTCGTAGACGGCCTTCTGAATGTTCTCGTCCTTCATGTTGGTCGTGTCGTACCAGTAGTAGCCGGAGTCGATGAACGTCTCGACGGTCTCGCCCTTGATGACCTTGTCGGCCGCGACGACGGCCTGGTAGCCCATCTCGTAGGGGTTCTGCGTGACGGAGCCGGCGATGGTGCCGGCGGTGATGAGGTCCATCTGCGGCTTGCCGGAGTCGAAGCCGACGATCTTGACCGTCTTGGTCATGCCGGCGGTCTCCGTCGCCTGCGCGGCGGCGACGGCGCCGTCGTCGTCCGTGGCGAAGATCCCGGCGAGGTCCGGATTCGCCTGGAGGATTGCGGCGGCCTGCTGCTGGGCGACGGCCTGGTCGGAGTTGTTGTACTGCACGTCGACGATCTGGATGCCGGGCGCGTTCTTGGCGACCCAGTCGCGGAAGCCCTGCTCGCGGTCCTGCCCGGTCACCGAGGTCTGCGAGTGGCAGATGATCGCGACCTTCCCCTTGGCGCCGATGAGCCCGGACAGGTGGCTCGCGGCCTCGCCGGCGGCGGCCGCGTTGTCCGTGGCGACAGTCGTCTTCGGGATGTCCGAGCCCGGAACGCCGGAGTCGAAGGCGACGACCGGGATCGAGGCGTCCGTGAACTGCTGGAGCACGGTGCCCTGCGAGTCCGAGTCGAGCGCGGCGAAGACGAGCGCCGACGGCTGCTTGACCAGGGCCTGCTGAAGCTGGTCGTTCTGGCGCGGGACGTCGGTCTCGGTGTCGGGACCGTTGAAGGTGATGCTGTATCCGAGATCGGCGCCCGCGGCCTCCGCGCCCGCCTTGACGGCGGCCCAGAAGGGGCTGGCGTAGCCCTTGGCGACAACCGCGATGGTCCCGCCGCCACCGCCGCCGGCGGTACCGCCCGAACCGCCGCAGGCGGTCAGACCGGTCATCGACAGCGCCAGCGCCGCCACGAGACCGAGAGCCTTCTTGAACCTCATTGTTCGTTCTCCTTGTGTCAGTTGTGTCAGTTGTGTCAGTTGTGTCATGGTCCAGGACTCTCCGGGACCGGTGGGGGTGATGAATCGGTTGTGAGCGGGTCTCCGCCTGACGGCGGGGCTCAGCTCTTCTGGCGTCGGGCGTCCAGGTACACCGCGCCGAGGACGACGATGCCCAGGAGGACCTTCTGCCACTGGTCGGGGATGCCCATGAGCACGGCGCCGTTGCGGATCGTGGCGATGACGATGGCGCCGACGACCGAGCCGAAGACCGAGGCCCGGCCGCCCTGCAGCGAGGCCCCGCCCAGGACCGCCGCGGCGATGGCGTACATCTCGTAGGACTGGCCGACGTCGGGCTTGCCCGACGCCAGGCGCGAGGCCATGAGGACGCCCGCGAGACCGGTGAAGGTGCCGCCGAGCGTGTAGACGAGCATCTTCCACTTCTTGACGTTCACGCCGGACAGGCGGGTGGCCTCCTCGTTGGAGCCGATCGCGAGCGCGTAGCGGCCGATGAGGGTGCGGTTGAGGAGGTAGGCCGCGATGACGGCCACGATCGCAATGAGGTAGAGCGCGTTCGTGACCCCGAGCGTGCGGCCCTGGCCGAGCCTGAGGAAGGCCGTGAACTCCGAGAGCGGAATGGCGGAGGTTCCGGAGATGACCAGGGCCATGCCCCAGGCGATGAGCATCATGGCCAGCGTGGCGATCATGGGCTGCATGCGCAGATAGGCGACGAGGATGCCGTTGACGGTCCCCATCAGGGCCCCGGCGAGCAGGCCCACGGCCACGCCGATGAGGATGACCAGCGCCATGCCCATTCCGGCCCCGGCGGCCCACTTCATGGCCACGGCCAGGCAGACGCCCGTGAAGGCGATGCCGAATCCCGGTGTCAGGTCGATGCCTCCGGTGGCGATGACGAAGGTCAGGCCCAGGGCGAGCAGGACGTAGACGGAGGCGTCCAGGAGCAGCGCCGAGAAGTTGGCGACCTGCAGGAAGTACGGGCTGGCGATCGCGAAGCCGGCGATGAGGATCAACTCGGAGACCACCACCAGCACCTGGGAGCCGTGCCGGGTGAGGAAGCTCGATCGGTCTCCCTTCTTCTTCTGGCCGCGGAGCGCTTTCTTCTCCGCATCGGGGGCGGTTGCTTGCACGGTGCTCACGCTGACTCCTTCGTCGTCGCGGGGACCTGGCCTGTGGCCAGCGCCATGATTGAGTTCTGGGTGGCGTCCTCGTTGTTGAGGACACCGGTGACGCGGCCCTCCCACATGACGACAATGCGCTGGGAGAGACGCAGGACCTCGGGGATCTCCGAGGAGATGACAATGATCGACTTGCCCTGGGCCGCCAGACTGTTGAGCAGGTCGTAGATCTCGTCCTTGGCTCCGACGTCGATGCCCCGCGTGGGCTCGTCGAAGATGAGGATGTCGCAGTCACGGGCCAGCCACTTTCCGATGACGACCTTCTGCTGGTTGCCGCCCGAGAGGTTCTTGGTGTTCTGCCACTTCGAGGGCGTCTTGACCCGGAGCCGCCCGATATAGGTGTCGGTGGTTCCGGCGGCCCTCGAGTCGTCCACGATGATGCCGCGCGCCCACGACCGGTAGGAGGGCAGGGCGGTGTTCTCGACCAGGCTCTTGTCGAGCAGGAGGCCGTAGCGCTTCCTGTCCTCCGACAGGTAGGCGACGGAGTGCCGCACCGCGTCCTCCGGGGACTTGATGCGGACCTCCTTGCCGTCGATCTCGACCCGACCGCCCGTGCTGGGATCGGCACCGATGAGCGCTCGGGCCGCCTCCGTCCGGCCGGCGCCCACCAGGCCGGCGAATCCGAGGATCTCGCCCTTGCGCAGGTCGAAGCTGACGTCCCTCAGGAGGTCCTTCGTGCTCAGGCCCTCGACCTTGAGCCGGATCGGCGCCCGCGGGTCCAGCGGCTCCGGACGGATGTCCGTGGCGATCTTGCGCCCCACCATCTTCTCGATAATGTCGTCGATCGTCATCTCCTCCGCGGGACTCGTGGAGATCCACCGGCCGTCGCGCATGACGGTGATGGTGTTCGAGACCCGTTTGATCTCGTTCATGCGGTGCGAGATGTAGACGATCGCCGTCCGGTCGCTGATGAAGTCCTTCATCACGCGGAACAGCGCCTCGGTCTCGCGCTCGGTGAGCGCGGCCGTGGGCTCGTCCATAATGAGGATCTTGGCGTCGAAGGACAGCGCCTTGGCGATCTCGACCATCTGCTGCGTCGCGACGGTCAGGTCCCCCACCTTCGCGTCCGGCTTCAGGCTCAGCCCCACCCGCTCCAGGAGGGCCCTGGTCTCCTCGCGCATCTTCCTGGGCGACAGGTTGAACCGCGTTCCCGAGAACTGCTCGCGCCCGAAGAAGATGTTCTGCTCGACCGTGAGGTCGGGCATGAGGTTGAGCTCCTGATGAATGATGGAGATCCCCTTGGACTGCGCGTCCAGGGGCCCGTTGATCACGGTCTCCTCTCCGCCGAGCCGGATCACACCGGCGTCGGGCCTGTAGATGCCCCCCAGGACCTTCATGAGCGTGGACTTGCCCGCTCCGTTCTCGCCGACCAGCGAGTGGACCTCACCGGGGCGGAGCGTGAACCGCACGTCGTCGAGGGCCAGCACCCCGGGGAATCTTTTCGTGATCCCGTGCGCCTCAAGCAGAGGCGCCGCCGAGCCGTCAGTCGTCATGTCCCGCACTCTCCTTTCCGTGTTGGTAGTGGTTCCGGCAGTGGTTGGTGATCAGTGGCCACGGATCTCGGCGACCCTGACGGGCCGCCCCTCCTCGCGGGAGACGCCGAGGGCGAGTGCGACGCGGAGGGCCTCCAGGGCGTCGTCGACGGTGCAGGGGCTCTCGCGCCGCCCCGCGACGACATCGACGAAGGCGGCCAGCTCGGCCTCGTAACAGGCCTTGAAGCGGGCGATGAAGTCGTCCCACGGGGCCTCGTCGGGGAAGCTCGCGCCGGGCTCGACGCTCACGAGAGGCGCCTTGGGCTCCAGCCCGACGGCGGCGTTGCCCCTGGTGCCGGCGACCTCCATGCGGACGTCGTAGCCCTGGCCGTTGTTCCGCGAGGTCTGCGCGGTGGCCAGGGCCCCGTCGTCGAGCCTGAGGACGGCGACCGCCTCGTCGACGTCGCCGTGCGCCGCGAAGTAGTCCGCTCCGCGGACCGAGCCGAAGGCGAAGACCTCCTCGACCTCGCGGCCGGTCACCCAGCGCAGGATGTCGATGTCGTGGATGAGGCAGTCGCGCCAGATGCCGCCGGAGGATGCCACGAACTGCTCGGGCGGGGGCGTCTGGTCGCAGGTCAGGACGTGCAGCCGGTGGACCTCGCCGAGCTCGCCGGAGCGCACCCGGCGCCGGGCCTCGGCGTAGCCGGGGTCGAAGCGGCGCTGGAAGCCGATCTGGGAGACGACGCCGGCCTCGTGGACGGCCTCGATGCAGCGCTCGGTTCCGGCGAGGTCGGCCGCGACGGGCTTCTCGCAGAAGAAGGGCAGCCCCGCCCCCGCGGCGCGGATGATGAGCTCCTCATGGGTCGTCGTCGGGGTGGCGATGACGACCCCGTCGACACGGTCCGGGCTCTCCAGGGACTCCTCGACGGTCGCGGCGACGACGGGCGCGCCGCAAGCGGGCTCCAGGTCGTGCGCGACCCGAGCCGCGCGCTCGGCGTCCATGTCGCACACGACGAGCTCCACGGCGGGATTGGCCGCGAGGGCCGCGGCATGGCCGACGCCGATCCGCCCGACGCCGAGCAGTGCGATCCGAATGAGAGGGGTACTCCCACGAGTGGTCATCTGGACCTCCTTCGGGCCAGCGGAGAGAACGAGTCAGCACGTGCTATTGACACGTGCTAATACTTCTAGGGGATTCGTTATCCTTAATGAGTTGGGGGTCGCGCCTCGTCGCGCCTCATCGCCCGACGAGCGAGACGGATGCTACACCGCGACAACTTGTCATGACAAGCGCTATGAGAACGGATCGACTCGAACGGCGCCGGCCTCCCCCGGCCCGCCCGTCGTCGGCCCCCGCCGCGCCCTCCCGGGCGGTTGTCCGTTAGAGTTCCCGATGTGAAGGATCCTGCCCGGGTGACGGCGCAGGTCGAGCCTCCGGCCGTCCCATCGTCCCCATCCCACTGGGAGGTGCCATGTCCGGCCGTCGTCGCTACGCCACCCAGGCGGACATCGCCGCACTGGCCGGCGTCTCACGGGCCACCGTCTCGCTGGCCATCAAGGGCTCGCCCCACGTCTCCTCCGAGAAGCGGGAGCGGGTGCTCGCAGCCGCGGAGTCCCTCGGGTACGTCAACAACGCCATCGCCTCCGCGCTGGCCGGCAACCGCTCGCGGCTCCTCATCGGGCTGCTCGTCCAGTCGCTGTCGAATCCGGTCTTCACCGACGTCCACGAGGCCATCGAGGCGGTGCTCGGCCCGAGCGGGCACAGCGCCCTCATCATGTGCGGCGGCGTCGAGAAGGGCGTCGAGGACGCGGCCCTGAGGACTCTCACGTCCTTGAGGCCGGACGGGATCATGCTGGCCGGATACTCCGGATCGACGTCCTCGCTGTACCGGGCCGTCCAGGCCGTCCCCGTCGTCTCCATCACCCGCGAGATCGTCCCGCCGCCGAGCACGCGGGAGGACCGCACCGGACGCAGGCCGGTGATCCGCAGCGTCGTCAACGACGACCGCGGAGGGGCCGCGCTCGCCACCGAGCACATCCTCTCGCTGGGGCACACCCGGGTGGTCCACATCCGCCTCCCCCGCCCCCTGCCCTATGAGGAGCGCGTCCGCGGATACAGGGAGGTCATGAAGGCCGGCGCCCTTCCGCCGCGCTCGGTGCCGGCGCCGATCACCGTCGAGGGCGCCATGCGCGTGGCTCGCCAGGAGCTCAGCCGGACCCCGCCTCCGACAGCCTTCTTCTGCGGCAACGACGTGCAGGCGCTCGGCGTGCTGGACGCGGTCGCCGACCTGGGCCTGGTCGCGGGGCGGGAGGTCTCCGTCGTCGGCTACGACAACACCTCGATCGGAGCACGCGCGGGCCTGACCTCGGTCGACCAGCACGCCCGCGCCCTGGGCACGATCGCCGCGCGGGCGATGCTCCGGGCCCTGGGCCGGGCCGACGTCGAGGAGCCGGGCACTCCCCCGGCGCCCGTGCTGGTGCAGCGCACCTCGTCGGCTCCCCCGACGACGACCTGACCGGGCGCGGTGGCGCCGGAACGCGGCGCCGGGGCGGGCGCAGGATCTGCACGGTACCTGCACGACGGCGCGGCTACCAGTGGGCGACGACCTCGATGCCCTCCCGCTCCAGGGCCTCGTGCCACGCGGGGTCGCGCAGCAGCCGCGCCTCCCACACGCGCTTGTCCCACTCAGCACCGAAGCGCCGGCGGGCCCACGGCGTGTCCGCCCCCGGGTGGGCGAAGATCTCCGAGGTGCCCTCGGGCAGCGCGGGCAGCAGGCCCGTGTAGAAGTCGCGCAGGGACTCGTAGGCGCCGATCCCGGCAGCCGGGCGCGGGTCGGTGAGAATCATCTGCGGCAGGGCGACGCCGAAGGCGTCCGCGGCCTCGACCGCCCGCCGGTGGGCCCGGGCCAGGGCAACGGGGACCTCGCCGCCGAGCAGGGCGGCGTCGAGGGCGCGGGGCAGGCGGAGAGCCAGGTGGCGCTCGGCGCAGACGGCCAGCACCGGGACCGGCCCCGCCCCGCCGTGCAGGCCGTAGACGGTGCCCGCGTGGGAGTCGATGCGGTCCGCGGCCAGCCCGACGTCCCCCAACCGGGCGAGCTGGGCGGCGACCTCCGCGGCGATGGCCTTGGGGGTGGCGCGCGCCTCGGCGACAGCCGGGTCGACCGGCAGGTTGCCGTCGGGGTCGGCGAGGGCCGTCCCCTCCGGCGACAGCGGCGCCCACGGCTCACGGCCCCGGTCGGAGCTGGTGGCGAGGTGGAGCCCGATGCCGAGCTCGCGCTGCTCACGCAGGGACGCCAGCCCGGGAGCGACCCGGCCAAGGTGCTCCGAGACCGCCAGCACGGTGGTGGCCGAGGCGCAGCCGTCGCGGAGCAGGCCGCGGACCACCTCGGCGCTGGCCGGGTCGTAGCCGTAGTCATCGGCGGTGATCACCACGCGGCGGGCACTCACCGGCGGCTCTCCCCACGCGCGTCGGCGTCCGGGGCGTCGGCGTCCGGGGCGTCGGAGGCCGGGGTGTCGGCGGGCACCCGGATGAACCGGGAGATGACGGCGCCGATCGCCAGCAGGCCGAAGGGGTACAGAGACATGTAGACCCGCCAGGCGAGCCCCGCCCGCGGTCCCGGGTCGTCGCCGGAGTGGTAGCCGAAGAACCACCCCAGGGACAGCAGCGCGATCGAGACGGGAATGGCGCTGAGCCGGCCGAGGACCCCGAAGGCGGACAGGAAGATGCCCTCGCGGTGGATGCCGGTACCGGCGGCGTCGTGGTCGAGGATGCGGGCGAAGATCAGGTCGTTCGTGGCCAGCATGCCGGAGTAACCGAAGCCGACGCACAGGCCGGCGGCAATGGCTGTGGCCAGGTTGCCGGCCAGGAACAGGGGCAGGAAGGACACTGCGGCCACGGGCAGGGCGATCCTCCAGGTGCGCGCGGCGCCGCGCCGTCGCACAATGACGGTCCACACGGCCAGGAAGCCGATCGAGCCCAGGATGACGGTGACCTGCAGGATCGCGGCCTGCCGGGCGCCTCCCCCCAGCGAGTGGTCGACGTAGAGCTGCAGGCCGCCGAGCACCAGCGACATGGCGGCGCCGCAGCAGGCGGAGACGACCCCCACCGTCCAGAGGTAGCGGTTGGTGACGATCTCGGTGATCGAGGCGATGAACCGGGGGCGCGTCTCCTCCACGACGGCCGGGTTCTCGTGGACGCCCAGGGCCATGAAGATAATGACGGCGGTGGCGACGGCGCCGTAGACGACCGCCAGCAGCTCATACCCGCGGGTCGGGTCGGTGCACTGGGGGCTGGAGACGTCGCAGCCCAGGACCGTGCGGGCCAGCAGGGGCGTCAGGCCCAGGGAGATGATCATGGCGACCAGCTGCAGGCCCTGCCGCAGGGAGTTGGCCAGGGCGCGACGGCGCTCGGCGGGGAAGAGCTCGGGAAGCAGGGCGCCGTAGCTGGCGTTGACCAGGGAGTCCGAGGCCTCCGAGAGGATCGCGAAGGTGGCGAACCACGCCACGAGCATGCCCGTCTTGCGTGCCACGACGGCGTCGGGGACCCAGAACAGGGCGATCATCGAGCCCAGCAGCAGCAGGGCGCCGGCGACCAGGTAGGGGCGCCGTCGTCCCCAGCGGCTGCGCGTGCGGTCCGAGATGTAGCCGAAGACCGGGTTGTCGACGGCGTCGATAATGCCGTAGACGGCGTAGACCCCGGCGTAGGCCGCGGCGTCCATGCCCAGGACCGAGACGTAGAAGTAGAGCATCGACCCCTTGATGACGTTGATGGGGATCGAGGTGCCGAACATGCCGATGGCGTAGCGCCACGGCGGGGTGCTGCGGCGCGGAGCGGGAGCCGGAGGGGCCTTCACGGGGCGCCCTCACCGCGCAGCCGCGGGCATGACCGCGAGCACGTCGCGCGCACGCGTCGCCGCCACGTACAGCAGCGAGCGCTCGCGCAGCCGCCAGTCGGCGAGCGCCTCCTCGTCAAGGGCCTCCCGGTAGCGGCGCCGGGGGTCGAGAAGCGTATTCGCGTCGAGCAGGAGCACGTGCGTGAACTCCAGGCCCTTGGCGCGGTGCATGGTCATCACCAGCGGCATGCCCGGCCCGGCCTCCTCGCGGTCCACGGCCCGCACCTGCAGGCCCTGCTCGCCCAGCGCCGTCGCCACCTGGTCGCGGCGGTGCCTGTCGGGCACGAGGACGGCGATGGTCTCGGGAGCCGCGGCCCTGACGCCTCCCGCCCCCGTCCCGTCGTCGTCGGCTGGCAGCCAGCTGCGCACGACCGCGGCGGCGCGCCGCATCTGCTCGCGCGGCGAGCCCGCGGGGACGAGGATCGGCGCCGGTCCCGAGCGCGAGGAGCGGTAGGGGTGCGCCTCGGCCCGCCCCTCCAGGTCGGTGAAGGAGCCGCCCTCGAGCACGTTCATGGCCCAGGCCAGGTTCTGGGCGGTGGTCCGGTAGTTGAGGGTGAGGCGGCGGGCCCGCCCGCGGATCTCGATCCCGTAGTGGGACAGCGTCACCTTCTGGCCGTAGATGCGCTGGTGGGAGTCCTCGCACAGGAAGAGGTCGTCCGGCCCCTCCGCGACCAGTGCGCGCAGCAGCCGGAAGTGCGAGGGGGTGAGGTCCTGGGCCTCGTCGACGACGACGTGATCGAAGAGCCGTTCGCGGTTCCTCTCCAGCCAGGCCGCGGCGATCGCGGCCCTCTCCCCGAAATCGGCTCCCCCCTCCGATTCCCCCGCGGAGCGGTAGGCCGCGATCACCTTCCAGACCGCCATGCGCCGGGCCCGGCTGAGAGCCAGTCCCCGGCCCTGACGGCGCACATGCAGGTACTGGGACTCGGTGGTCACCCGGTTGGGCAGGACGACGGTCTCGTACTCGGCCTCGAAGAACGCCGCTGTGGCGATCTTGTCGGGGAGGACCTGACCGGCCTCGTCGATGGCCCGGCTCCAGCCGGCCTTGGAGGGCTTGAGCAGGTTCTCCCTGGGGCGGCCGAGCACGTCCTCGACGGCGTCCGCGATGCTCGCGCGGGCGCGCCGTATGACGGCCCAGGCGACCTGGTCGATGCCGCCGACGTAGACGCCGGGCCTGTCGAGCCGCTTCACCGTCTGCGCGCCGGAGAGCCGGTGGACCTGGGAGGCGAGGTCGTCGGCCAGGTTGCGGGTGTAGGTGGTCAGCAGCACGCGCGCGCGGGGGTTCGCCCTGGCCAGGTTGCGGGCGCGGTGGACGGCGACGACGGTCTTGCCGGTGCCCGCGCCCCCGGACAGGCGGAAGGCGCCGTTGCGGGTCCTCTCCGCGTACTCGCGCTGCTGGGGGTGGAGGAAGATGCGCCAGGCGCCGAAGTCGCCGCTCTCGATGATCCGGCGCAGCTCGTCGTTGTCCTCGACCTTGTAGAAGGTCATGCGGGCGGCGGGCAGGTCGAGGCCGGCGAGGAGCTTCTCGTCCTCCGTGCCCTCGATAACGGCGCTCTGGTCGAGGGCGAGCTCGCTGCGCACCTGTTCCAGCGGGGTACCGGTCGCCAGCTCCAGGAGGGCGTCGGCCTGCCACTCCACGCTTGCGGATTCGATGACGGCTATCAGCGCGTCCACGGTGGGCGCGGCGAGCGCGCGGGCGGCGAGCGCCGCGTCCACGCCGAGCCGGGCGTGGATGTCCTGCGCGGTCAGGCCCTCCTCCCAGCCGGGGGCGTCCTTCAGGACGGTCGCGTCCCGTACCGGGACGCCTGCGGGAACCGGCGGCACGGGCGGGGAGGACGCGGCGTGCGGTTCGCCGCTCGACCGGGCCGGGTCGCCGACCCCGGAAGCGTCCCCGGCGAGCGCCTCGACGGCGTCGGTGATGCGGTGGATCTCGGGGACCCCGTTGACGGGGTTCGTGGCCAGGCGGGTGGTGCGCGCTATCTTGATGGCCCTGTCGTGCGGCCAGATGCCGTAGAAGCCGTAGGTGGGTCCGAAGGCGCCGTTCACCTTGAACAGGACGGCCCGGAAGTTGTCGTCCACCCTGCCCGTGCGCACCCGGGGGTCGGCGGCGGACTGAATGGGCTCAATGTGCAGGCCGGGGAGAGTGTCGTCCTCGCCGAGCTTCTCCAGGAAGGCGTAGGCCTTCTTCTTCATGGACGGATCCATGCCGTCCTTGGCCTTGATCCACACCAGGTTGACCATGTCTTATTCCTTCGTCAGGCGGGCGCGCACCGCTGAGGCCGCAGCATCGGGGTCCCGGCCTACACGGTGAGCGGTCCATCCGGCCGTGTGCAGGCCGGCGATCTCCTGGTCGTCCGTCTCGGCGCGGGCCACCGCCATATGAAGGTCTGGGCAGGACAACTGTAGGTGCACTTCCGGGATGTTGCGAGCTGTTGGGTGGATGGGAAGGCCCATGCGTCCCGGGCCCCGGAGCCGCACGACGTCGGCTCTGCCGCGTGCGCGTCGCGAGAGGCTCGGCCGCTCATCAGGTCCAGCGCGCCGCCACGTCCTCCACGAGGCCGCAGGCCGGCGAGGCCGGCTGCTGCACGCGCCCGCCGGGGCGGAGGATCCCCGGACCGGCGGCAGGTCTGCAGGCCTCACGGGACCTCCGGCTCACAGGTGCTTGAGCGCCTCGCGCCGGCTCAGCGGGGACAGGCGCGGGTGCCCCTCGACGAAGGCGCGCACCCAGGCGCCGTCGGTGCGGGCGTAGTCGCGCAGCGCCCAGCCGATCGCCTTGCGGATGAAGAACTCGCCGTCGTCCTGGTTGGCCTCGATGACGTCGCTGAGCAGGGGCAGATCGGTGTGCTCCTTGTGCTGGAGCTGGCAGATGATCGCGCTGCGGCGCACCCACAGGTCCGCATCAGTCGCCCAGGCGCACATCCGGGCGGCAGCAGCGGGATGCGCCCGCACCACGAGGCCGACGGCGTGCGAGGCCTCGTCCACCAGGTCCCACCACTGCCCGGTGCGCAGCAGGTGCTCGTACAGGGCGAGGGACTCGATGCGCTCGGCGTGCTGCGCGCAGTGCCTGGAGCGGATGATGGCGAGCACCGCGAACCGCTCCTCCCGGTGCTCGGCCGTGTCCCACACCCGGCGCAGCGCGGCCTCCCAGCCGGTGGCGTCGCGCCACAGGCAGGGGTGGGAGGCGGCGACCGCCTGGGCGATGCGGCGGGTGCGGGGGACGCCGACGCCGTACATCTCCATGGCCGACTTGAGGTAGCGGCGCTGCTGCTCGGCCCGCGCGGGGTCGCCGGCTGCGGCCAGTGCCTCGCGCAGGTCGCGGACGAGGGCGTTCGTCTCCTCGGTGAGCCGGGCAGCCAGTGGGGTCATGTCGGCACCATAGCGGATCGCCGTCACGCTCACCGGCCGCGCCGGGCCAGCGCGCACGGGCCCGCTGGCCGGGTCAGTCGCCGTAGTGGTGGCGGCAGGCCACGATGTGGATGTCCCCACCGTCATCGATGCGGTAGACCAGGCGGTGCTCGTCGGTGATGCGCCGGGACCAGTA
>ERZ772964.444-NODE-444-length-18795-cov-5.89952_pt1 | contig 18795 bp, 17 predicted proteins | sample MGYA00580675_ERZ772964 | MGnify/ENA primary metagenome ERZ772964 (study PRJEB29015, sample SAMEA2737941) | human oral metagenome | biome: human oral; feature: human-associated habitat; material: dental | place: China | collected 2139 ... | reverse complement strand
GAGAAGATCAGCGCCGAGACCGGCATCCCCTTCACGCAGGCCGGCAACCTCTTCGCCGCCCTGGGCGCCCACGACGCCCTGGTCCTGGTCTCCGGCGCGCTGCGCGTCCTGGCCGACGCGCTCATGAAGATCGCGAACGACGTGCGCTGGTACGCCTCGGGCCCGCGCAACGGCATCGGCGAACTGCTGATCCCGGAGAACGAGCCCGGCTCCTCCATCATGCCCGGCAAGGTCAACCCCACCCAGTGCGAGGCGATGACCATGGTCGCCACCCAGGTGTTCGGCAACGACGCGACCGTCGGCTTCGCGGGCTCGCAGGGCAACTTCCAACTCAACGTGTTCAAACCTGTGATGGCGTGGAACGTCCTGGAGTCGATCCGCCTGCTCGGAGACGCCTGCGTGTCCTTCGACACGCACTGCGCCTACGGGATCGAGCCGAACCGCGAGAGGATCCAGCACAACCTGGATATCAACCTCATGCAGGTGACGGCGCTGAACCGCCACATCGGCTACGACAAGGCCTCGAAGATCGCGAAGAACGCGCACCACAAGGGCCTGTCGCTGCGCGAGTCCGCCCTGGAGCTGGGCTTCCTGACGGAGGAGCAGTTCGACGCGTGGGTGGTGCCCGCCGACATGACGCACCCCAGCGCCGCCGACGAGTGATCCCGGACCGGCCCTGCCGGGCGGCCCCGCTGTTCCAGCGGGGCCGCCCGCGTTCTCGCGGCACCCCGGCGCGGACTACGCCCCGGGCAGGACCAGGGGGATCGGCGCCTCGTCCACGCCGTCCTCGACACTGAGAGAGGCGACAGTCCGCGGAGTGGGGTTCCAGCTGATGATGCGGGCGCCCCGGGGGTTGATGACGTCGTAGGCAGGATCGGCCGGGTCGATGTCGATGCGCGCGCGCTTCAGCTTCAGTAGCGACTCCTTGGCCGTCCACAGGTTGACGACGTCCCCCGGGTGCTCATTGAGGTGCATCCGCTCGGCGACTGTGAAGATACTGGGAAGCAGGGCGATGCGCTCGGCGGCGGCGAGCACATCGCAGTCCACTCCGACCCGCTTGTCGCTGATGGCGACGCACACCAGCGCTTGGCAGTAACTGGCGGCAGCGTGCCAACCGGGCACGGTGAACATGGCGGAGGCCATGGGCGCGCCGTCCCCGACTTGCGCGATGCCCCCCTTCGACGTGATGCGGCCGTCGGCGCGCGCCTCGTCGAACAGGGAGTGCAGCAGGATCCGCTCGACCAGGGCCCCGCGCTGGAAGATGGTGGGCTGGCGCCTCACCCACGTCCTCTCCTGGGGCTCCAGGCTCTGCGCACAGCCCCACAGGGCGCGGTAGCCCATTTCGAGGGGCGCCCAAGCGATGTACGAGTCCCACTTCGGCCACCACATGGAGCGCTGGCCGGGGAGCACAGGGCTCTTGGCCTCGGTGTCGTCTGACATGGCGATGACACTCCTTCCGGGGCGGGTACAGGAACCCGGTCCCGTACCCTTTCACACATTTAACAACTTTGTTGCGTTTCTGTCACCTTACTTAGAATCCATGAGGAGACTCAACACCTTTGGCGAAAGCATGACGCACCTCCCACCTCCATGACCGCGTGCCCTGGGCGCCCCGGGCGCCCCGACCGCACCTCCCTATACTGATTGGTATGAATGATCGTTTATCACTGGAGGGCTTGCGCTGCGCGGCCGCCGTCCACCGTTGCGGGTCGTTCTCGGGGGCGGCCCGGGAGTGCGGTCTGACACAACCGTCCGTGTCGGCCGCCGTGCGCAGGATCGAGGGCTTCATGGGCCACCCGTTGTTCGAGCGGTCGGCGCAGGGGGTAGCCCTGACTCCCTTCGGGGAGGCCGTGATCGGCCTCATCGAGGACGCTGCCGCCGCTGCCGACCGGGTCGCCGCCGCATCGAGGAAGGGGAGGGCCGTTCCCGTCCACCTGGCGATCGGCGCGTCCGCCCTCGTCCCGCGCCCCCTCATCGAGGGGCTGCGGCGCGCCGCCCGCGCCCACTCCCGTCTCAGCGCAGATTCCCTGGCGCTGAGCGAGTACGACCTGTTGGATCTGCAGTTCCAACTCGAGACCGGGGGCATTGACGCCGCCCTCCTGCCCGCTGTGCTGCCCGCCACGCGCTACCGGAAACGCGAGATCGGATCGGAGGCGATGCGACTGGTCGACTCCCCCGGCCAGCCGCATTCGAGCGCCGCGCCCGTCACTGCCGCCGAGGCGTCCGCGCGCACGTTCGTCCTCATGGCGCCCATGTGCGGGCTCTCCGTTTTCACCGAGGCGTTCTTCCGGTCCGCAGGGCTCCCCCTCAAGGAGCACCCCGATCGGGCCGCCTCGTACCGGGAACTGGAGGACCGGGTGGCCCTGGGCCTGGGCAGCGCGATCCTGCCGGAGTCGAAGGTGACGCGCCAGGACTTGGTCGGGCACGACCTCGTGGGCCCCGACGGCAACCCCGTCGTAATGCGGTACCGGGCGTACTGGCGGGACGATTGCCCGATGGCCCAGCTCATCGAGGAAATCACACGGAGCCTCGGGGCAGAGTAGCGGGCAGCACCCAACACCCGGCATCCCCGCGCCCACATTCCGGACCCAACCCGCCCCGGGTGGGACAGAACGAGCGGCCCGCCCGCGCCCCGGACCCCGCACCCGCATTCCGGACCCGGGGGCCGGGCCCGCGTCGGCATCGGCATCCCCCCCGAGGCCATAGACATCGTCTATACCCCCGCTCAGGAAGAACACAGCCCACCGCCCTTCGCCCGAGACGATCGAGGCGGCCCGCCCCGAGTGGGACAGAACGTGCACCACGCCCGGGGGCGGAAAGAACCACCCGCCCGGGGACAGAACGAGCGGCCCGCCCGCGCCCCCGGCTGGGCGCCTCCGAGAACGGGGAGCCGAGAAATGCGCGGGGATGAGCAGAACCCCCGCGCCACGGCGCCTCCAGGAACGCGGTGCCGGGAACCCGTGGAATGCGGCGCCCGACACCCCGACACTCGGACCCCCCGCGCCCCGGGAACCGGCCCCGGGAGTTCGTGTTGGCGGGGCTGGGGTCCCCGGACACCCCGCCCCGGGAACCGGCCCCGGGAGCTCGTGTTGGCGGGGCTGGGGTCCCCGGACACCCCCGCGCCCCGGGAACCGGCGGAACACGGGATCCTCGGAATACTGCGCGCCCGGGCGCCGTTGAGACACGTATCCGACGAAAGGCGCGCCCATGACGACCCCCGCAACCGGCACCGGCACCGGGAAAGCGGACAGCGCTGCGCGCTCCCGCCTCGTGCGCCGCGCCGTCGAGATCCTCTGCTCCGAGCAGGGCACCGAGCCCCCGGCCGACCTGGACCCCGGAGCCCAGCGCGCCCTGCTCCGCGCCTTGATGAACACCCGTGAGCCCGGCCCCCTCGACCCGGAGTACCTCGAGGTGGAGGGCGCCATCCTCGACGCGGAGGCGCGGGCGCGGGGAACCGTCTCGTGGGAAGACGCCGAGGCCTCCCCCATCCACCCGCGGATGGCCCTGTGGCGCGGGGACATCACCCGCCTGGCAGTCGACGCCATCGTCAACGCCGCGAACTCCGCCCTGCTGGGGTGCAGGGTCCCGGGCCACGCCTGCATCGACAACGCGATCCACTCCGCCGCCGGGCTCCAGCTGCGCGAGGCGTGCGCGACCATCATGGCCCAGCGGCGGGCGGCCGGACTCGGCCCGGAGCCCACGGGGGAGGCTGAGATCACCCCGGGCTTCCACTTGCCCGCCCGCCACGTCCTGCACACGGTGGGGCCCATCGTCTCCGGGCGCCTCACCGACGCGCACCGCGCGGCCCTCGCCTCGTCGTACCGGTCCTGCCTCGGCCTGGCCGCCTCCCACGGCCTGCGGACGGTGGCGCTGTGCTGCGTGTCCACCGGGGTCTTCGGGTTCCCGCAGGACCAGGCCGCCCGCATCGCAGTGTCCACGACCGCCGCGTTCCTGGACTCCGCCGCGCCCGGCGCCTCCCGCATGCGCGTGGTCTTCGACGTGTTCGGTGCGCGCGACGAGGAACTCTACCGGAGGGAACTGGGGCTGTGAGCGCGGACGGACTGGGGCAGCGAGCGCGACCGGGGACCGTGAGCGCGGACGGAGGCGGGGCTGGCGCCGCTCTGTCCTCGCTGGTGGAGTGGGCCGACGCCATCGTCATCGGCGCGGGCGCGGGCCTGTCCATCGCGAACGGCGACGCCCACGCGGGCCCGGTCTTCGAGGAGCGCTTCGCCGACTTCATGGAGGCCCGCGGCATCACGGACGCGTACTCGGGCGGCTTCTACCCCTTCCCGACCCCCGAGGAGCGGTGGGCGTTCTGGGCCAGGCTGATCTCCTTGCTGCGCTACGAGGCCACCGCGGGCAACGTGTACCGCGACCTTATGGACCTGGTGCGGGACCGCGACTTCTTCGTCGTGACCACCAACGTCGACCACCGTTTCCAAATGGCGGGCTTCCCCAAGGAGCGCCTCTTCTACACGCAGGGCGACTACGGGCTCTTCCAGTGCGCCACCCCCTGCCACAACGCCACCTACGACAACCGCAGCGCGGTGGAGGCGATGGCCGCCGCCGAGCACGCGATGCGCGTGCCCTCCCCGCTGCTCCCCCGCTGCCCCCGCTGCTCGGGCCCGATGACGACGAACCTGCGCATCGACGGGCGTTTCGTCCAGGACGACGGCTGGGAGGCGGCCGCGCGCCGCTACGCGGACTTCTGCGCCTCCCATGAGCGCGGGCGCGTCCTCCACCTCGAGCTCGGAGTGGGGGCGAACACCCCCGGGATCATCAAGTACCCGTTCTGGCGGCGCACACTGGAGAACCCGGAGGCGCGCTACGCGACGGTGGCCCTCGACGCCTGTGCTCCGCATGAGATCGCGGACCGCTCGTTGGTGGTCCGCGCCGACATCGCCGCCGTCCTGGCTAGTGCGGTCCACCAGGGCCGCGCGCTCGATTGACGGCGCGCTGACCGCCTCGATCCCGAGGAAGGCACTGAGCACCGCGGGGCATAATCGCAGCGGCAAGGCCGCCCCTCGCGCCAACGACAAGCCCGCCCCCGGCGTCGGCCCGGACCCGGGGCCAGCATCAGAACAGTGCTCGGGGGGGCTTACCCCCTTGTCTGGAACCCGTTAGCCTGGTGGCATGGCACGTGTGAAAGACCCCCGGGGGATCCTCACCTTCACCTTCCGCTACCTGGGGCTCCACGTGGCCTTCCTGCTCGGGCTCCCCTACTCCTTGGGCGTGGGCCTCGCCTTGTTCTACTTCTTCGGATTCATGGGCTTCTTCACCTTCATCCAGGTGCTGGCGTCCATCTCCCAGAAGTTCCTCGACCACGCCGGAGCATGGAAAGCCCTGGTGATCATCGGGGCCATGGCCTCCGATGTGGCGGTCCTATGGTGGTTGGGGCGGATGCTGGGGGGCCTGTTCAGCGGTTCCGACTGGGAGTTCGTGGTCAGCTGGCTCCCCTTACATTTCCTCGCCGCGTTCCTGGCTTGGGGGCTGCGCGAGATCATCCACACAGGGGGCTCGAGAGGAACCGCCGAGCCCAGGGATCCGGGCGGTTCGGCCGATCCCGATGGTCCCGCCGACCCCGATGGTTCCACGAGCCCCAGTGGCTCCGAAGACTCAAGCACCCCGACGGTCAGCCCCACGGACACGAACCCCAAGGCCGACGACCGGTGAGGCCGTGGGGCGCTGGCGTCACCACCCGCCCAGGTTCATGAACCGTGACACCCAGGCGCGCAGGGCATCGAGTACCCTGGCCTTCTTCTCGGCGCGGCCACCACCCCGGGCGAAGCGCGACATATGGGGCAGGATGCTCGACAAACCGGTCCCCTCCTCGGAGACGAACCCCTCCGCCAGTGCGCGGTGGGCGAACTCGCTGGCGTTCTCGCGCAGGTTCTCGCGTTCGATGATCCCCTCCAGTTCGGCCTCTCGGCGCTCGGCGACGTAGCGCGCGAACTCGGTTGCCACGTCCCCGCTCAACGACACGCGCCTGTAGAAGTCCTCTATGAGGTCGCGCTTGTCACGCAGTGAGGGGCTGGATTTCAGGGCGCGCGTGATCTCGACGGGGATCTCCACATCCCTGCCGTCCCCTCTGCTTGCCCGGTGCTGCTCGACCAGCATCAGGACGTAGTCGACGTTCACCTCGACCTGTTTGACCAACTCGATCTCGAAGACGAGGTCCCCGTTGATGGGTTCCTTGTCAGCGGCGTCGTGCTGGCGCATCTCCTGGTAGAGGTCCAGGTAGGCGCTGCGGTAGTCCTCGATGTCGCGCGCGGGTTCCCCATGACCCCCTCGACCCGTATGGTGCCGTCGGCGACCAGTTGGGAGTGGAGCACGTGGACCCGCTGGTAGCGCCGCGGAGTAGTGACCTCAGGCGTGACGCGCGAACCTTGGAGGACGATGAATTCGCCGCCGACCGCCCGGGCGCGGGCGTCGATCCCCCGCTTCGAAAGCACGCAGCGGAAAACAGGGCTGTCCTCCGCCGGGGTACTCTCCTCCTCACGAGGCAGGGGGTGGGCCTCACGGAACACCTGGATCCCCAGGACAGGAAGTATCGAGCGCATCTGGGTGAAGAATGCCTCCGCGTCGGATTGCTGGGCCTCCGAGAGTGTTCGCTCCTGCGGGATCTGCGCGTTGTCCTTGAGGGTTGCCCGTTTCGCGCGCATGGCGACCTCGACCATGCGCGCCTCCAGGTAGCCCCAGTGCCCTTCGTTGAAGGCGTCTTCGCACGAGGAGACCAGGACGGGCCGGTCCACCCGGACACGTTTGCCGTTGCGATGCCGCCCGCTTCCCCGTCGACCAAGAGGAGCTCGATGTGCTTGCACACCATCGCAGTCAAGCCTTCTTTTCTGGGAATGACAGCAAACGGTCGCGGTAGTACTCGTACTGTTTGCGCCGGACTACGATCTCCGCAGGAAGGCCAGTGGCCCCACTTCCCCTCACCACATTTTCGTACTACGATAATAGGGTGAGAGCGATGAACGGACACTCCGTTTCCGAGGCGCAGATCGACGACTGGGTCGCGGAGGCCGAGCATGGCTACGACGTGGAAGCCCTCCGGCGCCGGGGGCGCCCCCGCCGTGGAGACCAACCCGCGCGGACCATCTCGGTGCGCCTCACTGATGACGAGATCGACGGCATCGACCGCTACGCGGATAAGAATGGGGGCACGCGTTCCACGGTGATACGCGACGCCCTGCGCGCCTTCATCTCATGATTTTGAGACCATCGGCACTGAAACAAGGGATCTCCGAAGAAGCCGCGGTATTCGCGGCGACGAACGGGTGCCGATTCACGGCTTCGCTTGACGACGACCATCCCCAGCGGGAGTTTCGCCTCGGTTTCGACCAATCCATGCGTTTCCTTGAACTGGTTGTCCTGCGCTGGGACGATCAAACGGAGGAAATCATCCATGCGATGAAAGCGCGCAGAACATACCGGCGCCTACTGGAGTAGGCGCGTCCACTCCCTGCGGCCCGGGCAGCCTCCGCCCTGTCCCACGGAACCCGGCCCCAGCCTCGTCCCCGGATCCGCGGAACCGGGTCCCGCATCCATCCGGCGCATCCCCCTCCCCGCGTGCGCTTCGCATCACTGCGCCCCTCCGCGAGGCGGGCACTCGGGAGCCGACATACAGTCGACAGCCGCAGCCCATTCCCGTGCAGATCAGCCACCCCCATGAGTCTTGAATTGCTCATCATCGTCTGCGTCGCGGCCATCGTGGCGACGGCGGCCGCGGGGCGCCGTTACCGGAACTCGAACACGGGATCCCGAGGCCCCGCGGTTCTCGCGGCGAAGGACGGGCGCCGTTCCGCAGCACTGGGCCAGACGATCAATCGAACACCCACATATCGGGACGGCCCCTGACGGGCTCACCCCCGTGGCACGAACCCGTTAGCCTAGTGGCATGGCGCGCGCGAAAGACCCCCGGGGGATCCTCACCTTCATCATCCGCTACCTGTTGCTCCACGTGGCATTCCTGATCGGGCTTCTCCTCTCTGTGAGCGGGGATCTCGTTCTGTTCTACTTCTTCGGCTTCATGGGCTTCTTCACCTTCATCCAGGTGCTGGCGTCCATCTCCCAGAAGTTCCTCGACCACGCCGGAGCATGGAAAGCCGTGGTGATCATGGGGGCCATGGCCTCCGATGTGGCGGTCCTATGGTGGTTGGGGCGGATCCTGTACGGTTTGCTCGTTGGTTCCGACTGGGAGCTCGTGGCCAGATGGTTGCCCTTCCACTTCATCGCCGCCATCTTCGCCTGGGGATTGCGAGAGATCATCCACGCGGTGAACTCGGGAGGAACCACCAAGCCCAGGAACCCGAGTAGTCCCGCCGATCCGGGTGGTCCCGCCGATCGCAGCGGTTCCGCCGATCCCGGTGGTTCCACGAGCCCCAGTGGCTTCGAAGACGCAAACACCCCGACGGACGGCCCCACGGACACGGACCCCAATACCGACAGCCAATGAGGCCGTGGGGTGCTGGCGTCACCGCCCGCCCAGGAGCGGGCAGCCCCGGTCCGGCCTGCCCCAGCGCCCCGCGCGCTTTCGCTCCATCACCGGCCTCCGTTGGGCGGGCACTCGGGAGCCGACATACAGTCGACAGCCCCAGCCCGTTCCCGTGCAGATCAGCCACCCCCATGAGTCTTGAACTGCTCATCATCGTCTGCGTCGCGGCCATCGTGGCGACGGCGCTCACCAACCGTTTCCGCTTGATCGGCCCCGTTATGCTGATCGTCGCTGGCCTGGTGGCCTCGTTCGCGCCGGGTGCCGAGGGCGCGGGACTGCCCAGCGAGGTCGTCCTCACTGTGTTCCTCCCGGTCCTGCTGTACTGGGAGGCGCTGTCCGTATCGCTCAATGGCATGCGCCGGGCGCTGCGGGGCATCATCCTCTCAGCAACCGTCCTGGTGGCCATCACCTCGGCGATCATCATGGCGGCGGGCCTGGCAATGGCGTTGTCTGCGGCGCGGCCACGGTGCTGCTGTGGGCGAAATGGAACGCCAGCCGGAGCGACGCGATGCTGTCGAACCTGATCGCGCTCGCAGTCCCCTTCACCACCTATTTCCTCGCCGAGGAGCTCCACGGCTCCGGCGTGCTCGCCGTCGTCGCCTCCGGCATCGTCTACTCCCGGTACAACCGGAACGCCAACGACTCCGCCATCCGCCTCGTCGGGATCCCCTTCTGGTCGGTTCTCACCTACCTGATGAACACCGTGCTGTTCATCATGGTGGGACTGTCCCTGCCCGACATCGTCCGCCGCCTCCCCCACCAGGAGGGGGCCATCTCCCTGGCGATGGCCCTGTCAATCCCCGGGTCCTTCGGGGGGACCGCCTACGAGGAGCGCGACCTCGTGGTCCTCATCACCGCAGGAGTGACCCTGCTGTCACTGGTCGTCCAGGGGATCGCGCTCCCCCACGTGGTCCGCTGGGCGAACGCGCGCCCCACAGCCGTCCAGCGGCGCGAGGCGGAGGAGTTGGACGAGGAGACGCGCGTGCTGGCAGGGATCATGCGCGACATCGTCGAAGAACTCCCCTCCATGGCCCAGCGGATCGGCGTCGAGGACGAGGACCTCGTCAACGCGATCCGCGAGTCCTACGGGCGCCGCGAGCAGCGGATGGTCCAGGCCGCCTCCGAGGAGGAGTTCTCCTTCTTCGACGGGGACGAGACCGTCCTGCGGCTGGAGTGCATCGACTTCGCCCGCGCCAGGGTGCTCGAGGCGCGCAACGCCGGGCATTTGGACGGGGCGACCGCCTCCCTGGCGATCAAACGCCTCGACACCGAGGGCGCACTGCTGGCGGGACCGATCGAGATGGAGTGAGGCCGCCGGAGCTTCCCGCGCGTCGATTCAGGCCCCCGGTTCCAGCGGGCCCACCACGGCGCTGGCCGCGTCCGAGCACACGCTGAGGTCCGCGTGGCTCAGGGTCACTTGCGCCGTGTCGCCGGGCAGGACCACGGTGACCAGGTCCGCGCTGGCGGTGGAGCACCCGGCTGCGGCAGGGTCGTCGAGTGTGAGGATCGCGTGCGCCGATTCCTGGGGGAGCACTTTGAAGATGTTCCCCGGGTCCTCGCCGTCGCGAATTGCCTCCAAGCCCACGGTCTCGTTCGTCTGCGACGACATGAAGGACACCTGCGGGAAGCCGCTGATGGTGCACTCCTGGCTGCTGCCGTTCCAGAAGGAGATCGTGACCGTGGTGGTCCCGCCGTTCGTCGTTTTCTCCCCCAGGGACGCCTGGAGCTCCTCGGCCGTGCACGGCAGCCCCTCCACGTCGGGGGGCGGCAGGGACGGCGAGGCCGTGGCCGCTCCGGACTGGGGCGCTCCCGTGGCCGGGGGCTGGGCGGTGCCCGAGGCGCCACCGGTCGCGCTCTGCGAACCGGTTCCGCTCTGGGCGGTGCCGCCGGGAGCGCAGGCGCCCAGCGCCACGCAGGCCAGGGCAGCGGTCATCATACGCAGCTTCTTCACCATGTGTCCATCCTAGTCTCCGCGGGGTGCCGACCACCAGGCCCCTCCCCTGTGGCGCGCCGCCGGGCGACGGCCACCGCTGAGGTGGGGCCCGCTGTCACCTCGCCTGGTACGGGTCGATGTTCGCGTTAGTGGTGTTCGAGCAGGTCTTGCCGGAGAAGTCGACCCCTATGGTGTCGTCCTCTGCGGCGAGCGACACCCAGATCTCCGTGAAGTCCTCCTCCTTGCAGCTCGTCAACGCGGACGGGTCGATGATGTGCAGCGTGGCCACCGCGCTCCCCCCGGGGCCCAGGGAGACCGTGGTGGCCTTCGCGACCCTGCTTGACTCGACGACGGGCCGCCCGATCTGGACCCCGCTGGCCGCGAACACGACGCCCGGGTATCCAGTGAGGGAGCACGGCGCGGAGCCCGTGTTCGTGACGACCAGGTCGACCTTGCGCGTCGCGGCACCCGACGAGGCGTCCTCCTGGGCGTCGACGCTGATGGATCCGGAGGCGCAGGGGCCGCCCGCCTCGGCCGTCCGCCCGTTGGCGGCCGGAGTGGCGGCTGGGGCCGCTCCCCCGCTCGCGGGTTTCGGCGTCAGCGGGGAACATGCGGCCAAACCGATCAGTGCGGCAACACCAATAGCGAGAAACCGAACGGTACGAGAACAATCCATGCGGTCACTGTGCCACATCCCCGGTGGCGCTTCACCTTTCCCGCCAACCACCGCGGCGGGGTGCGGACGGGGCCAGCGCGCAGCCGCAGCGGCCCCGGGGATCCGCGCCCCACCAGTCGCGAGGGCCCACGAGGAGCGCATTCTCAGGCCGTCGTCCAGCGCTGACGGCCGGCTACCCCGGAAGCGGCGCTGTGAGGAACCAGCCAGGCGCCCCTGCGCTACTGGCGACGACGGCGCGACATGTCGTCGACGCGCACGCCCTTGACGTCCATGTCGTCCAGGGCGACCACCCGGTCGCGCTTGACCAGGTGGAACCCCAGCCAGACGATCAGGAACAGGGGCAGGCCGATGTAGGAGGGCAGGACCTCCATGTACGTCCCCTGCACGAACGCCTCGTAGACCTGGCCGATCATGATGATGATGCACATGGAGAAGGCCAGGATCGGCCCCGCCGGGAAGAAGGGCGAGCGGTAGGGCAGGTCGTCCAGGGAGTACCCCTGGCGCACGTAGGCGCGGCGGAAGCGCCAGTGCGCCGCGGCGATGCCCAGCCACATGACGATCCCGGACAGGCCGACGATGTTCACCAGCCACGTGTAGGCGACGCCCTCGCCGACCAGCGCCGTCAGGAACGCGCACCCTCCCATCAGCGCGGTGACGACCATGGCGTTGACCGGCACCCCGTGGGGGCTCACGTAGCTGAACACCTTGGGCGCCTGCCCCACTAGGGCCATGGAGTGCAGCATCCTCGAGGCCGCGTACAGCCCGGAGTTGCCCGCCGACAGGATGGAGGTGAGGATCACGGCGTTCATGATGGCCGCTGCGCCGCCGACGCCCAGGCGCGCGAACACCAGGGTGAAGGGGGACTGGGCGACGTTCGTCTCGCTGGCGGCCAACAGGTTCGGGTCGGTGAAGGGCAGCAGCGTGCCGATGACGGCGATCGCCCCGATGTAGAAGATCATGATGCGCCAGAAGACCGCGCGGATCGACTTGGGCACGTCCTTGTGCGGGTTCTCCGACTCGCCCGCGGCGATGCCCACCAGTTCCGTCCCCTGGAACGAGAAGCCGGCGATCATGAACACGGCGACGACGCCCAGGAACCCGTTGTGGAAGGGGCCGTCCTCGAGGGTCCAGTTCGTCAGCCCCGGGGAGGCCGATCCCATCACGCCGAAGATCATGGCGACCCCGGCGATCAGGAAGACGACGACGGTGACCACTTTGATGGTCGCGAACCAGAACTCCGCCTCGCCGTACACGCGGGCGGAGAGCGCGTTGAGCATGACGAGGAACGCCAGGAAGCTCCCTGCCCACACCCACGAGGGCACGGTGGGGAACCAGTAGGACATGACCAGGCCCGAGGCCACCAGGTCGGCGGCGACGGTGATCGCCCAGTTGAACCAGAAGTTCCACCCCATCGCGAAACCGAAGGAGGGGCTGATGAACTTCGTGGCGTAGGTCTGGAAGGAGCCCGCGATCGGCTGGTGGGCGCTCATCTCGCCGAGGGACTGCATGAGGAGCAGGACCATGATCCCGACCGCCGCGTAGGAGACGAGGGCGCCTCCCGGGCCCGCCTTGGACACGGTGGCGCCCGAGGCGACGAACAGGCCGGTGCCGATCGCGCCGCCGATGGCGATCATCCGCATGTGGCGGCCGGAGAGCTTGCGTTTGAGCTGGGTGCTCCTGCCCTCCTTCGAGGCGATGACCTCGTCGATGCTGGGACCGGTGTCTCCTGCTGCGGAGGGTGTGTTCTCACTCATGCCGCGACTCCTGGGGTTGTCCGGGCCGTTCCCGGCCCTCGGTGCGCTGCCATTGCTTGGCCCGCCTTTTTCGCTTCCTTGACTGTAGTCCACCGGGAGGGGTTCCGGCACCCCTCCCCACATGGTGGCCGGTCGTTGCGGAACGAGGCGGGCGCCGGGCAGGGCCCCCGCGCGCCGCACCCGCGGGGCGCTCACACCGAGTGGCGGTGCAGGGCGGCGGCCACCGTCTCCAGGCGGGCCTGGGCGATCTCCTCCTCGTAGGGCCCCAGGCGCAGATCCTCGACGATCCCGCCATCGACCAGGACCAGCACACGGTCGGCGCGGGCCGCGACGCGCGCGTCGTGGGTGACGACCACCATCGTGGCGCCGGAGGCGTGGACCCGTCCGAACAGATCGAGGATGGAGGTCGCCGCGGAGTGGTTGAGCGCCCCCGTCGGCTCGTCCGCGAAGAGCACCGCGGGGTCGTTGATCAGGGCCCTGCAGATGCCCGCGCGCTGCAACTGCCCTCCCGATACCTCGGTGACGCCGCTCGAGGCGCACTCGCCGATCCCCATCTCCTCCATGAGGGCGCGTCCGCGCCCCACGACCTCGTCGCGCGGGCGCAGCTCCGCCAGGAACCCCGGAAGGACGATGTTGTCCAGCAGGTTCAGGGTCGCCATGAGGTGCGCCTGCTGGAAGACGAAACCGAACTCCGTCAGCCTCAGCGATGCGAGCTCCTTCTCCCCCAGTCCCGTGATCTCTCGTCCGCGCGCCGTGACCGTGCCGGAGTCGGGCCGGTCCATTCCGCTCAGGCAGTGCATCAAGGTCGACTTGCCGGAACCCGACGGGCCCATGATGGCGACGAACTCCCCGTCGGCGATGTCCAGGTCGAGGCCCGCCAGAACGGGCGTCCCGTAGGACTTGTTCAGACGGCGGGCACTCAACGCGGGCGTCGCGCCCCCGGTCGCGTTGCGGCTTGTCGCGGTGGTCATTGGCACTCCTCAGTCGGTGTCGGTCAGGGTCATGGAGGGCAGGGGCCTGAGCGCGAGCCCCACTGCCACGGCGGTGGCGCACAGGACCGCCGCCGGCACCACCACGCCCATCAGCAATGGGTCGGCCAGCAGGTGCAGATCGGGGGCCCCGCGGTTCGCGAGGACCAGCCCCACGGCCCGTTCGCCGGCAGTCGCCGCCATCACGACCCCCAGGGCGACCCCGATCACGGCGACGAGGCCGAAGCGCATGAAGTACTGGCCCGCGATGGAGCGCACGGTCGAGCCGAGGGCCCGCAGAACAGCGATCCTCCCGCGCTCCCGGGCGAGGACCAGGACGGAGTAGAGGGCAGTGATGAGGAACGCGAGCCCGAGGGACACCGCGAGGGCCATCGCCGCCAGGACGTCCACTTGCGACTGGGTCGCCCCGAAGAGTTGCGAGGCGTACTCGCCCATCCGGACGATCTGCACCCCCGGGTGCTCGCGCGCCAGGTCCTCCGCGGCCTCCCCCGCGTCCTCCCCGTCCGCGACGTCCGCGTACATGAGCTGCCACAGCGCGGGAGTGGCGTCGTCGAAGACCGCCTTCGCGGTGAGCCCGTTGTTGGTGATGTCCTGGTACACCCCGACGACCGCGAGATCCCTCTCGCCCTGGGAGCCCTTGACCGTCACTGTCGCGCCGACGGCGGCGCCCGCCTCGGCCGCCTGGCTGTGGGACAGGGCGATCTCCTGGTCGTTCAGGGGAGCGCGCCCCGACATGTAGTTCACCGGGAAGGCGCTGTGGTCCCCGATGTCGATGAGCACTGGCGCCCATGCGCCGTCCTTGTTGCGCATCGTGTAATCCTTGCGCATGATGACGACTTGCTTGGCGATCCGCGGATCGGCGGCGAAGTCGTCGGCGATCTCCTCGATGTCCGCGGCGCCTGAGCGGACATCGACCCTCAGATCCGCCTGGCCCACCCCCAGGTACGTCGCGCTGCGGGGGTCGCCGAGCGTCGTCGACACGTTCATGGGCAGCACCGCGGTGAAGGCGCACAGGGCCAGGACTCCCATCAGGAGGGCGTTCGCGGGGCGCAGCGCCTCGCGCACCCCGAGCCACGCGTGCGGGCCGAGCAGACGGGCGCGCGAGAGCCTCCACCGGAGGCGCGGGCGCCCCGCGCCTCCACTGGTCCCGCTGCGCAGCGCCTCAACGGCACTGATCCTGCCCATTCGGCGCAGGACCAACCACGCGGAGCCGACGACCACCGCCACCAAGCCCGCCGCCACGAGAACGGGCACCACGGCGCCGCCCGCCGTCGTCGGCGGCGTGCCGAGGTACACGGTGGTCGGCGCCAGCAGGGACGAGGCCAGCGGATGGGACAGCGCGTAGCCGGCGCAGCCGCCCGTTGAGGCGATGACCGCGTACTTGAGCGAGTAGAGGCGCCGGATGCCCGCCTGGGGGGCGCCGATCGCCTTGAGGACCGCCACCTGGAGCAAGTCCGCCTCCAGGGCGGCCAGGACCGTGTAGCGCAGCGCCAGCACCGCAACGGCGGCGAGCACTCCGGCCACCACCAGCGCGACTGCGGCGATCAGCATCGTGGACAACGCGTTCATCAGCTGGATCTGCGCCGCAGTCACCGCGATCCCCGTGCTGGGGAGCCCAGCGGCCTTGTACTGCTCGCTGACGGCGGCGGCGCTGGCCCCGTCGGCCAAGTCGAACTCGATGAGGTACTCGACTTCTCCGATGTGCTCGTCCAACGAGGAGAAGTCCTCGGGGTTGACGACCAGCCGCTTGGAGGGGACCATCGCGGCGTTCATCTGCGCGTCGCGGAGGAAACCTGCCACGCGCAAGTCGATCCGCCACTCCCCCGTGTCCACCGTGACCGTGTCCCCTGCCTGGGCGAGGCCCGCCGCCTTGTAGTGGACCGGCAGGTAGACCTGCCCAGGATCGGGCAGCACGCGGTCGCCGTTCTCGTCGAGCAGCAGATCGATGCGCTCGGGCGCGGTGACGAAGGCGGGCTCCAGGTACGAGGAGGCCTGCACTGCCCCTCCGATGGAGAGCTGCGCCCTGGGGACCGGCAGTGTCCGCATGACCATGTGGTCCTCGACGTCCGCGCGCGAGTCCGCCCATTGCGCGATCGCGCGGGAGTCCGCCTCGCCGGTGTGCATCTGGACGAGATCGGGGACCCTGGCGCGCTCCGAGAGGCGGTCCGCCGCACTGACCGTGTCGATGATGAGCGAGGCGCTCGCGGAGGCGAGTGCCACCGCCAGCGTGACAAGGCCGACCAGCACTGCGGCCACCGCACGCCCGCGGGCGAGATCGGCTTTCAGGAGTCTGAGCAGCACTGGGGCGCCTCCGCATCGGTGTGGGGGATCGGCTGGGGGCCGCCGGACGCCACGGAGGCGAAAGTCCCGGGCTCGCAGCCGAGCAGGGTCTCCGCCGCGTGGACGAGCCCGCGGGTCCGCCGCGCCAGCTCGTCGTGGTCGCCGGTGAAAATGCCCTCGTCCAGCAGCATTCCCGCACTGGTGAGGAGGATCTCGACGGTCTCGCGCGGGTAGGGGGTGGAGAAGACGCCTTCCACGATCCCCTGTTCGACGACATCGGTGAGAACGGGCGCGAGGGCCCGGACCATCTCGACGATGGTGAGTATGTGGAACTGTGCGTTGCCGCTGGCGTGGAGCTCCTCGGCGAGTTCCCGCTCGGGCTGATCGACCCGGCTGGCGGCCACCACTGCCGCGAACTTGCCGATCGCGCCGCCCGGCCCTTCGGCGACGGCCCTGGCGACCGAGGCGGCCCGCTGGGTCGTCCTGCCGATGATGGCCCGCAGGATCTCGTGCTTGGAGGAGAAATGGTAGTAAAGGGTGCCTTTCGCGATCCCGATCTCGGCGATGATGTCCTCGACGGACGTGTTCTGGAAGCCCTTGGCGATGAACAGGCGCTGCGCCGTGTCGAGGATCTCCGCGCGGCGCGACGGGGCCGCTTTGGTGGAACGGGGTTTGGGTGCCATATCTGCTCCGTACTCGGACGCGTCGAGCGCTCTGGGACAACTTAACCGACCGACCGTCAGTCGATAACGGCCACCGTACTCCCCTTCCCCTTTCGTGTCAACGCCCTTCCCGCACCCCCGACGAGGCGCGACCGGACCTGTTGCGCCTCTCTCCACCGGCGGCCCGTCTCCGACGGGACACGGCTGGCCCTGCGGAAGCAGGCGGGGCGCGTCCCGCGATCCGACAGCGCGCCCGCCCGGATGAGCGCAATACGCTGGCGGGGGCGGGGGCCGTAGTCCCCGCCCCCGCCGTGTGGGCCGCTCCGCCGCACCGGGCCGCGATGGGGCGCCCGGCACGCCGATCAGGATGGCACTGGCGCGGATCAGCGCCCCCTACTGGTAGGGGTTCGTCGTCCCCGCCTGGTACGGGTTGGTCCCTCCTGGCTGGTACAAGCGGCTCTCCCCTCCCGTCTGCGCCGACTGCGCCGGACCGCCCGCTCCTGGCTGGGAGTCCGCGGCTCCGCCTTGGGGCTTCTTCAGCCCCAGGGCCTGGAGCACAGTCGCGACCACCATGAGCAGCATGGAGAACAACCCGATGTACCAACCGTATGAAAGAGTGAAAACACCCAAGCCGTCCCTCGCCGTGACTACCCAGATCGCGACAACCGCTATGTCCACGGCCGCCACGCCGCCGAGGACCACCGAGGCGATGAGTGCCCACCGCTTCTTCAGGAACCACGAGGCCAGGGCCACTACCACGACCGGGACGGTGCCGATCATCAGAACAGTGCCCTGCAACACGCCGAAAAGGGGCAGTTTGACGTCCTCGTGGGCGAGGTAGGGAAGGAAAACGCTGCCGATCGCAATCGCTGAGGCGACTAGCAGGCCGAGGAACGCGATCAGCCGTCGGCCCGAGCCCCCCTTGTCCGCAGTCGCGCCCCGCGTCCCCTGCCCCTGCGGACCGGCCGACCAGTCGGATGAGTACTGGCCGCTGTAGGAAGGCGCCTGCGGGTTCGCCCCCTGGGGGTTCCACTGGCCCTCTCCGAACTGTGGAGCGCGGGCCTCCGCCGACTGCGGCTGCCACGGCTCCCTCTGCCCCTGCGGCGCCGCGAAGGATGCCTGCGGCTCCTGAGAACGCGGTGAGTCCTGCGAGGCCTGGGCGTGCCCGTCGGGCTGCGCCCCCCATACGGGCTGCGGTTCCGAGTGGGGCTGGGCCCCCGATGCCCCGGCCCACGGCTCCTGAGCGGCCCCGGGGCCGCTGAGCGCCTGGGCATGCTCGTCGGACTGGATCAACGCATCGGCCCGGGCCTGCGCGTCGGACTGGGTCCCCCAGGCGGGTTCCGGCTTCGCGGGGGGCTCGGCCGCCGGCGCCTCCGCCTGCGGTTCCTGGGCGGCCCAGGGCTCGCCGGGAGCCTGGGCCTGCGTGTCGGACTGGGCCCCAGCACCAGTCTGCACTTGATCCTCGGACTGCGCCCCAGCACCAGTCTGCGCTTGATCCTCGGACTGCGCCCCAGCACCAGTCTGCACTTGATCCTCGGACTGCGCCCCAGCACCGGCCTGCGCCTGCACGTCGGACTGGGTCCCCCAGGCGGGTTCCGGCTTCGCGGGGGGCTCGGCCGCCGGCGCCTCCGCCTGCGGTTCCTGGGCGGCCCAGGGCTCGCCGGGAGTCTGCGCCTGCGCGTCGGAGTGCGCCCCCACATCGGCCCCGGCCTGCCCACCGGGCTGGGCGCCCCACGCGGGCTGGGGCTCCGCGACCGGCTGGATCTGTGCACCGGGCTGGCCCCACTGACCCTGAACGGGCTGAACCTGCCCACCCGGCTGGCCCCACTGACCCTGAACGGGCTGAACCTGCCCACCCGGCTGGCCCCACTGACCCTGAACGGGCTGAACCTGCCCACCCGGCTGGCCCCACTGACCCTGGACCGGCTGAACCTGCCCACCCGGCTGGCCCCACTGACCCTGAACGGGCTGAACCTGCCCACCCGGCTGGCCCCACTGACCCTG